>ENA-ORHU01000262-ORHU01000262.1-human-gut-metagenome-genome-assembly--contig:-NODE-262-length-13028-cov-7.73584_pt1 | contig 13028 bp, 10 predicted proteins | sample MGYA00243022_ERZ508730 | MGnify/ENA primary metagenome ERZ508730 (study PRJEB26277, sample SAMN04329827) | human gut metagenome | biome: human-associated habitat | host: Homo sapiens | place: USA...
ACTTTTATTCCATCCGTCAAGGGGGACGGGGGTATAAGAGTGATAGATTTTAATGTTTTGACAGGCTGCCAATATGATTATTGGCAGCCATGTCAGTTTATTCTTTAATTGATACAGGAGTTTGTGGCTTTTCATTCGGAATTTGGCTATTGTTTCCGTTGTTCTTGTTGTCATTTTCCTTCCCTCCTCCGTTATTCCGGTTTTCACTGCCTCCTTCATTATTATCATTATTGGGGCGGCGTTTATTGCGGTTCCGGATTCCGTCTTCCCGATTTTCACGACTGCGTTCTTCCCGACCGCGACATTCCCTGTTGCGATTTTCTTCTTTAGGGCGGTTTCCGTTCTCTTCGCGTGGCTGCTGAGCTTTGTTTTCTTTAGGCTCTCTAGGTTGTTTGGGACGTCCTTCTCTAGGTGGCCGGTTTTCCTTGGGTTGTTGTGACCGGTTCTCTTTAGGTTGTTGCGGACGTCTGTTTTCATTGGGAATACTTTCTCCGTTATTACCGTTATTTTCCGGCTTACGTTTTTTCTTTCGGTTGCTGTTGTTGCCTTTTCGTTTATCGAATCGGGTTAAGCTTTCTTGTTCTACTAAATCGACAGGTTTTTGAGGTTCGTTCTTTTTTACTGATTCGGTTAAGCTTTCCGGTTTCTCACCACGTCGGTTCATATTAATAATTTCAAAAGCACGGCGTGCGGTGATGGTTACAGCATTAGCTATGAAATTTTTGTCAGTAGAGTACATGATAGTTCCCTTCAAAATATCCGCTTTGAAAAAATAGAATGTACCATCTGTCGTTTCTAAAGTCATTTCTTTGCTTGGAAGGCGTTTTTGGGATTCTACATAAGCGTCTACCTCATAGTTTAGGCAACATTTCAGTTTGGCACATTGTCCGGCTAACTTTTGAGGATTCAGAGAAATATCTTGATAACGTGCCGCACTGGTAGATACAGATACAAAATTTGTCATCCAGGTAGCGCAGCACAATTCACGTCCGCAAGGTCCGATACCGCCAATGCGTCCGGCTTCTTGACGGGCGCCAATTTGTTTCATTTCTATACGTACACGGAAAGCTTCGGCCAGTACTTTGATCAGTTGGCGGAAGTCTACGCGTTCGTCCGCGATGTAATAAAAGATAGCTTTGTTACCATCGCCTTGATATTCCACATCACCGATCTTCATGTCCAGGTTCAGATTTTTGGCTATCTGACGGGATCGGATCATTGTGTCATGTTCTTTGGCTTTTGCCTCCTCGTATTTTTCCATATCTACAGGTTTTGCCTTGCGGTAGATACGCTTGATTTCGGCATCGGGTTTGATGTTTGCCTTACGCATTTGCAAAGGTACCAATCTTCCCGTCAGGGTTACTGTACCGATATCGTGCCCGGGACTTGCTTCTACAGCTACTATATCTCCTTTTCCCAGCTTCAGTTTGTTGCTGTTCTTATAATACCCTTTGCGGGTATTCTTGAATTGAACTTCAACCATTTCCTGTTCCTCGGTGTTGCCGGGAATATCAGCCAGCCAGTCGTAGGTGTTCAGCTGCTTATCCTGTCGTCCGCAGCCTTTGCAACACAAACAGCCGCTTCCGTTCTTTAATTTGAATTCATTGTCCATAATTCTGTTTTAATTGAGAATTGAAAATTGAGAACTAAGAAATAAATGCCATGCAATTCTGTTATTTTTTAATACTCAATTCTCAATTTTTAATTTTTCAATAGCACAATCATTTTTAAAGAGAAATCAAAGAACACCATTTTGGGATTCACATTCTGTCCTATATGTAATTGTGCTTCACTAAGTTCGTCCATTATGCCCATCACATTCCGCTCGTTGACAAACGGTGCAAAACGGGTGGAAAAATTTTGTTCTTCGGGATTCATATACACTAAATCACGTTGATGAAAGTTGTATATGAAGTTTTCTCGTATCATACGTTGGCAGTAAGCCAGAAAATTCTTCTGACGTTCACGCCCCATGGAGGCTACCGCATCGCTCCATTGTTTCATTTCGCGTATCTTCCGTTGATAGGAGAGACGCATCAAATTTATAAAGAGTTCAAAGAACAGTTTGTTCTCCTCACTCAGGTGTATGGTTTCCAGTGCTTTCAGAAAATTGCCTTCTGAGCGATGTGCTATATCGTCAGCATCTTCCGGTTGTAATCCATATTTGGTTTGCAATACTTTTGAAATCTCAGGTTCTTTGATCCCATGAATGTTAAATCGTTGGGTACGGCTTTGGATCGTTTGCAAAATGGCATCAGGCTCTTCGGATACTAATAAAAAGACGGTCATGGCAGGAGGCTCTTCCAGTAACTTCAGCAGTTTGTTGCTGCATTCCACATTCATCTTTTCGGGAAGCCATATAATCATGATTTTGTAACCGCCTTGACTGGATTTCAAACTGAGCTTTCGTACAATCTCATCGCTTTCTTTTACAAAGATTTGCGCCTGCTGGTTTTCTGCTCCCATCTCTTTCAGCCAATGGTTCAGATTAAAATATGGGTTCTGCAGGACAAAGTTGCGCCAGTCTGCTATGAAATCATCGCATACAGTATCCTTTCCGGCTTTTTTCTTGATAACAGGAAAAACGAAATGCAGGTCGGGATGTATCAGCTTATTGAATTTCACACAAGTGGGGCAAATTCCGCAGGCATCTTGTTCACCACGGTTTTCACAGCAGATGTAACGGGCATAAGCTATTGCCAAAGGTAACTTTCCTGTACCTTTGGGACCGCAAATCAGTTGTGCATGAGGGATTCTTCCTTCTTTTACCTCGGCTATGAGCCGCTGTTTTGCTTCCTCTTGTCCTATTACATCTTTAAATAACATTGCTTTTTATAGTCATTTATTTACTGTTTAATAAATTGCTTTTGCAACTTCCTTTACACTGTTCACGGCACTTACGGTATAGAAATGAATGCTGGGAACACCACAGGCTATTAATTCACGGCACTGGTGTATGCACCATTCTATGCCAAGACTTTCCGCTTCTTCATCTGTTTGACATTTCATCGCTTCGCTTGCCAGTTCCTGCGGCAAGTCTATCTTGAACGTCTTAGGTATCATGTTCAGCTGAGATAATTTGCGGAAAGGCTTGATACCCGGAATAATAGGCACGTTGATTCCTTCTTTTCTTACTTTTTCTACAAATTCGAAATATTTGCGGTTATCATAGAACATCTGTGTCACGGCATATTCAGCTCCTGCTTCAATTTTTTTCTTCAGCCAATAAATATCTTGTTCCATATTGGGTGATTCCTCATGTTTTTCAGGATAGCAAGCTACTCCATAACTGAATGGAGTTCCTGTTATCTTGATAGGGGAACCGTCTACAAATACGCCTTTATTGAAATCATTGATCTGCGCTTCCAGTTCTATGGCGTGGTTGTAACCGTTGTTTTCGGGTACGAAAGCTGATTCGTGTTTTGCCTTGTCACCACGCAGTACCAACAAGTCGGTGATGCCCAGGAATTGTAGATCTAACAATACATATTCTGTATCTTCGCGGGAAAAACCGCTGCACAGGATATGTGGCACTGTCGTTATATTGTATTTGTTCTGCAAAGCGGCGGCAACAGCAACTGTTCCGGGACGGCGGCGCTGGCGTGTACGTTGGTACAGCCCGTTTCCCAGCTCTTTGTACACATATTCGCTGCGGTGGGTTGTAATATTAATATATTTAGGGTCGAATTCGCGTAGCGTATCAACCGTTTTATATAGTTTTTCAATACCCGTTCCTTTCAGCGGAGGGAGAATTTCAAAAGAAAAAGCCGTATTGTCCGTGCTTTTTATTAAATCAACTACTCTCATCGTTCTGTCTCGTTCTCTTATGCCTTCTCGGGCGGAATTACATATTTGGGCAAAAATAAGAAAAATATCGTAGTTTATGGGGATGAAAAAGCGATTTATTTTATCTTTGTTCTATAATAAAGTGAAACATACGGAGAGAAAAGCATTTCCCTGCAGTTAAGCCGTGGTTTTCCATACTTGTCAGGGATACCGTCCGTGATGGTGGAGTAACATTTCTCATGATTACAGGCATTGTTCTCTTAGAGGATGACCTGTCAAACTTTACTGCATGGAGAATAAGTTGCAGATGGGATAAGTCCCGTCCTTGCAGGAGATGAAACAATTTGTAAACCTTTGTTTGGGGAAGTGGCAGAGGTTTATAGGAACGGACTGAACAGATTGGCGAACCAACCGACGAAGCGTTTCCATCCGGAGCGTTTTTTATATTCTTCCTTAGTGAGCAGAGTGCTGTCCAGCTTGTCATGGTCAAACATGGTACTCAGTTCATGTGTGGTTTCTTTGTCAAAAATAAAAGCGTTGACTTCATAGTCATAGCGTAGGCTCCGGCTGTTCAGATTCGTACTTCCCACAGTGCAGAACAGGCTGTCCACCATCATGATCTTAGAGTGATGGAACCCGCCATTATACACATAAATCTTTGCCCCTTTCTTACGCAGCTTGTTTGCTGTATAGAATGCGGCGTCGGGGGTAAAAGGAATATCCGATTTGCCCGGTATCATGATTTCTACTTCAACACCTCGCTTCAGAGCCCGTTTTATGGCTTTTTTAATGCTTGGAATGGGAGTGAAATAAGGGTTCACTATTTGTATTTTATCCTGTGCGGCATCAATGGACTTGATATAAGTCTGCCTCATCAGTTTGGGCTCTTTTTTCGGAATACGGTCTACAATAGCTACATTCTTATTTCCCTTGAAAGTAGAATCGTTTCGTAGGGGATAGTATTGGCTTCCGCTTATGTGTTGTTTAGTGCTTTTGTTCCACATAGTCAGGAAGATGTTCTGCAATTCGTTTACGGCATTTCCCTCTATACGGATATGCATGTCACGCCAGTCGCCTATTTCCGGCAGACCCTTTATGTAGTAATTGGCTATGTTCATTCCACCAGTATATCCTATTTTTCCGTCTATGACTACAATCTTGCGATGGTCTCTGTGCAGGGCATGATTGATATAGGGAAATTTGAAAGGGTCGAATTTGACAATTTCTATACCTTTGTCACGGATTGCTTTTATGTGTTTCTTTTTTAATGGCTTGTTGTTTGACAAGTTGCCGAAGGCATCAAATAAAGCTCTAACTTCCACCCCTTCTTTTACTTTCTCCCCCAATAAATCAAATAGTGCGTTCGCTATGGAATCGTTACGAAAATTGAAGTATTCTAAGTGGATATGATGTTTGGCATGCCGTATTTCTTCAAAGAGATCGATGAATTTGGCCCGACCGCTTTTTAATAATTTCAGTTTGCTGTTTTGGGTGATAGGAATGCCGGCGTCCTTTAAGAAGTTGATAACGGCAGAGTCGCTTGTATAGGCTGGTACAGTATCTGTTACCGCTATATGGATGTTGGTCACTTCTTGTGACTGCGCTGTTTTTACAGTGAAGGGTAAGATGAATAAAAGTATTAAATAAATATGTTTTTTTATATCAAACTTCATTGTTTTTTTTATTAAAGCTGCAAAGGTATTTATTATTCTAGGAATGAACAAGCCATCGGTATTATTTATGTTTAAAAGGGAGAAATAGAACAGTGTGGTCATTCTGTTTAAACAGTTGATAAATTGGGCGGTAGAAATTTAATGAAGACTGCTTTTTATTATTCTATTCATATCTTTCTTCAGGTTCGGTATAAACATCTGTAGTGTGTGTGAAAGAAGTTTGTCAGTCCGGCCTTTCTGCTGTTATGACATTCAAGAGGAGGAGATACTGAAAAAAATAATAACCTGTCAGCGGGATTAAAAGAATGCATATCGCATCTCCAGCCCTGTTGCATAAGCCTTTTCTGTCTTCTGATTAAACCTTTTTATACGGATGTATTCTATCTCCATAGCCTTTGGAATTATCTCCATAAGCTTTGGAGTTATCTCCCAAGGCTATGGAGTTTACTCCAAAGGCTTGCGGAGATAAAACACACGGGAAGAAAACCCTTAATCATAAGGTAGGAAAGGTCTGAGGATACATATAAAATCTTTTAGTGGCGAATCTGATGTATGTGCAGGCCATACATACATTATGTTCATTCTTATGTGTATGTATATGAACTTCCATACGTCCAGAATGAAATTCCACATCAGAAACGGGGGTGTTTTTTATCTTTGCCGACGCATCGTAAGCCGTCATTCCGTGGAGGTACAAATCCTTTATGGTGCTTTTTACGAGGAAAAAGTTTTGGAATGCTCTACTTTGTATCAAGCTGGAATAGTTTATAAAAAAGAGAATATATAACTGATAACCAATATGCTATGAGAAAATTATCTTGAAAATGTAGTGAGGGCATGAGAGCATGAATGAGAGTAAGTATTTTTACATTGATGTATAAGTGGTTTATAATTAGCTTGTTATGTTTGTTGTGAGGGCATGAGGGCATAAATGTTTCAAACTTTCTAGTGAGAAAGACTGGTGCGTCAAGAATATTTTGGGAAACTGACCCGGAAAATCCATTCTTGGTTTAACCAGTTTAATTCTGATATAAAAAAAGAGAGTTATTTTGATGTAACTCTCTTTTTTTCTTGGTGATCCGCTTGGGGCTCGAACCCAAGACCCCAACATTAAAAGTGTTGTGCTCTACCTGCTGAGCTAGCGAATCAATCCTTTGTTATTGCTATTCTTCCGAATTGCGAGTGCAAAGGTAGACTTTTTAAATGAAACATGCAAATATATTACCTGTTTTTTTTGAATTATTTCTCTTTGGTATTGCTTATTTGTTGATTGTCAGTCGTTTTTGTACTTTCGGAAAATTCTTTTTCTTTTATTCGTATATACCTTTGATAATAAGAGAGCATTAAACTGGTACAAGGTAGAGCAATAATCATTCCTACAATTCCCATTAACGCTCCCCAAACAGAGAGAGATAATAGGATGATGGCAGGATTCAGACCTGTAATTTTTCCCATAACCTTTGGTACAATTAGGCCATCTTGTATGATTTGCACGATACAGAATACCAAAAAAGCGCAAAATAATATCCACCAGAAATTCTCTCCTGTATCCGCTGCTTTCAGTAGTGCCAATAAGACGGTGGGGATGAAAGCGATGAGCTGAAGATAAGGTACCATATTGAGAAGTCCGATAAATAAACCGAAACCGATAGCTAATGGGAAGTCAATAATAAGGAAACCTATACTGAATAGAATTCCTACACAAAAGGCAACAAATGCCTGGCCGCGAAAATATTTGTTCATTCCATCTTGCACATCAGTAACAATGCGTATTGTCATTTCACGGTGTTTGATAGGAACCAGTTTAATCCATCCTCGCGCAATGGCTTCATAATCCAATAAAATAAAGAAGGTATAAAGCAGGATAATGAATGAGGTAAATACGCTGACCACAATATTGACGGATTGGGTCAACAAGGTCCATACTTGTGGAAGCACATTACGCATAGTATTTGCGAAGTTGTTTTCGTTCAGTGCTTCATGTATTTTCAGCATATCTATATGTTCTTTTATGAAATTGGCCACAGTGCCGGGAATAGCTGCTTGCTTGGAACCTTCGATAAAATATTCGGTAAGCAGTTCTTTCAGCTTGCCGAATTCTTCAATGATAGGTGGAACAAGTCCGATAAATGCTAGTGTGATAATGGATAATAATACTAATAAAACAACAAATATGGAGATAACCCGATTCTTCAGACGCAGTTTATGCTGGAAGAAAATAACCATCGGGTAGATAAGATAAGCAATAAGCCATGCCACGAAAAAGGGGAGTAGCACTCCGCTAAGCTGATTTACTAAGTATAGAATGCCGATAATGACAACCGCTGTCAATATTCCACGGATAAAACTGTCGAATGTTATTTTTTTCTGCAGCATAAAGCATATGTTATTTATTTTCAGTTTCTTCTTTCAAGGACTCCATATAGCAGGCTCGGCAAAGCGGTTCATAATCAGCCTTTTCTCCCAATAAAACCCGCTTGTCACTTTTGGTGATTCGATGAGTGGCATAGGCTAGATTTCCACATTTCACGCAAATGGCGTGAACTTTGTTTTCTTCATCAGCGATAGCCAGAAGGGCAGGAATAGGGCCAAACGGAATTCTTTTAAACTCCATGTCCAATCCTGCTACTATGACTCGTATGCCATTGTCGGCCAACTGGTTGCAAACATCAATCAGGCCTTCATCAAAAAATTGAGCTTCGTCTATTCCCACTACGTCTTTGTCTGATGAGAAAAGTAGGATACTGGCAGAAGAATCGATGGGGGTGGATGCAATGGAATTACTGTCATGTGATACGACTTCTTCTTCTGAATAGCGTGTGTCCATGGCCGGTTTGAATATTTCAACCCGTTGACGGGCAAATTTCGCTCTTTTTAAACGGCGGATTAGTTCCTCGGTTTTACCTGAGAACATAGAACCGCATATTACTTCTATTCTTCCTCTTCTACGCGTTTCCTGAATGTGGTCTTCTGAAAAAACTACCATAATTTTGATGTAACAATATAGATTAATTTTAGGTACAAATGTACGATTTGTACCTCGAAAAAGGACTATTTTCACTCGGAAATTTATTAATAAAAGATATAATGTTAAACTAAAGTGCAACATCTGTTAAATAATGGAGGCAATTAACTTTATTCATTTAATTTCTTTCTACATTTGTTCCATTATAACAGAATGCAATTGTTTTATGGGAAAACTGTATGTCGTACCTACTCCTGTAGGAAATTTAGAGGATATGACTTTCCGTGCCATCCGTGTGTTGAAAGAGGCTGATTTGATATTGGCGGAAGACACGCGTACTTCGGGCATTCTTTTGAAACATTTTGAAATTAAGAACGCCATGCAGTCTCATCATAAGTTTAATGAGCATAAAACAGTGGAAGGTATTGTGAATCGTATCAAAGCAGGCGAAACTGTTGCTTTAATATCTGATGCTGGAACTCCTGGTATTTCTGATCCCGGATTTTTGATAGTGCGTGAGTGTGTGAAGAATGACATCGAAGTGCAATGTTTGCCTGGAGCTACTGCTTTTGTACCTGCGCTGGTGGCGTCGGGATTGCCTGATGAACGTTTCTGTTTTGAAGGATTCTTGCCACAAAAAAAAGGAAGAGTGACCCGTTTGACTTCTTTACAAGAAGAAAAACGGACGATGATATTTTATGAATCACCTTACCGTTTGGTGAAAACCTTAACTCAATTTGCCGAGTTTTTCGGTGCCGAAAGGCCTGTTTCCGTATGTCGTGAGATTTCAAAAATTCACGAAGAAAGTGTTCGGGGCACATTAACTGAAGTTATAGCGCATTTCACTCAAAACGAGCCGCGAGGTGAAATTGTAATTGTACTCAGTGGGAAAGAGGACTAAAAATGAATAAACTTAAAATGTAAAGCAAATGAAAAAACTAGTATTTTTATCGTTGTTATCTGTAGCTTTATTGACTTCATGTGGTAATGGAGCTCAGAAAGATGCCTTGAAGGCTCAAAATGATTCTTTGATGGTGGAACTGTCAAACAGAAATGCTGAATTGGACGATATCATGGGTGCTTTCAATGAAGTACAGGAAGGTTTTCGTCAGATAAATGAGGCTGAAAATCGTGTAGACTTACAGAGTGGTTCTATTCGTGAGAATAGTGCTGATAAGATAAAAGAAGATATTCGCTTCATCAGTGAAAAATTGCAGTCAAACCGTGAGCAGATTGCGAAACTGGAGAAGCAATTGAAGAATAGTCAGTATAATTCCGCTCAGTTGAAGAAAGCTGTAGCCAACCTGACGAAGGAGTTGGAAGCTAAACAGCAGCAGATTGAGACTCTGCAGGCTGAATTAGCTTCAAAAAATATTCGTATCGCTGAGCTGGATGATGCTGTAGCTGGTTTAAGCCAGAATGTAAGTGAACTGACCGCTGAAAATGAAGCGAAGGCTGCAACTGTAGCCAGCCAGGATAAAGCTTTGAATGCTGCCTGGTTTGTTTTTGGAACAAAATCTGAATTGAAAGACCAGAAAATTCTTGAAAAAGGTGATGTCCTGAAAAGTGCGGACTTTAATAAGGATTATTTTACTCAGATTGATATTCGTACTGATAAGGAAATCAAGTTGTATTCTAAACGTGCTGAATTGCTGACTACACATCCGGTAGGTTCATATGAACTAGTGAAAGATGCAAAAGGGCAACTGGCCTTGAAAATTACAAATCCTACTGAATTTTGGAGCGTATCACGTTATCTTGTTATTCAGGTGAAATAAGAGAATTTAAATTATTGTTTTGTGAAAGGGTTGTGCCGTGAGTGACGCAACCCTTTTTTAATCTGCTTTATGTTGTATGTATAGAAGTATATTTATTGATTTGGATGATACAGTATGGGCTTTTACTGAAAACGCTCGTGATACATTCCAAGATATGTATGATAAATATCATTTTGATCGTTATTTTCGTTCTTTTTCTCATTTTTATACCTTGTACAGCGGGAAGAATGAGGAGTTGTGGAATGAATATGGTGCTGGTAGGATTACAAAAGATGAGTTGAATGAGCAAAGATTTTCCTATCCATTGTTGCAGGTAGGAGTTACAGATAAAGCGTTGGTAAAAGCCTATTCGGATAATTTTTTTGATGATATAATTTACAAGAAGAAACTAATGCCTCATGTAAGAGAAGCTTTGGAATATTTGGCATCCAGTTATAATCTGTATATTTTGTCCAATGGATTCAGGGAATTGCAGGAGCAGAAGATGCGTTCTGCCGGTGTGGAAGGGTATTTTAAGAAAATTGTTTTGTCAGAGGACATAGGAGTACATAAACCGTTTCCGGAGATTTTTTATTTTGCCATGTCGGCTACACAGTCCGAGCTACATACTTCTTTAATGATTGGAGATAACTGGAAGAATGATGTTGAAGGTGCGAAAAACGTAGGGATGGGAAATGTTTATTATAATATAAAAGGTGAGAGGGGCTTGCCTTTTAAACCTGGTTTTGATATGAGGGATTGGCAGGATATCGCTTCTTTCTTATGAAATTGAATGGAAGATGTTGATGGATAATTCTGTTGGCAATGGAAGATGTTGATGGATAATTCTGTTGGCACAAACAATGTATTTGTATAAGGAGTGTCAGGTATTTGTTTCAAAGGGATGCTCCTGTGTATTGGAACATCCCTTGATAAGCATTTTTTTCTTTCAACTCCTTCCTTTAAAGATTATTTGAGAATTAGCGGAGTTGAATTTTTATTTAGTAACCTGGATTTTGTTGAGCTTTTAAAATAGGGTTAGCATTGGTTTCACTGACAGGTATTGGTAAAATCGCTCTAAAATAAGAACGGTCGAATACTTGTGATTCTTTATTTATAGAATAATGCCAACCTTTCTCATCTTCATTGGTATAACGTGTTATTGTTTCATTATTACGCATGGCGTCAAAGAAACGTTGTCCTTCACCTACTAATTCTTTACGACGTTCCAATAAGACTCTTTCTAGAGTAGCGGTAGACTCTGTAACTAATTGTTTTGTATCATCTGTACGGTTTTTAATAATTTCATTCAGATATTTAACTGTAGAAGCTTTGTCATTCAACTTAGCTGCAGCTTCTGCTGCATTTAAATACACTTCTGACAAACGAAGAATAGGTAAATTGTTTAATCGCATATCCCCTAAACTTCCCATTGGGAATTTATTGATAAAGATACGATTGTCTCCATAGGTCTTATACATATCGGTCGGTTTTCCACTGTCATCTGTTTTCAATTGTACCGGCAGAATCACATCCAAGCGAACATCACTTGGATCTTGAGCTAACATATCAACAAATGATTTTGTGCAAATAGCATCGGCATATCCATCTTCATGATATAAATATGCAATACCTTCACGGTCTGCCCAGTCATCAGAGCCGCTATTGACAAGTTCAAAAATCATTTCATTGATATGATTGGCGTTGTTTTTATCCCAAGCGTTTGCATATTGAGCCTTTGTCCATAGGCTATAAGGAGAATTTTCGATAATGTTTTTTGCTATATCTAAAGCCTCCTGGTTTTTACCCATGTATATATACACGCGTGTAAGTAGAGCTTTGGCAGCCCATTCGTCAATAAATCCTTGATTGTCTCCAGCTGATTTAGAAACATTTAAGGCTTTGGAGTCAATGGCTTCGGTTAAATCTTTTACAATTTGGGCATATACTTCGGCCACTGTATTACGTCCGGGAATAGCACTGGCATTCAAAGGATCTATCGGGGTGGTCACAATGGGTACTCCCATTGAAGCTCCATAATCAAAAGAATAAGGCATACCATATACTTTTACCAAATCAAAATGTACCAAGGCGCGAACAGATTTTGCCTGTGCATAGATGTTGTTCACATTTGCCTGATTCTTTTCGGCATCTGTTATTTTGTTATTTTCTACGGCTTCTATCAAACGGTTGGCACGGCGTAATACATTGTATTGTACATTCCACATGTTGGGAGCATCGTCAATGGTGTATTTCATTTCGTAACAACTGGAAGAGCGCATTCCTTGTGTACGTGCCTGCATGTCATCTCCCCGGACGTCACCATAGTAAAACATACGTGCGGCATAATACTGTGTATAGGTAGAGTTTCCCTGCAGACCATCATACATACCATACAAAGCGGTTTTTGCATCATTGTAATTTGTGATGGCAGAATTACTGGGAATACTATCAGATGGTGTCAGAGCTAGCCAATCGTTTACACACGAAGTCAATGCAATGGTTGCCATCGTGAAAACTAGAGATTTATATATTTTTTTCATTTTGTTCTCTTTATTTTTTAGATTATATGTTGAATAAGATTTCTGGATAATGGAATTTTAATATCCTGTTTCTTATTCTGTATAAACTTTATAATTAATAAATTAGAATCCAACTTCTAAGCCAAATGTAATGGTTCTTAAAGCCGGTGTTTCAAATGTACATAGTCCATCAACGGGTGTTTCCGGATCAACATATAAACCATCTGATTTCCATGTCAACAGATTGTTTGCAGAAACGAAAGCCCTTAATTTGTTGATTCCCCACTTTTGAGATACTTTGGAAGGCATAGTGAAACCTAATGTG
>ENA-ORHU01000268-ORHU01000268.1-human-gut-metagenome-genome-assembly--contig:-NODE-268-length-12854-cov-5.97_pt1 | contig 12854 bp, 8 predicted proteins | sample MGYA00243022_ERZ508730 | MGnify/ENA primary metagenome ERZ508730 (study PRJEB26277, sample SAMN04329827) | human gut metagenome | biome: human-associated habitat | host: Homo sapiens | place: USA...
TGATACCCCTGGAACTACCTCTTGATTGGATTTCTTCAAAGTACCTAAAATAAAGGATGGTACATAATAACTCGTCTTAATATGCTCTGGTTCAAAATAAAGCACGCCACGACTGGTACCAAACAAAATGGTGCTGGAACTAAGATTCAACGACGTTCCCTCCTCAAAACGTATCTTACCACCAAAATCCCTTTCATTATAATTCTCAAAACGTTGTTCGGACGGAATAAATTTACTCAATCCGTTTTCCGTACTTATCCACAAGCTTCCTGTGTCATCCTCTTCTACAGACAACAGGATATCTGAAGGCAGACCATTCTTCACTGTATAGGATTTAAATACAGCTCCCCCTTCTCCGTTCATGGAAACAAGTTGGTTAAGGCCACCACCAAATGTAGCTAAATAAACTTCTCCTTGAGAAGTGGTTACAACCCGATATACGTTATTGTTGCTCAGACAATTCATATCATCGGGGATACGTGCATAAAGATGGAACACAATCGACTCCGGATCCTTAAAATCCTCTTTAAAACTAAGTGCGCCATCACTGCTCCCCACCCATATATTCCCCTTCTTATCAGAAGTGATATGGCGTACACGATAACAACGGTCATACGGAAAACCTTTCAGGTTATTTCTAGAACTAATAAACACATATTTCCCTTCAGGAGTTTTCTGAATATAATTCAACCCTCCACCAAAAGTTGCCACCCAAATACGTCCATGCTTGTCTTCATGTAACCAGTAAACACTATTATGACTCAGGCTATAAATATCATCTTCATCATATTTGAATCGAGTAAACTTAAAATGTGCCCCCTCCTTTTCTGCCAGAATAATACCATCCCCTTTAGTAGCAATCCAAATGTTTCCGCGAGAATCTTGCATGATATGATAAGGAACTCCACTTAACGGCCTACCAGATTTAGCTATAATCCCCTCTTCAGTCAGAATACCCTGAAAATCTAAATCAGAAGAAAAAATTTCAATCTGACCGTCCCGTTTTCCCATCCAGATGCGATGTTCGCTATCTTCAAACAACGCACGTACCGTATTGGCATTCAAGTCATAACTGTGCCCCATGCGGGGATAAATATGGAACTGGCTTCCTAAAAAAGTAATCTTCTCCAACCCCTTAGAATGAGTACATAACCAAAGATTGCCTTGTTTATCGGATAACATAGAATGTAATTTGTTAGAAAAGTGCCAATCAGGTGAATCGGGGTCATTGTAGAAAGGTAACAGCCGATTTGCCTCCCTGTCATACCAAGAAAGCCCTCCTCCTTGCGGATGTACCCACAAATTACCGTTCAAGTCCTCACAAATATGAAAACTGGGATAGGAACGATCGGCACCACGAGGCTCCACTTGCATCTTTTCTTGCTTAAATACTTCCGTCAAAGGATTGAAATGACAAACCTTTCCCCATTCGGTCATCTCAAACCATGCTTCCTGCTTACTGTCAACATAAACAGAACGGAAAGCGTCTGCCGGGAATTCGGGACAATTGGATTTATTATAGACTTTACACTCTTTTGTATCCGAATGGTACAATATCAATCCTTCATGGGCAGTTGTTATCAACAGTCCCATACCTTTTATTTCATTTATAGCAATCACTTTATCCTTTACCGGCAATTCCCAAAGACGAAAGATTTCATTTTGCAAAGAATAGCACCATATCCGTCCCCTGTCTGATCCAAAATAAAGTTCGTCACCATAACTGCAAAAAGAGTAGAAAGCCTGTACGGATTCATCTTTGCCTGATTGGATATTCACAAAATAAGAAACAGGCTCTTCTTTATCATTCGTAATCTTTAGCAGACCGTTATCAGTAAGTAACCACTCTTGATTATAAGCATCGCTAAAAACCTGATTAATGTGAGCGGCATTTCCTCCATGACTATGAGTAGCATATACTTGAGTGGTTACACTGTAATCCTTAGGATTTGTTTTCACACGGACAGCCCCCTCATTTTCAGAAAGTAGCCAAATGACACTGTCGGGCAATATTTTAATAGAAGAGAAACGCATGCCCTCCTCTTCACCTTCTGCAGGAATTTGTTCGAATTTCTCTGTTCTTTGGTCAAAACGATACACACGGTAATCATACGTTTGCAGCCAAATATAATTATAAGGGTCTACTTCCAATAAGTCTACCCGGTTGTTAGTCATAGTAATTTTATTCCCTTGTCTGGCTTTATAAACTTTGAAGTCATAACCATTGAACCGGTTGATTCCATCCCAAGTAGAGAACCATAAAACTCCATTATGGTCTTGTACCATGCTCATGATAGAGTTCTGAGACAAACCGTTTTCCGAAGAATAATGAGTAAAGATACAATTAGGCTGACTTTTTGCATAAAAAAAGAACAGCAAAGTAAGTATAAACAGAATGTGTCTTTTCATTTCGTAGATTTTCATATATAGTATGGCAAAAATACATAAAAAACGAGAGATACCGACATACAAGTTCCTAAAAAAATAAAAGGGGCAAAGTTAAATACCCCTTTTATCATTCCACTCTTCCTTGACATTTTCCATAGGGGTAAATAAGATCCATCCCTACAGTGACAAAGTATTATTACATGAAGAAAAAACAGCTTATCTCTTTAAATTCTGCAACAATACATTTCCATTTTCCACAGGATTCCATCCGTCATCACCTGCCAAAATCTGTGCTTCATTATAATTACTGATATCGTTCAGTTGCTTTCCAAACGAAGCACGCGAAGCGGTAGCCGCCCCTTCTCCTGTATTCTGATATTCAGCATAGAATACGGTTTCCTCATTTTCTTTTTTGCCCCAGTTGTTCCACCCCACCGGAAGAATATGCTTTCCTAAATCACAATGAATAAAGACAGCCTGTGCATAAGGACGCCAAGGACGGGACAAATACACCTTCTGAGCCTCAACCACACCCGTCAATTTACAGCCAATAAAAACATAACCATATTTCTTGCCTTGATCTGTAGAAGGAGCGGTAACATAACCATCACCCAAGCTATGGATGGTGCAATCCTTAAACAATGCCGTAGACCAGCCAAAAATAAAATCCACCGTACCCTCTATATAACAATGGTCATAGAACTGACGACTGTCTTTGCCATAAGTATACAAAGTATCCTGATTTCCCAAAAAACGACAGTTTTTGAAATAAGCGCGATCTCCACTAACAAAACAGGCCACTGCCTGCCCTACTCTGCCGGCACTATTCTCGAAGGTGATATTCTCAGCATAGAAATCGGGAGCATAGATATAACAGGTTGACGAACCGGAGGTAGACATTTCTTCTCCGAAACAGTTCTTTTTAGAAGCAAAATCATCATTTGTCAGAATTGCTCCGTCCTCACCTATCAAAGAAATACTAATCTTACTTTCAGGAATAACCACTTTCTCTTTATATACCCCTTTACGGACTAGAATAGTAGTGCGTCCTGCTTTACGAAAATCGGGAACAGCATGGATCGCTTCCTGAATGGTAAAGAAATCACCACTGCCATCTTTTGCCACAACAAAATCATAATGACGTATAAAAGGCCCCAATACAGGAACCTCTTTAGCTATAGCATCCACTGTCAAACCTGCAATAGTACGCGCCCCATATACATTCAGGTGCGTATTATCCTCACGGCCTTTCGGACAAGCTGCACACACGCCTTCAGGAATCCACATGAACAATTTTTTTGAGGCCTCCGGCCCCATTCTCTGCACCAAATCATGCGTTATCTTATTCATATCCACAAAAGGCACATCCAATTCTTTTGCCACATTGCGCGGAGAATCCAAATATTTTCCATGAGTGTCAATCAGCACTTCTCCATCTTGAGAAACACCCCCCTTTGACAAATCCTTGCGCACATCATCTTCGGCCACCGCATTTTTATTATTCCGAAAATTACGGCGAACTATAGCATTGAACAAAACGGGAATTCCTCCTTTGGCACGTGTTTCTTTTACAAAACGGCGTAGATTGGCATCAAAAGTAGATCCGGGATCAGTATGACGTTTCTCATCTACCTTCTCATCATTATGCCCAAACTGAATAAAAACATAATCACCCGGCTTTACTTTATTAATTACTACCTCCCATAATCCTTCATCAATAAAACTTTTAGAACTCCGACCATTTCTAGCATTGTTTTCCACACGAATATTTTCACTGAAATATCCTCCCAGCACATGGCCCCATCCACGTTCCTGATTACCTCCCTCTAAGGATTTGTTGGCCATAGTCGAGTCACCTATCATAAAGATAGTAATTGTGTGGTCTGCCGTAAAAGCAGAAAATAACAACAAGGCAACAAATGCCATCAACATCTTAATTTTCATCGCTTTCTATTTTAAATTTTGATTAAAGAACTCAAGTATATCAGCCTGTATCTCCTTACTGCAAAAATGAGGCAAATCATAGAACTTGATAGTCAATAGATTTTCTACCGATTGACCCTTCCATACATCCTGCATGGTAGAGAAAGCGCTTTCAACGCCCTTTACAGGAAAAAGTTTGTCCCGCAAACCATTGATGAACAACATCGGTTTGGGACAGGCGATAGATGCCACATGAGGATAATCCATCCAATTCCGTATTCCGGGAATAATCATGGAATAAGCAGACCCGCCTTTGTTCTGATTATTGGTAAGTGTCATTAAGCTATCTGTAGTATTCATCCAGCACACAGCAGCGCCTGCCTTCACCACATCTGTAGCGGCACTGATCATCCAAGCACGATGTGCTCCCATAGAAAAGCCCATAGTACCTATTCTATCTTTACTGACCATAGGCAATGTAGCCAAAAACTCAGCACTACGGATATCATCCCAAACAATCAAGGCCCCCCATGACATTCCCATCTGTAGCATATTGGCAGCCAACGCTTGCTGTGAGTCATAGCGCACTCCTTCCTTACGTCCCCGTTCCCCCCAAAACAAGGCATCCACAGCAAGCACTACATATCCATGGCTTGCCAGATAATCACCCACATACTGTTTATCATAACATCTTTCCGCCCAATCATCCGCATTGGCTGTCACAGATGCCTCCACACCGAACGGACGTACCATCTTCTCTTTCCCTATTGAGAAATGGGCCCCATGGTCGTGAAGTAATAACACTGCAGGAAATGGTCCCTTCCCCTCAGGGACCAACAGATAAGCGGGAACACGGGAATATTTCGAAACATTAAACAGAATTTTATCCACTGTATACCCTTCCCTCCGCTCAATATCTATCACTTCTTTATCAAAAGCCGCTACAGGAGGAGCAGGCTGCATACAATCCAACAAAACTTTTCTAGCCTCTTCACGCCATTTTTCAAAATTTCGGATAGAAGAGTTCCCCCATGCCATAGGATAAGTCAGACTTTCTTTCAGCTTCTGATAAAACAGCGGCATATCATTCTGCGTTTCATAACGCATAGAGACGGTTTCCACCTTTTCTTGAGCAGAAACCGTCAGACATATCCCGAACAACAATAAACAAATTACAGCATTCTTCATAAACCTATACCTAACAAACTTTTACTTTTCAAGGTAACTAATTAATTTTATCATATTATCAATATAATCCCCTACAGAGATGCACAATTCTCCGGTAGTACACGGATAAGGTGATGTATCGTGCTCGTCCCCTACAAAAGTAGCTATATATTTCGTTTCCTCACTAGGTCCTGAAACAGTATATGGCTTATACGGGTTCGAGGTTGACTTTAAAGGAGAGAGCCAGCAACCGTCCTTAGTCAGTGATTGCACCAATTTCCGGGCAACTTCTTCCGTAGCTTTTCCACGTAAACGAGTATAATATTTAGGTAAAGGAACCAAATGATCCTGTAGCAAAGGTGAATTCTTCGCCAACTCGGATACAGGAAGTTTCTTCACTTCCTCATAACGGCGCCGCAGTTCACCAGGATTCACAAAAAATGCCGAATTATAATGAGCTATTGTATTTTCTATTATCTGATCAATATAATACGTTCCAATTTTCACATTACTTCCCTTACGATGGACATACAGTGGTTTACCTGTATCAGGATCAACAAAACGAGGAACCAAAATAGCTTCCGGATTAGTAGACTGACGCTTCCATTTCTTCACATCCGATTCCGGTAATTTCATTGATTCCAAAAAACGAATTGCAGCAGGAATCCCCGACAGGAAACGAGTATCAGCTGTAAGTTTATAGTAATCCATCATTAAATTGATAAGACGGACGGTAGTACCGGTATTCACACTGCGCGGTTCATAAGAACGGGCATGAGCCGGTTTCAAATCATCTACTGTATATTGGTCCGCACAGCCTGCATAAGGTTCACCTTGTTGAAGAGAAATCATCCAGTCCATAGCACGCATAATAGGCTCCTTTACCCCTTGCAACCCCATTGCTTGATAGCATTGAATCAAAAACTCGGTCGCATCAGGAATCACATCATCATTCAGAGTAATAAAAGACGAATAATCTTTCTTACCTTGAAAAGGGTGATCATACATCAAAGGATAACGTTGAGGCCATCCACCCACCGGATATTGACTTTTCAAAACAAAATCAATGGTTTTCTCCAAAGCCGGACGGAAAGCAGGATCATTTTTTTCCACATACATACGAAGTAGAAATTTAGCAGCCTCCATAGTACCCGCATCATCATAAGTCGCATTTCCATAATAATGTTGAAATTCCTCCAGACGCCAGCCATTTTTACCAACGGTATCATACCAGGACTTTAACGAGTTCTCTCCTGCAAAATCAAATACATAATTCCATCCTCCACATTCAAGCTGCCCCCAAATCAAAGTGTTAGCCACTTTTTGGGCAGCTTCATAATAGTACTCATCTCCTGTAGCATGATAAGCGTCAAGCAACAAATGACCGACAGAAGGAGTTCCCGGTGGCTGAATCCAAACCATTGTCCTCTTGGCTTCCATCTCTCCCCATGAGCGGGACATATCCGGCAAATAATTCCATACAAAACCACCATTATAACTCACTTTATCCATCATAAACTGAGTGGCGGTTTTCATTGTATTTATCACTTGGTCATCTAACTTTTTATTAGTTTGAGCCATACCTGCGCAAGCAAAATTTGCCATACACAAGCAAAGGGCAATTCTTCCCCATCTCTTCTTTAATGTGCTTTTCATTGTTGTTGTAGTGTTTGGATTCAAGTTTGAATATCATTATGAAGCAAAATAAGCCATTTTTTAGGGTATGGGATTGTAATATTTGGTCTTTTCCTCGTATATTTTAATCACGGTGAACCACTCTCCTTATATATTATATATATTTGAAGAAAAGTTTTAGTTATTCATTTTATATTAAATGCAAGATCATGAATCGTAAAGTAAGAACCGCATTGTATGCTTGTGCCCTGATGGCACCACTAATATTGCAGAGCTGCAATGCACAAAGTGAAAAAAAAGAGAGCGACAAAGAGTGTACTGAAGAAACAAACAAAAACACTGAAAAAAAGGTTATGAAAACAGGTAGTGAAAACTTCATTTTTGCAGAAGGCAAAGAATGGGAACCTGCAGGCGAAGGTGTAGTGCGCCAAATCATGGGTTACAATGATGACATCATGGTTGTTAAAGTAAAATTTGAAAAGGGAGCTGTAGGAGCTGTTCACCATCATATCCATTCACAAGTGACTTATGTAGAAAGTGGAAAATTTGAGTTCACCATCAATGGTGTGAAAAAAATTGTATCGGCCGGTGACTGTCTGTATAAGGAACCAGATGCAGTGCATGGTTGTGTATGCCTGGAGCCGGGTATGCTGATAGATTGTTTCAGCCCGATGCGTGCTGATTTCCTGGAAAAGAAATAGACAAGCCATATATTCCATCCACTGCAGGAGCAGATTGTTGTGCCTTCAGGACATTTAATATGCTCCTACAGTGGAGATGAATTCTGTTTTTTAATCTGCAAAACGGATGGGACGATTGCTTAACCTTATCAAATCCGGTAAATCATAATATTTCAAAGCACCATACAACACATTAGAATACATATCCCACTGCATAGGCTTCTCAATGTATTCCTTCCAAGTCTTCACACTATGTGTTATCTCCACACTGTTGATTCTTTCATCCAAATAAGCAGCATGAATTACAGCTGGACCATAAATACCATTGGCAAATACTTTGACGGGATGTCCTTTCAAAAGTTCATGTTCTGAACAAAAATCAAGCAAAGTCAGGATATCGACTACCCGTTGTCCCATAATAGGACGCCCTATATGCATACTGATCATTGCATTACGATATTCACGGTTCCAATATTTAGCATCCGTATAAAATGCAGGATCTGTTGTTTCCCCCAATCCGCGCAAGTCTGCCAACAACAAAATTTTTCCTTCCGTCAAGGCAGCAGCAAAATTCGCAGATTCAATCAAATAAGATCCTATCCCCTCTTCCTGCAACCTTAACTCAATAGGAGAATCAGCATTCGCTCTGGACGGCATGATAAGAATACAAGGAACAGGCATCTCCCCTTCCCTTATGAGCTGAAACTTATATTGTTCATATTCACGCATTGAATCATGTCCGGTTGCCTCAATTCTTATTTTATGGTCAGGAAGACCTTTAAGACCTAACAAATCCAGCATCTTTGTTTGAACAGTTTTCTTTCCTTTCGAAAGAAACGTCTCACGCTTGGAAGCCCACTCATCCAGCTGATTCACATTTTCCTGCATAATACTGAGTGCTCCAGGCATAGATACATTCACCTGTCCTTTAGTCGTACAAAGCATATCTGACAACTGAAAACGGTCTTGTGCCGCTTTCTTCACCGGAGATTGATTATCTTTCAACCAACGCTTGAACCAACTGGCCAACTTTTGCCTTTTTTCAGCTCCAAGTCCATGACCGGTTTCTACTGTCAGCATATCCACCTTTTCGGGAACTCCCAATACTTTATAGCACTGTTGTAATTCAGCAAATCCTTGTTGCGCACCCCATAAATCGACAAAATCATATTTACCGCTTAAAATCAATAAAGGCCGTGGAGCCATCATTAAAGCAAAATCAGGTACCTCCAGTTGTTCACGCCCTTCGTATGGTATATGTTGGCAACCATCGGAAGGACCTTGCAACTCCATAGTACGTTCTCGGGTAGAAAAGAAACTACAAATAGCCGCTACCTTTACACGGGGATCCAAACCTATATAATAAGCGGTCTGAGTGCCACCGCCAGAAGATCGCTATTCTCCGATATGCTCCGGATCAATATCCTTACGGGTCAGTAAATAGTCCAAAGCCCGATGATTATCCCAATATTCCTGTGCTGCCAAACTAGTACCAAGCAAGTTAAAGCCCGCATTCAGTAAGGTATGTTCCGTAGTAGCCCCCCGTGTCAGCGGCTTTCCTTCCCTATCAATAATTTGCAACCGTTCTCCCTGGCCTATGGGATCTACCACCAGCACAGCAATACCATTGGATGCCATCAACATAGCGGCATGAGACGAAGGACCTTTGCCATTCAATCCATGTCCGCAAAGTTCCAATGTCGCCGGAACAGGAACAGTCGTGTTCTCTGGCATATAAAGATGTGCTGTGACATAGCGGCCGGGCTTGCTTTCAAAAATTATTTTCTCTATATGATAACCCGTACCTTGTACCTTCCCTACCACCTGAGCATTTAAACTCCCTTTTTCAGGAAAAGTACCTACTATTTGTTTATATCGTTCACGGCAACCCTCCAGATACTTCTGCATCCCGGCAGGAGAAGCAAACGCTTTTTGAATGGCAAACTGCCGGTCGGCAAACTGCCGATGCACATCACGCATCAGATAAGAATTATAAGCGGTACTTTGCCTCCAAGGTAATGCCTTAAACTCACCTTGAGCAGATACCACCAAAGTCCCCACCCATATTCCCAAACTTACGCACAAAGTGCGAAAACCGATGATTTTTCTCATAGAATCAATCCTTTAAGTTATTGTACCACAATTTCAATTTTCTGACGGTTATCTCCGGCTGTCTTCACATACAGACGTTTATGCTCCGTATCATAAAACCAGCCTGTATTCCGGTCTGCATCTGCAACTGATGAAAGAACGGGCAACGATTTACCATTTTCTATCACAGATTGCGGAGCGTTCTGCAAATAAGCCTTCACCAGATAAGTGTGTCTGACAGGTTTGTACTTCCCTACCGGTTTATCTGCAGTAAACGTCCAGCTATCATCAGCGAGCCTGCTGGTAAAGCGGGTCAATGAACCAATCCCTTTTTGATAATCCATTGATATACCATCATCTTCATACATCTCATAAGAAGAAATACCTGACGGATAGACATCCAATGTTATCACATCTACAGGATGCTGATCTACCCACTGCATAGCAGGTTGCATGGGAATAATAGCTCCGGCTTTTATATAGACAGGCAACACATCCAACGGAGAAAGAAAAGACTTATATTGGCGGCCCTCGTAACGCTCACCGGTTTCATAATCAAACCATTCTCCACCGGGGAAATAGACATGTTGGCTCAGTGCACCTTTGGTAGTGACAGGACAAACCATCATCCATGGCCCGAACATATATTGACGCGCCAGCTGATAGGTATTCTCATCCTGAGGATAATCCATCACTAAAGGGGTCATCATGGGACGTGCCGTTTTATAAAGCTGATAAGCATTACTATAAATATAAGGAATCAATGTATAACGCAAACTATCGTACATGATAAAATTGGACAACGCCTCCGGACCATAAGTCCAAGATTCATGATAACGTGGGTGATCCAAACCGACAACCCTGACGATAGTTTAAAACATACCGAACTGTACCCAACGAGTATATAATTCCGTATCGTAAGGAGAATACTGTTCAAATCCTCCCATGCAATGAGTCCAGTTACCCACGCCACTCATACCGATATTAAGTCCCGCACGTATCACCGGTTCAAACCACTGCCATTCACTCCCCCAGTCTCCGGCCCAAATATAAGGATAACGCTGAATTCCCGCATAACCCTCACGGGTATGTGTCACCCCCCTCATATTATTATATTCCTGAAATTTACGATAGGGCGCTTCCGCATAAGCTAAAGGAAAAATATTATGAAGTCCTTTTAGGTCCATCGTCCCTCCGACATCCGTTTTCACAAACTTAGCCCCGATGGAAGCCACTTTCATTACTCCGTTCTCCAACCACCACTCCACCGCTTTCGGGTCAAAGAAATTCACCACCCCTTCTATCTTGGCTCCTGGATACAGCACATTTCCCTGTTCACGCGCCTTATCCAATAGATGATATTCAGGGCCATTATCTAATATGGAACGGATATGAAGCCCCACCATTTTTACATTTTGCGCATAGCAACTATCAAACATGGCTTTCGGATCTTTGAACGTATTGCGCCATTCAAAACAACAACCACCATTTCCGTAAGTGGTATTAAACAATCTCCAAGTAGAATCCAGCCAAAGCAAATCAAAAGGCACTCCTTCCTCACGCAAACGTTTACATAAAGCAGGCGGGTATTTATCGGAAGTCATCTCTTCATTCTTCCAAGTTCCACCGGAATAAGTACCAACATGCAACCCCATTGCAAAACGAGGAAGCATAGGGGATTTTCCAGTCAATTCCGTATATCGGTCAATCATGGTATAAAAATCGGGACCATACATAAAATAATAGTCCAAATCACCGCCAAAAGCTTTAAACGAATAATAATCACTACTATCCCACCCCATATTCCATTCGGTAGCAAACGGAGTATGAAAGAACAAACCATATCCTTTGGTACTCATCATAAAAGGTACGGGACAATAATTGGCACGTAAAATATCTTTTCCTCCTACAGCCGGTTTTATCCCTCTTCCCAACTCTACATTCAGATAAATCTTACGCCCTCGCTGATCCATGAAATCCATACGTTCCCCAAAACCAAAGAAATGCTCATCCGGCTGTAGAACAGCTTTCATCTTGACAGAATCCTTATAAAAACGTTGTTCCTCAAGTTCTGTATAAAGCATCTTGCCGTTTTTATCAGAAACAGACAGACAGAATGGATTCTTGGTAGCCTCTATAATCAGTTTTCTGGTCGTAATCAACCATGCAGTACCTCTATCTTCCACCGTATAGTTGACAGAAGAAAAATCATATTTCCGAACCATCCACTGTTCATTCTCAGCGAACACAGTACCTTGAGAATGACGTACACGGAACATATCATCTGTACAAAATTCCAATTTCACATTTCCCTGAGGCAAAAAAAACAACAAATCATTTCCTGTCTTCTTAAAAGAAGCACTAGCCGCCCATACCCCTATACAATACAGGCATAAACAAAAGCATAGGATTGTTTTTTTCATGGTATCTGTTATTTTATTTAAAATCAATCATATTGAAAATCAGCTTTTTGGCTACAAGTCCGGCAGCCGAATCATTAATGATGTTCCCATAGATATCCAATGTAGAGAACAAAACACTACCCTTACCCATAGGGACAATCCCCATAGCAGTTCCGATAGCCATAGGATAAGTATGATAGGCTCCGACCAGCAATTCTTCACCTTCCATCACTAATCCCATACGCTCCACCCCTGTATGTATCAATGCCTGATAAGGCCAGTTGAGAGCATTTCCGACAGGAAGTTCCTTGAAAATATCATGCGGCTTATTAAACATCACCCCGCCCAGCCAGTTGGTTCCAACAAAAAATTTGTCCTTAAACACCGCTTTACTATTAACCGCTATAAATTCCGACCACTCATCAGCACTCTGAATAATAAAGATTTTGGTTCCATCATTTACTGCACGTTCCATTAAACGCTGTGCATCCGGCATCTTATCATTAGGAACGGCCCAATCCAGACGACAACGCGCGTTACTACGAGGATGCCAGAAACTCTACTCTAT
>ENA-ORHU01000276-ORHU01000276.1-human-gut-metagenome-genome-assembly--contig:-NODE-276-length-12646-cov-4.1953_pt1 | contig 12646 bp, 10 predicted proteins | sample MGYA00243022_ERZ508730 | MGnify/ENA primary metagenome ERZ508730 (study PRJEB26277, sample SAMN04329827) | human gut metagenome | biome: human-associated habitat | host: Homo sapiens | place: USA...
ATTCAATTCGAGGAGAGGAACATGCTTCTCCTAATATAGCAACAAGGAATGCTAGAAGAAAATGCCAATATGTTTTCATATTCAGATTAACAATTATTGTTTTTATTCTATAACAGCAGCAAAACCACCGTTTCTCTTCATGGTAATAGTAATAGACGAAGTCTTTGTAACGGGAGTCTGCTTGTGTCTATAATCCATAGCTTGCCGATTAGCATTAATGCCATCTTCAAAACTACTCATTCGATAAGAGCGCCCTTCTTCCAGAAAATCAAGAGGAATTTCAAATTTCCTTTCCTGTACTGCATTGTTGGTTATACCTCCAATAAACCACTTCTTCCCCTTGCGCTTGGCTACAATTACATACTCCCCAACCTTAGCCTTAAGCGCCTTGGTCTGATCCCAAGTTACAGGGACCTGTGAAATAAAACGAGCACAATCCTCATTTTTTCTGTAATTAACCGGATTGTCAGCCAACATTTGCAATCCACTCTCAAAAAGAACGAATGTAGCTAATTGAAAAGCCCGTGTTCCTACACCCGCCGAATTTGGACGTAAAGCACTGTAGAGTTCAGGTTGCATACTTATCATGGGTCCTGGTGTGTAATCCATAGGGCCTACCGCATTACGCATAAAAGGAAGGTATACAGTGTTATCTGGATAACATCCCCTCATATGTTCCAGACCTTTCACTCCTTCATAGGAAACGACATTGGGATATTTATATTCTAAACCTCCAGGAGTAAAAGATCCATGAAAATCAACTAGGAGATGATGCTTAGCAGCTTCTTTAGCTACACGTTCATAGAAATTCACCATCCACTGGTCACTTCTATCCATAAAGTCGATTTTAACCCCTTTAATCCCCCAATCTTCGTAAGTCTTGAACAAATCAAAATTTTGTTCCACAGCTACCCACGATAGCCAAAAGATAATGCCTACATTCTTGTCTTTTCCATACTGAATCAATTCCGGTAAGCGCATTTGTGAATTGGGCTTGTTAGGATTAAGCACAGTTTCAGCCCATCCGGCATCCATTACAATATATGGAACATGAAAGGATGAAGCAAAATCTATGTAATATTTATAAGTATCATAATTGCATCCCGACACAAAATTAACATCTGGACCATAAAGAGCTGCATCATGCCACCATTCCCAACTAGCCAACCCTGGCTTAATCCATGAATTGTCTTCAAGAACACTTTTAGTAGCCAATTTGTAATTCATGGTGTTTTCAATGAGCTGGGAATCGTCGCTACTAATAACAAAATAACGCCATGGGTAATTCCGATTTCCTTCAGTTTTTGCTATATAATCAGCCTCTTTAGTAATTTTCATACTCAGATTTCCATCTTCTGCAAACTCCAAAGGTGATTTGGGGAAAACGGCATAAAATCCATTATAACCATTTCCCTTTAAAAACATACAAGGATAATCAAAACGATCGGATTCGCCCACCAATATTTTATATTGCTTGCGAGTATCAATCAAGATGGGAAGTACGGACATCTTGTCCGTACCCTTCCATTCTTGACAGGTAACATGTGTATACTCTTCTTCATAAGGTGTTTTAAAACCTGAAGGCTGTTGTAAATGGAGCAGATACTCTTCTGGAAAGGAAATAGCAAAATCTTCTCCAAGTACCTCAACCTTATTGGTCTTACGAGTAATAAAACGATAAGCTACCCCATCATCAAAAGCGAAGAATTCAACGGAATAACCTTTGAAATCAAGAGTAAGAGCATTATAACAACTCGTAATAGAAGAGAATTTAAGAGGAACTACAGGCTTCAACTCTTTTGAGAAGCTATTACGCTTCTGTCGCAACAACTTTGGGTTATCTCCCAAAATTTCATCATCTAATAATAAGCGAAGATAATTGTCCTTTAATAAAACTTCATCATTATAGTAAATATCATAATAAATCTTATCTGATAAACAAAACTCCACTTTTATAGTCTTTTCAGGAGAAAACAAAGTCATTTTTTTCTTGCCATATACTGCCGTAGCAAGTAGCCCTATTAACAATAACAGATAATATTTCTTCATACACATGTTTTATTATTTTTGTGAGAATGATGATAAAACGTGATTATACTCCTTTTCACTCAACCGCACCATAGCCCCATGCCGGGAGTCGGGAATCTTACAATCACAAACTACCCATTTTTCTGCCTCTATATGCTCAGCATCAAAACGTACATACTCGTATGGATATCTTTCTGAAAAAATCATCCATCCCTTACCATCGGGTTTTGGCATGAGAATAGGAGCTTCAAAATAAGTACTGGGAGTAGTGACAGGGTGCTTTGGATTTATCAAAGCATAAGAGCCGGTCAAGCATGATGACTTAGCCAATCGAATAGATTTCCCTGTAGGTACACCATCTTCCGGCCACCTTTCGTCCTTAATAACCGCATAGTAGTTTTTACCAATTTTGCGGATTATGACATCAATAGTGGCCATCTCAGATTCATCCTTGTCTGAAAAATCAAACAAACGTTTTGGAGAAGAAAAAGAGCTAAAATCTTCAGTTAGCACATAATATGTACGCATGCTTCTCCATTCATCATCTCCTTTGGCTCCTTTTTTAGCTGCATGCCACGTAACAATATACTGTCTGGAATCCTCATCATAATACAATTTAGGTGCACCGAACCAATTTCTTTCAGTATAATAATTATCAGTAAGGATAAAAGGAGATACTGGAAGTTCCTTTTCAATACTCCAGACTACAAGATCACTTGAGGTCCAAAGCAATGGTTTCTGGTTTTTCTCTGAAACACCGATCATATAATACCTATTGTCATGACCTTTGATTATATCAGGATGTCCTCTGTATTCAGCATTTACTCGTTGATTATTATTCAGTTTAGTCCATTTGCGTGCATCTCTACTTATGTAGTAGTACATATGCCCATAGTCTTCATGTCGCATATGGGCAAAAAGGTACCCTCCCTGAAATTGCGTATTATGAGACTGTCCCTGAACATTCGAAAAGTAAATGCTGACAAGGCATACACAGAAAGTGCTAATAAGTAAGTCCTTAAATTTCATGTATCTAAATTTTAATTAGCCAATGCAATATCATCTTCCCAGTGAGGACGACTATAAGTTTGACTCAAATCCTTTCCGTACGATTTAGCTTGTTCCACCAAATAATTTGGAAGTGGCATGTACTGATGAGTAGGAAGCATTTCTTTAGCCTTGAAACATGCTTGTGCATATTTATTAAAGCGGATTAAATCTATTTTTCGATGTCCTTCATAGAGAAACTCTTTTGCTCTTTCATCTAATATGACATCTAGGAAAGCCTCCTTGGTGGCAGTTTGCTGAGCTGACAAATCACTTAAACCACTTCTTCTTCTCACTTGATTAACAGCATCTACAGCTTGAGAAGAAGGCGCAGCATTAGCTCGCCTAACATCTACCTCCGCCATCATCAGCAATACATCAGCCCAACGAGCCAATGGAAAATCGTTACCCTGGAAAGTCGTATTAGTTTCAATGGGGTACTTATAAATAATATATCCACTCCATCGCTGACCCAAATCTTCTTTGGTCACCTTCCCAGTAACCGTGCCTTGATTATTGACCCAATACTCATCCAATATCACAGCCCGACGTTTATCATTTGGTTCATAACTATCATACAGTTTTGGTGAAACATTGTATGCCTGCATCCATCCACCTCCTTGATAGTTAAAAGGTGTAGGATTTCCCTTGTCATCAACTTTAGAAGCATCGTTAGGCGTAGCAAGCATAGACAATGGAAAGAAATTACCGCTACTAACGTCCCCATTGGCAGAAGGATCACAACTTAAAGCCATAATGATTTCACAATTAAAATCATTCGCAGCCTTAAACATATCAACATAAGGATTATCCCCCTTCTTAAACAAACTATATCGATTATCTTTACTCAATTCTTGATACATCTGCATGGCTTTATCATAATAGCCTGTCATATGTTCTCCTTCATTAAGGCAATGTTTCATCATACAAAATTTAGCATAATCTGAAGTATAACGACCGCGTTCCTTTACTTCATTAGGCAGATTATCCGCAGCAAACTGAAAATCATTATAAATCCAGGTACTCATTACGTCCAACGAAGGTCTGACTAGGTTAGTCAAAGCTGCTTCATTATTTCTATTATCCTTATCCACAATTGCAGGCAATGGTCCATAAATATGCATGAGATAATAAAGCATCAGGCCTCTACACAAATGAGCTTCACCTAACAGTCTTTCCTTGCTGATTGTTTTGAAAATTTGATCGTCTGCCTGCTCTAAAGTAGAGATAATCTCAGTAAAGCGAGTAATCTGGGCTAACTTAGGAATATGGTTGATATTATGCTCACCCACCCATGAACGTTCTGCGTAGACACAATCCCTGTAATCTGCTTGAGAAAGTTTCATCCATGAACCCCAGCCTAAGTTCCATGCGGCCATATTATCAGACGGAGCCTCAAAAACTCTCAGTATACCCCCTTCAGGGATATAGAAACTATGCTGACCCGGATCGTTTCCTATTTGATACTGCCATGTTGTTGTAAAAGGAATATAGCACGTCATCGTGTAATCTTCATATTCACTTTCTGTTTTAGGATAGTTTTCCGGATTCAATGTTCCGAAAAGTTTAGGATCGAAATTATCTTCACAGCCAGATAAGGCTAATGATGTAATAAAAAACAATATGAAGGATTTTATATTTTTCATAATCACAGTTATTAATATTAATTAGAATACATTGTTTGTTCGAAGTGTGAATGTGCGAGCTTGAGGATATTCGCCTCTGGATGAATTGTTTGCTCAACAAACACGTGTATATATTTCTGGGTCAAAGCCCTTAAATTTACTGATGACAAACGGATTTTGAACATCTGCATAAACTTTAATGCCTTTCACATATTTTTTGAGTTTACCCAAGATTTTATCCCTGAAATTATAGGATAAAGTTATATTTCTCATTCTCACAAACGAGGCATTTTCCATGTCTATATTAACGCCAGCACCTCCAGGCAATGCACCCATGCGATCCACGGCCAGTCCAGGACGAGTACCATTGGGATTGGTTTGAGAGTTCCAAAGCAGGTAAGCATATTTGTTAGTATTTTCCGGATAGTCTACCGCTAACGGACCAGGTAATGCAGCTCTATACGCAATATTAGACTTAAGGATTCCAAAAAGTCCGTACATGAAGAAACTGAACTCCCAATTCTTATAAGTGAATGTATTGCCAAAACCAATATAAATATCTGGTGTATTATCTTTTAGGTAGATATCATTTTCATCAATTTTTCCATCATTGTTCTTATCATCAATAATTGGACAACCTGGAAGTTGGGCTTCTGCCTGCAATGTTTTTTGTGACTCCGGCATATTGCTGCGGTCAGCGTTAATAATACCAGTCATCTTATAGTAATAGTAGGCATTCATAGATTCCTTGTTTCTTTATTGAAATCTACGATAATCATAGTTCGGCATTCTTTCTTGCGTGTTCCAATTAAAATCTCCGACCATAATTTTAGTATCAAGCATAATTTCCCAACCATGACGATAGAAATGGCCTCCATTTATAGGACGAGTTGGGTAAATGGCAAGAGGTGATGTTGATGCATAACCCAATAAGCTGGTCACATCATTGCGGAATACATCAATACTACCACTTACTCGGTTTTTGAACAAGTAGAAATCCAAACCGATATTCTTCATGATAGTTTTTTGCCAACTTACGTCAGGATAATTAGTTCCCATTGAGACACAAGGTACATAAAAAAGGCCATTATCATTGAAGCCTACCTTAAATCCGCTAGGCTCATAAACACCATAAAGTGAACTACCTAAATTATCCTGTCCTGTTTTACCATAACTAGCTCTCAGTTTTAACAAATTAATCCAAAAAACATCCTTAAGAAATTTTTCATTTGAAATTTTCCACGCTGCTGAAACAGAAGGGAACAAAGCATATTTTTTCCCTGGAAAAAACTTATCGGTTCCATCTCGACGAAGGGTCGCTGAAATGACATATCTATCCAAGACATCGAAGCTTAATTTAAAGAACTGAGATCTTTTTTCATTTTTCAATGTATGAGAAGTTGGATATATCTTTCCTTTTGCTGAACTAATATCATGCTCATTAATCATGTCGTGTGTATCTTCGTAAGAGATACCGTATCCTTCATTGCTTTCCAAATATTTTCCCATACCAGCCATGGCATCCACTTGTACGAAATTAAACATATATTTCGAAAATGACAACATCGCTTCTAGGGTTTGTGTCTGTCTACGCTGTGAGTAAATATTTCCTCTTGACTTATACATTCTGGCAAAATACACATCGGATGGAATGAATGTTGATCTTCTGACATTTTCTTGATTCATGCCATATACCCCTTTAAATACTAGAATGTCTTTATACAACTTCGCGTTGATAGAGAAATTTAAACTATATCCATTCTCTTTACTATAGTCCACAATATCCTCCATTGCTTTGGGATTAGGAATATTACGGAAAATTGTATAACTCCCATCATCCTGCTTCACCGGCAAATAAGATGGATACAGAAGAGCTGATGTCAAAACACTAGGAGCAACATCACCCTGATTTCCTGTATCAGTACCAATTATACCATTATCATATGTATTCTGATTAGCGTTAAAAACCGATGTCAAGTTCAAGAAAGGGAACAAATCCAAACCTAAATTACCATGAACTGAATATTTAGTCATGCCAGATCTTGATACAGTACCTTGCTGCTTCAGGTAGCTTCCTCCTAGATAATACTTAAATTTAGAGTGTCATCCGCTAATCGTCAGAATATGTTTGGTAAGGAAACCATTACGTAATACCAAGTCCTTCCAGTCCGTATCGGTTGCATTTTGCATATCCGCTTCAGTAAACTGGGGTTTCCATTTTCCATCATAAGGAGTTGTTCCATAAGGATATTGCTTGTTATTATACAAATAGTTTTCCTTATTGAAAACATTAGCTAACTCCATGTACTCTTTTGAATTCAGAACATCTAGATATGGATAGTTACGTACAAAAGAATAGCTGCCATCATACACAATATTAGGTGCTCCTTCTTTTCCTTTCTTAGTAGTAATCAATATAACTCCATTATCAGCTCCAATACCATAGATAGCCGCAGAGGCATCTTTAAGAATTTCTACAGACTCCACATCTGCCGGATTTAAATTGGCAATACCATTACGATCGATATTATTCGGAAGACCCACTTGGCCACAATTACCACTAAGGGCGTTATTCGGCATAACGATACCATCAATTACATAGATAGGATTTCCTCCTCCACGAATTGATATATTCACCTTTCCATCTGGCTGCATACTATTCACTGTTGCCTGTAACCCAGCAGCTCGTCCCATCAACAATTGGTTGACATGGCTGGTACCAGCTTGTGAAATTTTATCAGTTTTCACTTGCGCAATAGCGGTCGTAAGATTTTTCTTCGACACAGAGCCATAACCCACAACTACAACTTCATCAATGAGTTTTATATCTTCACTCAGATAAATTTCTAAAAACGATTTATCCAGCACATCAAGCACTTGCGACTCATATCCAATATAAGAAACAACAATTTTCTTATCTGCTGAAACATTTATTGCAAAATTACCATTAATATCGCTGATTGCGCCAATTGATTCCTTTTCCACCGCGATACTTGCCCCAATTATAGGTTCCCCCGTTTTACGGTCTTTGATTATACCTTTCAACATTTTTGTATTGGTCTTTACCGTTTTTTTTGCGCTCAGTATAATCTGTCTATTCTTGATTTGATACTGAATAGAAGTTCCTTTCAGCAAGGTTTCCAATACATTATGTATTGTTTGTTTATCAACATGTATAGTACGCTTTTGACGAACATCAATCACCTGTTTACTATACTGAAAAGAATACGCTGTTTTCTCTTCGATCTTGCTTAACACATGCTCCAATGATACATTATCCAAATGAAGCGTTATTTTCTCGTTCTGTGCCCAACCAATTCCAGTAGATAACAGCACAATTAAAAAGAATAAAAAAGGATACTTTTTATTTTTCATAGTTTTAAAAATTTGATAATTATATTTTGTCTTTATTGCTTTGCTAATTTTAGCCAATTCTTTCCCGTTTATATTAAAGACTGTTTAGAAAGAAAACCCCACATAAAAACACCTAAAAATTTTTAGTTTTTTTCGTCAGCCTACCAATATCATCGTAAATATCTGTAATACTATATATTAATGATATGGCAAATATGAAACTATTTCAGTTCGAAACAAACTTTAGAACGAATATCAGCAGATGAAGAAGCTATCAAAGCTTCATATTTTCCTGGCTCAGCAGCCCATTTATGCTGTTTGTCGTCAAAGTATGATAGTTCTTCAGCTGTAATAGTAAACAAACCCTCTTTCGTTTCATTTGGCTGAAGTTCTACTTTACAAAAGCCCTTCAATTCTTTAATGAGCCAAATTACAGAAAATTTCAGACTTTTAATATATAGCTGTATAACTTCAGCCCCAACACGTTTGCCTGTATTTGTAATTGGAAGAGTAATACATAACTGCCCACTCTTGTCCATAGACGTGCTACTTACCTTGGGGTTTCCATACTCAAATGTAGTATAGCTTAAGCCATGACCAAAAGGGAAATTGGGTGTTAACTTGTTTTTATCAATAAAGCGATAACCAACAAATAATCCTTCGTTATAGGGTATGTCATAAACCTCATTTCCTAAAGCATCGACACCTTTGTGACCTGGATATTCGTCCACCCTGTGAGCACCACACTGATCAAGACCCGCATAATAAGTATATGGAAGCTTACCACTAGGACTAACATCCCCCATGAGTATAGAAGCCCAAACATTGCCAGTTTCACTTCCCAGGTACCAAGCTTGATTCTTCCAAGGCATAGCTACACCTGTTCCACTGATGTTGATTACAACCAGTTTTTTATTAACTTGCAGTAAATCCATAATCAATCCATTTTGATTATAAGGCAAATCCATTGTTGTTCGGTCCGTACCTTCACAATCCTAATAGTTACTTTTATTTAGTCCTCCTATAAAAAGAACGATATCAGCATTACCAGCTGCGTGCAGAGCTTCTGCTCTGATTTCTTCTGGACTACGGTCATCCTTCAAGTTTTGCCCAGTTTTTCCCCCCAGTAGGATCACCTACGTATCCACGGGCATATATGATTTCAGCTTTTTTACCAATACGTTTTCTCTGTCCTTCCAAAGGAGTAACTTCATACTTGGCTTTCAAAGAGGAAGAGCCACCTCCAACAGTCATCATTTTAATGGCATTTTCACCAATAACAGTAATACGTCTTACCTTTGATAAATCAATTGGAAGTAAATTTTCATTGTTTTGCAAAAGTACCATACCTTCTGCTCCTACTTTTCGGCAAGCATCTTTATGTGCATCTGCGACCATTGATCCCCAGGGTCGATCACTATTCATGGCAGTACGAAACGTTAGTCTTAATACTCGACGCACCTTTTCGTTTAATTCTTTATCAGTATAAATGCCTTCTTTTATACCTTTCAAATATGGGTTTGCCAACCAATAGTTATCATAGGCATTGCTAGCCCCCTCTGTTAACCCATCTGTCCAGCTTCCGAACTCCATATCCAAGCCTCCAATAATAGCAGTTTGTGTATCATGAACAGCTCCCCAATCTGATATGACCGCACCATCCCACTACCATTCTTCTTTCAAAATCTGATTCATCAGTATTGGATTATAACTAGCGTGTTCGCCTCGAAATAAATTATAGCCTCCCATAAAGTACCAAGCCTTACCCTCTACTGCAGCTGCCTTAAAACCTGGAAGGTATATTTCATAAAGCGTACGATCATCAACTATCGGATTGGAAGTGTGACGGTTGATTTTATTATTATTTAAAGCAAAGTGCTTCATGCAGGCAGAAACCCCATTGCTTTGCACGCCCTAAACATAGGGTACCACCATACGACTAATCAGGTATGGATCTTCTCCCATATACTCAAAATTACGTCCACAAAGAGGAGTTCTATAAACATTTATCCTAGGACCTAGTAATACACTTTTGTTGCGGAAACGAGCCTCTTTTCCAATGCTTTTATAAAATAAAGCCATGTCGGGATTCCATGTAGCCGCCAGACAAGAAAGTGCAAGAAAAGCCATGCAAGAATCATTGGTCCAACCTGCCTGATCCCATTCATCCCACATGACCTCAGGACGTATGCCCATTGGACCATTAGTACACCATAATTCCGGAATACCCAATCTGGGCACACCAGGAGCACTGAATTTAGATTGCGCATGAATAATATTTATTTTTTCCTGTAAAGTCATACGAGAAAGAGCATCCTCCACACGCTGTTTTATTGGTTGATTTTTATCCAAATAGACTGGAGTTTGCGCTGAAGCGGATATACCACAAAACACAAAAGCGCAAAATGTAATAGTTTTCAGTGTTTTAATTTTCATATTTAGCATTTTTGAATTGTAACAAAGTCTATTATTGAAAGAAAGCTACCACTTATCTCAAAGAAGTTAAAGAGCTGCGCGTAACCCCCTTAAACGTCATTTTTACAGGTTTTATATAACCTTCATCATCAAAAAACATCCGTTCAATGCAAACAACACGGGCATTCCCATCTGTTTCATTTAAGGGATGGCGATGATACACTATATACCATTCATCATCTTTCAACCCCTTTATCACAGAATGGTGTCCAGCTCCAGTAGCAAGCTCCTCATCTTGTTCCAATATTTTTCCGACTCGCTTAAAAGGCCCGAATGGCGAATCTGCCATGGCGTAAGCTACACAATAGTCAGGACCAGTCCAATCACCTTCTGACCACATAAAATAATACTTCCCTAGATGCTTTAACATAAAAGGCCCTTCAACATAATTGTCTGGAGTTACTTCCTTACAAAGCGAGCCATCTTCAAAGGGAACAAGATGCAACAAATCATCACTTAATTTCACCATATTGCAATGCCCCCAACCTCCATAATACATGTAATAACTGCCATCATCATCCTTGAATACAAACTGATCGATAGGTTGTGCCCCGTTTATTATCTCATTGATTAATGGCTTACCCAAAGCATCCTTAAACGGCCCTTCTGGACTATCAGCAACAGCTACGCCGATACCACCAATTTCACCTTCGTGGACATCATTAGCAGAAAAGTACAGATAATACTTTTCATTAGCATAAATAATTGCGGGTGCCCATAGAGCTTTTTCCAACCAGGATACATTTTCTACCGAAAGAATTTTGGAGTGCTTTTTCCAAGTCACAAGATCGGGTGAAGAAAAAGCATCTAAAAATAGTTGCTGCTCAAATGGAGCTGAATAAGTAGGAAAAATCCAGTAACGGTTGTCAAACACTACCCCTTCAGGATCGGCATACCATCCTTCAAATAACGGATTGCCACTTTCTTGAACAGCTTTCGTATTGTTCAGTGAACACGACGAAAAGAATTGCCCACCTAACAATACATAAAAAACTAATAATTTGCACTTTATATTTAACATATGAGCTCTATTAATCGAAGTATGGATGCAGCCATATTCACTGCATCCATACAGTTAAAGATGTATTATGACTTACTTAACCTCAGTCAGCTCCAACACCCAGCTATCATACTCCTTATTTAAATCAAGAGCAAAACCGGCATTCATCAAAAGATCACCGGAAAAAATCCGATTGTGTAAATAACAAGGTTTATCATCTGCAGCCAAATTTAATTCTCTTATTTGATACTTCTTGTTTTTATCCAAACCATCCAGACGCACATGATGTAATCGTGGGTTAACATAGTGTTCCATTTTAAAAGCAAAGAACACTGCACGGTCTTTATTCTCAGTAACATACATCATTGACGCAACCGCTTTCTTTTCATACGGAGAAATCAGACGATATTGGTCTCCATACTGAATAACCGTACGAATCCCTTTATAAGTGTCAATGGCCTTTTTGGAAAATTCTTTTTCATCTGCATTCATATTCTTAGGTTGAATTTCCATACCTAAGCGACCAGTCATCGCAACATCAAAACGAAATTTCAATGGAACAAGACGGCCTGTCTGATGATTGGACGATGCACTTACATGCTGAGCCATTGCTATAGATGGATAAAAGTAAGATGTTCCCCATTGGATGAAGAGGCGCTGCAAAGCATCTGTATTATCACTAACCCAAAACTCGTTGAAATAAGGCATCACTCCGTAGCTGGCACGTCCGCCACCACTACCACAAGCTTGCATAACTACATCAGGGTATTTAGCGCGAATCCTTTCCAATACATTTATTAAGCCACGGTGATAATCAATATAAATATGTGATTGTTTATCCTTTGGCAGGTAGCTTGAGCCATAGTTCATTATTTCTCCATTAGCATCCCATTTGATATAAGCAATTTCCGGATTCTTACTCAATAGCCCATCTACTACACTGAAAACAAAATCCTGAACCTTAGGATTACACAAGTCCAGTACTACTTGTGTACCACCACGGCCACACATTAATTCTCTATTCATAGAACGCAGTACCCAATCAGGGTGCTTTTCAACCAACTCACTTTTTGTATTAGTAAATTCCGGTTCGATCCAAATACCAAACTTAATCCCA
>ENA-ORHU01000281-ORHU01000281.1-human-gut-metagenome-genome-assembly--contig:-NODE-281-length-12496-cov-5.37843_pt1 | contig 12496 bp, 10 predicted proteins | sample MGYA00243022_ERZ508730 | MGnify/ENA primary metagenome ERZ508730 (study PRJEB26277, sample SAMN04329827) | human gut metagenome | biome: human-associated habitat | host: Homo sapiens | place: USA...
ATAAAACTAAATTTCAAAATGACAAAGAACGATTCGGACCAAATGGGCCAAGTTTGTTTAATTTTTAATTCGTCCCAATTTTAATGGGACACTAATGAAGTATACAGAATTATAAATACGAAGAAAAAGCTCCTAAAAACATACAGAAACAGCTCGTATAAAGCAGAATTATCGGGCTTATACGAGCTGTTTTTAGAATATAGGGAAAATTTAAATACCTTCTATGGCGGAAGCTGGAACCCACCCTACTTTACCGTCTTCCAAACGAATTTCTTTCCATTCACGCATAGAGTTGTCTTTTATTTCAACTTTACGTCCCTCATGAAGAATGAACAGACTTGTACCACTTTCACTGGGAGTACTACGCACTGTGACACTAGGTGCTAACACTATAGCTTCACTACGTTCCATCAGTTCGCCTTTCTGCTGAGCAGCAAACACATTACTCAATATAACAAGAGCCAGAAATACTATTCCTGCAATAAATCCCACTTTCTTCCCCATAATCTGTTTTGAAAAGAAAAAGAGATAGAATGAAACGAGTAATAGTACAAAGAACACAATCCCCAACTTAGCCCATGCATCTACACTAAGACAATTAATCAACGATTTAGTCCAAGATACAAAGAAAACCTCAGGAACTGGGATTACCTTATCGATTGTCTTAGAACGTGCTATTTCCAAATTTGCACGAATATCAGCATTACCAGGTTCCAACAACAAGGCACGCTCATAATTCAATATAGCTTTTGCTATATCATCTGCCTTATAATAACTGTTGCCAAGATTATAATAGACCTCTGCAGCCTCTCCCTTCTTTAACAGATTCTCATATATTTGAATGGCAGAAGCATAATCATTCCGTATATAGGCGCTGTCACCTTCAGCCTTTGTCACATTGCTTTCTTGTCTTGCAGCAGAGAATTCCGCATGTGAACCGACGGATGTAGAGTCACTACCAGTCTGTAATGTATCTACAGATGCAGGATTCTGCCCATAGGCAGTAATTGCCATCACTAGACTAAGAGTAAAAAACAATATTCTATTCATTACCATTTCCTCCTGATTAATGTTTTATCGAGTTTTCCATTTTGCTGATAACTTCCAAAGAAGCTGAATATACCTTATCCATAGCCTGGTTATCATCACCCGGAGCAAAGCGGGCAAACTCACAGTTGTTCAATGCATCGAGGAATTCCTTTATCAACGCATCATTCACACCATAATTACGAAGTTCCTCTTCGATATTATCCTTAGACAAACGGGATACCGGAATGTTCAGTTTATCACTGATATACCCCCAAAGAGCCTTCAAAACCTCATCATAAAATGCGTCTTTCTTATTCTCGGCCAATAATTTACCAGCTTGTTTCATACGTTTCACCGCCACTTTATTGGCTTTCTTAGTACGCATCTTTGCTACATTTGCATTGGCTGCTATTTGCTTACGATAGATGATAAAGAATGTAATGAATGCAATACCCGGTATCAAATAAAGCAACCAATACGTCAACGAACCGAAGAAGAAATCACCTTTGGGAGACAAAGTGACATTATTCTGCTTGATAAAACGAATATCCTCGTTTAATACTTTCAAGTCTTCCTTGCTTGTAAAGTTTGCAATGGTCTGAGCTGCATTACCTGCTCCCTTTTCCACATGCAATTCATACTCTTCCGTAGTCAGCGTTTTATACGAACGGGAATTAATATCAAAATAACTGAACTTTACGGCAGGAATCTTATAAGTTCCCGCATTACGGGGAATTGCCAGATACTCAATGACCTTACTACCGGAGAGGCCCGAATTTGTCAGACGGAATTTATTGTCCACCTTCGGATCATATACCTCAAAATCCTCGGGGAATTTGACTTCCGGATTAGAAAGCAACTTCAGATTGCCGGTACCAGAGATGACAAGTTTGACAGTAACGGCATCATTGGTCTTGACATTTGTACTATTGATAGAAGAAGTTATATTGAACTCTCCCACTCCTCCAGAAAAATCAGCTGGCTTACCTACTGGCAAGGGTTTTACGTCAATCGTCAATTGCGGAGTCAAAATTGTCTTTTTAACTTCTACGTAATTGCTTCCTCCATTGAAAAATGCCTCGAACGGATCAGCAACTTGTGTAGCCTTTGCAATGGAAGCGTCAAAGCGTGTAGCATCAATCGTCAACTTACCGGCTTGTTGTGGGAACAACACAAACTGACGATAGATTGTAGACTGATAATTTCTACCTTTATAATGCTCCAATCCCCATCTTCTGTCATTAGGAAGTTCCACTTCCTGAGAATGGAATCCTTTGAAGTCGGGCAACTTCACATTGTCAAACATACGCAAGTCCACCAAGGTATATATCTTATATGTCAATAGGAATGCTTCTTGTTCATACACCGTCGTCTTACTGGCAGTAGCTGTAATAAACAAATCACTATTCGATACAGATGTCCCGGAAGAAGCGCGGCTGGCAGTGCCACTGCTCTGTCCGCCACCATTTCCTGAGGATGCTCCATTGGTAGCCTGATCTGCCGGAAGAACCCTTACTCGTTCAGAATTAGAAACCATTTGGTTACCATCAGCAGTGATAGTGGCTCCTGGATTGGTAAAATCACCTTCTGCAGTCGCCATTAAAATATAAGTGAATGTAATACTGCTGGTTGAAGTCGTCTGCCCATTAATCATCTGCACGCTACTCTGTTGCGAGCGGCTGGGCCCCATCAACACATCAAATCCCTTCATAGAAGGAGCACGAAAATCCCTTACCTTTTGTGTAGTCACCGTATACGACAGTCTGAACTGGTCTCCTACCGCCACAGCGTCAGGAGCAGACGCAGTAAACGATACCTTGCCATCGGCAAAGGCATTCATACTGGCTGCAATCAGTGCTATCCATAAGAAAACTATTTTTCTCATATATTATTCCTATTATGTTTGTTACCAATCTTTTTCCAGACGACCTCCTTGAAGTACCTGCTGCTTTTTCACTTTATCCTGCACATCCTTCTCGTCTTGCATGACAGAGTTCAACAGCTGTTCGGCATTTTCCTTAGACATCTCATTATCTTTCTTTTCCGGCTGAGAAGGTTGTTGTTGTTGCTGGTCTTGATTCTGTTGCTGGTCTTTCTGCTGATCCTGCTGTTTATCCTGCTCCTTCTGTTGGTCCTGTTTATCCTGATCTTGATTCTGATCCTGGTTCTGCTGCTGGTCTTGCAACTGTTTCTGTGCCAAAGCAAGGTTATAGCGCGTTTCATCATCTTTCGGATTATTGCGTAACGACTCCTTATAGGCTTCTACCGCCTTTGCATAATCCTTCTGAGAATGAAAGATGACTCCCATATTATGATAAATCTGTGCCAAGTTCGATTTGTCCTTTTCTATCTTGGTAGCTCCCACATATTGCTCCATCGCTTCCTGCAGCTTGTTCTGCTGGGTCAATGTATTTCCCAAGTTGAACATGGAAACCGTTGACTTCGGGTTTACCTCCAAAGCCTTCCGATAGTTCACTTCTGCATCCACATATACGCTATCCTTAAAAAAACGGTTTCCCTTACGGATATAATCGCGTTCCGCCTTCTGTGCAGAAGCTGAAGCTGCCACTAACAGCAGCAAAACTATTCCAATATATTTTTTCTGTAACATACGCATCATTTCTTATTAGAGAATAAATGAATGTTGCGGAACAGAGGATTCTTGCGCTCCAATATCAACATCTCAGCCAGTAACAACAGCAGAATAATCCATGCCACTGCCTGAAACTGTTCATTGAATTCCGTGTACACCTGTGTTTCCACATCTGCCTTTGCCATCTTATTGATTTCCTGACTAATCGCTTTCTGTGCACCATTGGTATTGTCTACGCGCACATAAATACCATTTCCCGCCTGAGCAATTTCCTGACACATCTGCTCATTCAAGCGAGTAACGATTACATTACCTTCACGGTCACGACGATAATCATTAGTACCCTCTATTGGAATGGGGGCACCCTCGGGCATACCTACCCCTAATACATTGACCTGGATACCTTTCTCTGCAGCAGCCTTAGCAGCTTCTACGGCACCACCTTCATGGTTTTCACCGTCGGTGATGACAATAACAGAACGTCCCACCCCTTCTTGAGGTGTAAGACTCCAGGCAGCCAGATGTATTGCGGCTCCAATTGCCGTACCCTGCTTGGGACTCCGCGAAGGGTCGATGGACTCCAAAAACATCTTGGCGGAAATATAATCACTCGTAATAGGCAACTGGGTAAATGCGTCACCCGCAAAAACAATCATACCGACCTTGTCATTCTGCATCTTATCTACCAACTGTGCCACCAGCCGTTTTGCCTTCTGCAAGCGGCTTGGCTGTACGTCTTGTGCCAGCATGGAATTGGATATATCCAACGCAATCATCACTTCCACTCCCTGACGTTTTACCGTCTCCAGTTTGGAACCAAACTGCGGACGTGCCAACAGTACCGTGAACAACCCGATAGCCGCAAAAACCAACCAAAACTTCACATCCGGACGGTATTTGGAAACATCCGGCATTAGCTGTGCCATCAGTATAGGGTCACCAAACTTACGAATGGCTTTCCTCCTCCGATAATTGGAGTACAAGTAGAAGGCCGCCAATAAAGGCAGCAACAGCAACAAGTACAAATATGCAGGTTCTTCAAATCGAAACATCTTTTTATTTACAATTTAGCAATTTACAATTTACAATTTGGCTACGCAATGACTGATACACTAAAAGACATTCTCCTTTTTACGGTATCTTCTTCAATATAGAGTTGCGTAACAGTACCTCCAGTAATACGCACAAGAAAGCAGCCAACGCAAACCAGCGGTACTCTTCCTGGCGCTTGCTGTATTCTTTTACATTCAATTTTGTTTTCTCCAGCTTGTCTATCTCCTCATACACTTCCTTCAACTTCGAGTTGCTGGTGGCACGGAAATAGTTACCTTCCGTTGTTCCAGCAATCTGTGTCAAAGTCTTTTCATCAATTTCGACGGGCATATTGACATATTGCACTGTTCCACCTACCGGATAAGGATAAGGAGCCATACCATTGGTTCCTACCCCAATAGTATAAACGCGAATGCCAAAGCTCTTGGCTATTTCAGCAGCTGTCAAAGGAGAAATATCACCTTTATTATTGACACCGTCCGTCAGCAGAATAATGACTTTCGACTTTGCCTTGCTATCCTTCAAACGGGTAACGGCATTGGCAATCCCCATACCGATTGCCGTTCCGTCTTCAATCAGCCCGCACTTCATATCTTTAAGCAAGTTCAACAATACGGCATGGTCTACTGTCAATGGACATTGCGTAAAGCTTTCTCCAGCAAACAAAGTTATACCTATATTATCATTCGGACGTCCGTTAATAAACTCTGCCGCTACATCCTTCGCCGCTTCCAACCGGTTAGGTTTCAGGTCTTCGGCCAGCATACTGGTAGAAACGTCCATGGCAAGCATGATATCAATACCCTCAATCTCACTGTTCTGCCAGCTATCGGTGGTTTGCGGACGTGCCAAAACAAGAATAATCAGTATCAAGGCAATTATCCGCAATACAAACGGTACATGCAGCAAGTAGTTCTTATAGCTTTTAGGGGTATGGGCATACACACGGGCATCCGAAATCTGAAGCGTAGCTTCACTATTCTTCCGCTTCATAATATACCATACTATATAAGGTATAAGCAACAGCAGCAAAAATAAATATTCAATATTGGCAAAAACCATATTTATGTACGATTTAACGATTTACAATTCAGCTTCGCTCCAAACATCCCTCATTTTTCACTCATGTATATCCGATTGAAGTCACTTTTTCAGTATTAAGCAAAATAATTATACAACTCCAATCCAATATATATCAAGGAACTGACAAGGGCTACAGCCAACACTACAATACCCGCTCCCAGCAAAATCTTGGTACGCAAAGAACGTTTCTCGATAATGGTAATCTCCGTAGGCTGCGGTTTAGCATTCTCCTCTTCTTTCTCCTTGGTTTCATTAATAAAGTCAATGGCATTAATCAGGTTAGCGTCATTTTCGTTCACCAATGGATTATGCTTGGCAAATTTCACCAAATCAGCAGTCTGGAACAATTCACGCAAATCTGATAGAGCTTCCTTATCTTTCATTTCCAGCAACTTATCTATGATTTCCGTAGAAGTCATTTCCAAAGCATTGAAACCAAAACGGTCTTTTATATATGTACGAAGAGCATCAGTCAATTCCGTATAATATTCCTTCGGCTCCCCTTTCTGCCATACCTTCTCATTCTTGATACGTTCTATCTCCTGCATAGCCAACTGATGGGGAGGCAACTTAGGTTCTACCTTCACCTTACGGATAATAGGCTTATTGTCGAAGAAACGCATCATCAGATAGACAAGCAATATCCCTATCGGGATAATCAGCGCACCACAAGCCATAAGACCATACCAGTCTTCCCAAGCAAAAGGCGCTTGCATCACTGTTTTGGGACCGAAAAACTGTTCCGGATTCTCCGGATCTAACGGGACATTCACCGAATATACTTTCAATGCCAACGCTTTGGAGCGATACTTCTCATTATCCACCGTCACTTCCATAGGCGGCAGATAATAAAGAGCCGAATCAAAAGAGGTAACTGTATACTCTTGAGTTATCAATGCACGCCGGCCATCATTCAGCAATTGCGTATCCGGTTTGGCCACATCAATAATTTCAACCCCATTCACCAGCGTATCGGTATATACCGGGAATATGGCACGCTTATCGGCATCTAGAGATACTTGAAGTTTTATCTTTGCCTGCTCTCCAATAAGAATCTGCAAAGAGTCAATCGTAGCATCTACCGTTACCGACTGGGCTACTACCCTTCCCGACCATGCTATTAATAACGCTATCAGAAATAAATATCTTTTCATTTTCCGATTAATTTCGTTTCGCAAACAAATTCATCAATGCCTTGACATAATCCTGGTCGGTACGTACCGACACATTGTCGACATTACTCTTGGTAAACGTTTCATTCAATTCCGCCTGCTTGTTCACCCACCAATCATGATGGGCACGGCGCACGGCACGCGAGGAGGTGTCAATCCACTGCTCATGTCCCGTCTCGGCATCCCTAATCTTCATCAGTCCCACGGGAGGCAATTCTTCCACACGACGGTCGTACACCTGAACGGCAACCAGGTCATGCTTACGATTGGCAATGGTCATGGCGTTCTTGAAACTTTCCTGGTCGATGAAGTCGGACAAGACAAATGCCGTGCAACGGCGTTTCATTACGTTTGTCAGATACTCCAAGCCCAGACGAATGTTCGTCCTCCGGCTTTCCGCATGAAAATCTATCAGTTCGCGGATGATGTAAAGTATATGCTTACGTCCCTTCTTGGGCGGAATAAACTTCTCAATCCGGTCCGAAAAGAAGATGACACCAATCTTGTCATTATTCTGAATGGCAGAGAATGCCAGTGTGGCGGCAATTTCCGTCACCATATCCTTCTTCATCTGCTTTACCGTACCGAATTCCAAACTACCGGAAACATCTACCAACAACATCACTGTCAATTCGCGCTCCTCCTCAAACACCTTGACGTAAGGCTTGTTGAAGCGGGCGGTCACATTCCAGTCAATGTCGCGTATGTCGTCGCCAAACTGATACTCGCGCACTTCGGAGAATGCCATACCTCTACCCTTGAAGGCAGAGTGATACTGCCCGGCAAAGATATTGTTGGACAGTCCGCGCGTCTTTATCTCAATCTGACGGACTTTCTTCAAAAGTTCTGTTGTTTCCATTGATTTATTTTAATAATCTCATTTAAGCACACAAGCGCAATTTAGTTTATAACAGAAACTTCCCTATGAAAAGGGGTGAAGTTTTCGGTACTCAACCCTAAGGTTTACGACGCTAACCTCAGGTATTGGATTGTAAACCTCAAGTTTACGAAAACCTCTATTATGCGTTAGGGCACTTCAACCTTGTTCAGTATCTTGCTGACGATTTCATCAGATGTCATATTGCTGGCTTCCGCCTCGTAAGTCAAGCCGATACGGTGGCGAAGTACGTCGTGTGCCACAGCGCGCACATCCTCCGGAATGACATAACCGCGACGCTTGATGAACGCGTAGCTACGGGCAGCCAGGGCCAAGTTGATGGAGGCACGGGGCGAACCGCCGAAACCAATCATGTCTTTCAGCTCTTTCAAATCGTATTTTTCCGGATAACGAGTAGCAAATACAATATCGACAATATATTTTTCGATTTTCTCATCCAGATATACCTGGCGAACCACCTTGCGGGCTTCGATAATCTCGTCAGCCTTCAAGATTGGCTTCACGTTGAACTTCTCTCCATTGATATTCTGGCGAATAATCAATTTCTCCTCTTCCTGCTTCGGATAGTCAATTACAACTTTCAGCATGAAACGGTCCACTTGCGCTTCGGGCAGCGGATAAGTACCTTCCTGCTCAATAGGATTCTGCGTGGCAAGCACCAAAAATGGTTTGGGCAACCCGAAAGTTTCATTGCCGATAGTAACTTGACGTTCCTGCATGGCTTCCAGCAAAGCACTCTGTACTTTGGCGGGAGCACGGTTGATTTCATCAGCCAAAACAAAATTTGCGAAGACCGGACCTTTTTTTACTTGGAACGTTTCATCCTTCTGGCTGTAAACCATTGTACCTATTACGTCGGCAGGCAACAAGTCTGGCGTAAACTGAATGCGGCTGTATTGCGCATCAATCAACGAAGCAAGCGTCTTGATAGCTAAAGTCTTTGCCAAACCGGGCACACCTTCCAACAACACGTGTCCATCGGACAACAAACCAATTAACAACGACTCTACCAGATGCTTTTGTCCTACAATGACCTGGTCCATACCTGTGGTAAGATTGGTAACGAAAGCACTTTGTCTTTCAATCCGCTCATTCAGTTCGCGGATGTCAATTGTTTCAGCCATAAATCATTCTATTTTTTTAATGTTTAATTTCCTCATTTATCCGGTTTTGAACCGGTAATTATTTTTTTCGCTCCCAAAAGTACGGGAATAAATTAACCATACCAACTAATTTTTATTAAAAAACTATGCGAAACCTTTAGATTAAACTACTTTCATAGAGTTTAGTATTTAACAAAAAAAGAAGCAGTAATTTTTTACTGCTTCTTGGCCAATTTTGGTATCTTGATAGTAGTACCATAAGGCACATTATCCGGATTCTTGATTACACCGGGATTATGCTTCACGATATAAGGCCAAAGAGCTTTTGTTCCATAAAAACGAAGCGCTACCCTAGTCAGCGTTTCCCCTTCCTTGATGGTATAAGTGGTTTCTGTTCCCACAATCGTATACCCCACAGAATCCGGTTCAAACGGTACAACTGTCTTTTTTTGCTCTTTTTTAGGAGTGGGAGACTGTACTTGTACATTTTCCTTTGGAGTTTTTTTAAGCGTAGGAGTTGTTGCAGCAACAGTTTCTGCCACAGTATCTATCCGAGCAGGAGCTACAACATCTTTTGAAACAATACTGTCTGTCAAGGCAATATTGTCTTGACCGGCAGGAACCTCCACCTTTTCAGTAACAGATTCCCTCACATCCGAGTCTGCAACTTCTTCTACAAGAGGCTTTGCAGTAAGTGCGTCAAGCAAGTCCGGATAATACATGAAAGCTACGGCACCACCACACAGCAACACTACAAAAACAACGATGCCTATAAAATATTTCATAGTCGAAGAATCTGCCATATCTTTTATCACTGGCTCAGACGGTTCCGGCTCAACAGCAACTATATTTTCAGGCATTGCTTCAGGTTCCGTTTTTTCCGGTTTCTCCTCTTCAACTGCCGGTTCGGGCTCAATTAACGGCTCTTCTATTACAGTTTCCACCAAAGGTTCTTCTATCGTAGCTTCTTCCACTAAGGTAACCTTCTCCTCCACCTCTTGTTCCAGAGTTTTGATTTCAGTATCTTCATCATCTTCACTGTCATTTTCCTGCAGGGTATCCTCAAGTACCGTAGCGTCATTCAAAACTACAGTTTCAAAATGCGAAAATGGTCTATTGATAATATCTTTCAAAGCCGGTTCCGGTGTAAACGACACTTTTGTATGCCCTTGTATCTCAAACCTTTCCCCCGTATTCACATTAACGCTTTCACGACTCCCGACATCTATCAGCTTGAAAGTCCCCAAACCTCGTATCTTCACATATTTGTCCTTCTCCAAAGACTCCTCAATCAGCTGGAAGAATTCTTTCACAAAACTATCCGCATTCTTCTTGCTCATGCCATGCCTTTCAGCCAGCGTGTCAATCAGGTCTTGTATGTTCAGTTTCTCGTTCATAATACGGGAGATTTTTTAAAAGCCGGTTACTTAAACTTATCCTTTAACAATGTACTCGGCTTATAGGTCAACACCAATTTGGGAGGCACCAGCATACGTTGCTTTGTAGTCGGATTCACAGATATACGCTCTGCCTTCTTTTTCACTTCGAATGTACCGAACCCTTGTATAGAGATAATATTCCCCTCCTCCAACTGCCGTGTCATATCTGCCAGCAATGAAGCAACCAGCTCAGAAGTATCTTTCAATGTGTACCCTAACCTCCGCGACAATTCAGAAGTAAACTCTTTGTTATTCAAAATGTAAGCCTATAAATTGAACTACGGTGCTATATTAGCAAATCTTCTTCACATATGCAAGAAGATAAGGAAAAATCCTTAAATTATTCGTCCAAAAAGGTCGAAATCATCGGAATTTACTATCTCTACGTGGTAAAAGTTACCTATATGCAACGCCCTGTCTCCACGCTCAATCAAAACCTCAGGATCCACTTCGGGAGAATCAAATTCTGTACGTCCAATATAATATTCGCCTTCCAGCCGGACAAAGATTACTTTCATCTGCATGCCTACTTTCTCAGCACTCAACTCCCCTGAAATGCCTTGTTGAATAGACATTAACTCATCCAAGCGCGCTTGTTTCACTTCCTGGGGAATAGAATCCTCATATTCAGCAGCGGCATACGTCCCTTCTTCTTCCGAATACGCAAAAGCCCCCATTCTATCGAAACGCACTTTACGGACAAACTCTTTCAGCTCCTCAAAATCGGCTTCAGTTTCTCCTGGATGCCCCACCATCAGTGTAGTACGGAGATGAATACCGGGAACCTCCTCACGGAATTGTTCTATCAGCTTATACGTCTCATCCTTCGTCACATGGCGACGCATCTTTTGCAGCATATTGTCACTGATATGTTGCAGGGCAATATCCATATATTTGCATACATTGTCACGCTCGCGCATCACACGGAATAAATCAGCCGGATAATGAGCCGGATAGGCATAATGCAAGCGTATCCACTCCACTCCGGGAATATCCGAAATCCGCTCAACAAGCTCGGGCAACATTTGCTTCTTATATAAATCTACTCCGTAATAGGTCAACTCCTGGGCTATAACCTGGAATTCCTTTACACCCCGTGCAACCAAATACTTCACCTCGTCAAGTATCTCCTCCATCGGGCGCGACACATGCCGTCCCGTAAAGATGGGAATAGCGCTATAAGAACAATTACGGTCACACCCTTCGGATATATTCAAATAGGCATTCTGCTTGGGAGTGGTCAATGTGCGCTCTATGTGCAGCTCGTCATGATAGGCCTTTCCCAAATCCTGCAACAACTCTCTCCAATTGAATTTACCATAGAATTTATCCACCTGGGGAATTTCAACGGCCAATTCCTTCAGATAACGTTCCGAAAGGCAACCCATTACATAAAGCTTCTCCAAGTTTCCTTCCTCCTTGGCCTGCGCAAATTCCAGAATCATATTAATGGATTCCTCCTTGGCGTCACCGATGAAACCGCAAGTATTGATTACGGCAATCTGTCCCTTCGGTCTTTCCGCATCATGTGTCACATGGAATCCCACTTCCTCCAACTGACGCATCAAATGTTCCGAATCCACCAGGTTTTTAGAACATCCTAAAGTGATGATATCTATAGTCTTCCGTTTCATGCATTCTCCCCGAACAGTGAATCAACAAATTCCTTTTTACGGAACACCTGCAAATCTTCCATTCCTTCACCCAATCCAATATATTTAACCGGAATTTTAAACTGGTCTGAAATGCCGATGACTACGCCACCCTTGGCTGTTCCGTCCAACTTTGTAACAGCCATTGCCGTAACCTCCGTTGCCAGAGTGAACTGCTTGGCTTGCTCGAATGCATTCTGCCCGGTTGAGCCATCCAACACAAGCAACACCTCATTCGGAGCATCAGGGACAACCTTCTTCATCACATTCTTGATTTTCGTCAGTTCATTCATCAAACCGACTTTATTATGAAGGCGTCCTGCCGTATCTATAATTACCACATCGGCATTATTAGCAGTTGCGGAACTCAGTGTGTCAAAAGCGACAGAAGCCGGGTCAGCACCCATTTTCTGCTTCACAACAGGCAAACCTCACCGTTCACACCATATCACACACAGCTACACAGCAGCAACC
>ENA-ORHU01000284-ORHU01000284.1-human-gut-metagenome-genome-assembly--contig:-NODE-284-length-12448-cov-5.71758_pt1 | contig 12448 bp, 8 predicted proteins | sample MGYA00243022_ERZ508730 | MGnify/ENA primary metagenome ERZ508730 (study PRJEB26277, sample SAMN04329827) | human gut metagenome | biome: human-associated habitat | host: Homo sapiens | place: USA...
CCATTACGCATGAGGTTTACCTCAACGCGAGAAGCAGGTTTCCTGTACGGCATTTGGATTGCCATTCCATCCGATGATTTAGATATGACTTTTGCATAATACCCTTTGATAGCCCCTTCCGGGATGAGTTTGTCGCCTGTTTCCCAAAAGAAATCTAAAATTACATCATCGGTTTCAAGGTAACCTCGACCTTCCAGATGAACGATTGTTCCGGGAGAAAGGGTTTCCCCATTTTCTAATATCCTTGCATTTTCAACAAATACAGGTACATCCGGCTCATCATCGCTACAAGCGGTCAGCCCTACCACGGCGAGTAATGCCATGAGCAGGATTCTGAGAAAGTTTCTATTCTTCATTCTTATATAAATTTTAATTGTTCACTACATAATAAATACCGAAAATGCAAAAACATTGCATCGCGGACACAACTTTTTTATCTTGAAGGCTCTGAATCTCTTATGCAAAAGCCTCTCATACATTAGCCCCTGTCGGCTCAATAGGGAGTTTATAGTTAAAGAAAACGTGAGCCAACTATGCCACGTCTTTGTTGAAGGTCGTAGGAAACCTAATGAGCAGATGTAGTAATAGCAGCCCACGCTATATGCGTGAGAACCACTATGCCATCCTTGCTCATTTGAAAATTTCCTACGTTTTCAACAACAAGATAAGCATAACGCTTCTTCTTTTTCTCGTATGTCTTGGAAAGAGTTGCCTCAATCCGAGTACAAAATTACTATTTTTTCTTGGCTATCTCTTATGTTTGAGCCTATTTTTGCACTTTGCGCATGTAAATTATCCGATTATCACACAATTTAATAAGGGAATATTAGATATTGACGAAAATAATCCTCCAAAGTGTAGTTTTACGGTCTTTTGTACCGCTATTGGTTCTCGAAGCACAAAAAATACTGAAATTCAACAGTACAGAGCAATTCCTTGACAACTATCTCCGTCCCCCAGACCTTCAAGATGCCTGCCCCGAACAAAAACGAGAAATGTATCAATCTATAACGTTCTATCTTGTTTTTGGGGGATAATAGCCCGAATCTCACCGCTTTTTAGTAACTTTGCAATTATCAAATTCTTTCGGATATGAAGAAGCCAGCATTACTTTTCCTCATGCTAATCTCTTTTGTCGGCTTTGCTCAACAAAAGGCGAAACCGCTGGAGAACTTCAATGATACCATATTTCAGACACACAAAGGTATTTTATTGGACGGCGAGCCTGATTTTGGTTTTATGGTAATAGGAGTAGGTAGCGCAGAGGGAATAACCCTTTCGGTAGACGGTGATAGCATTACTTATCGTTACCGCACAAAACCATTCGCCACTTTACAACAAAGTCAGGATAACGCCTGCGAAAAGGGCGAAGAAGGACCAATTCCTTATCCTCTTGACACAAAATTGAAAATCAATAGCCATAAAGACACCGATTCTTTCAAGAGATTTTTACAATACGTAGTCAACGATGCTAAACCTTTTAGATTCACACCAATTACAAAGGGATTTAATTGCTATGTTTGCGCCCATGGGAAATGGGCAAACATTAGCGATGGAGAATATTTTACCGATGGCGCACATCGAGAAATAATAGACCTTGTTTTGCTCGCTTGCCAAAACAATGACCCTTCAATCTTAACAGAGGCATTACAATAAGCGTCTCTCCGCTTCGCATACTTGCTCCATAATTTTGTGGCACAACCCACAAGATTATGGGGCATTTCTTTTCTATTCAAGGATTGTTTTGTATTTATCCTCATTCCGAACCACCATTATCGTCCTATAAAAAACCTTATCAACTGTTAATGTTTAGTTAAATCTTTCTTTCAGAACACACGCCTTTTCTAATCCATTCACTCCCTCAAAGCAACTTTTTCACCCCCTCTTTTCATTAACGGATAGTTGTACCGTTATTTTCTTATATGGCTGATTTTCAACGACAAAAGTCATTGAAAATCAATTCCACATGAAGCCAGTAGTACGGCTAGTATGTTCAGTATCAGCAAATGGGAGAGGAGTTTCTTCATTGTTCTATTCTTCTTTTATATTAAAATAGTCTTCCAATTCTTTTTCGGCAGAGTAATCGTGATTATCAATGTCACGAATAATCTTTCCGTTTTCAAGTAATGCGATGCGTGGACAGATATCGACTGTATGATTCAGGTTATGACTTGAAATCAGAATAGTCGCTCCGGTTTCTTCATGGTAGGCTTTCAGGATATGTTTGATTACCGATTGTGAAGTGGGATCGAGAAAATTAAACGGTTCATCCAATATCAATACTTGCGGTTGATGCAACATCGCGGAGATAATACCTATTTTCTGCTTGTTGCCTGCCGAGTAGTTGCGGATAAGTTTCTTCTGTCCGATCACTTCTCCATTCATAAAGCGGTTGAACTTACTAATCCGTTCATCTACTTCATCTTTTTTCAGACCATACATTTTCCCTACGAAATGGAAATATTCTTCGGGAGTGAGATAATCAATCAGAAAACTGTCATCGATAAATGCTCCGGTCACGTTTTTCCATTCTTCACTCTTGCTCACATTGAAATTGCCGATGCATATGCTTCCGCTGTCTGCTTTCAGCAAGTCCAGTATCAGTCGGAACAGGGTTGTTTTTCCGGCACCGTTGTTGCCTACCAAGCCCAGCATGTCACCGCTTTGGATGGTATAGTTTTCTATATCTGCGGCTACTTTCGCTCCGAAGTTCTTTTTTAGTTGCTCTATTGTGATATTCATATATTATTTATTTTATCGGGAATCACGAAAACCTTCCATATTGTCATAGCGGCGTTTCATGAAACGGTTATAGATATTCTTTATCCAAATGGTATGGGTTATAGTCAATGTCAGTCCTATGAGCATCATGATGATAAATGCCGTGTTCTGCTCCAAGAAAGTGGTCAATGTAGAGTTGACTATCAGTGGCATGAAGAGGGCACATGAAATAAGGAAGCTTTGGAATAGCGAACTGCCTCTGTTGCTGCGCATTACATTGGCGTTCAGTGGGAGCGTTTTCTTATTGTAGACTGCCAGTTGGAGCAGGGTAAAGAATACCGCTCCTACGGTGAAGAGCAGATAAGATACCGCCATCAAGGGGGATATTTTCCCCCGGATGATTGGGATAATCATGATGAGGGAAGGAATCAACAGAATCAGGCAGTTCAAATAGTATTTAGCCCGTAACAAATTGTATATGGATTCTTTGCGGCTCATCAGACCATCCAGATAATTCCCTTCGAAACACATCACTTGTCCCAATGTCATGACGGGCAGGATGGCAAAATTGTAGATGCAGATAAAATTGGTCATTCTGTCGTAGACATCGGTGAAGGCAAGCACGCATGAGAAAGCAATCATGATGATAAATCCCATGCGGAACTGTGTCTTTACCGTTTTGTTGCGGAGATACAACTTCAGTTCCAAACGAATGTATTCGCCTATCTCACCATAACGGTCCAGAAATTTATATTCTGATACGTGTTTTATCTTCGTATCTTCCACCTTGGATATTTCGCTATAGAGCAAACGAATTTGCAAAGTACGGTTGATGAATATCATTAGCAGGATAAGGATAATGACACTCAGATAGGCCGGCAGACTTCCTTCGATAAATCCTTCTCCCAGATTCATGGTGAAAGTGCTGATGGGATTGCCTTCGGGAATGAATTCAGCTATGGCCAGCAGACTATATACAGCCAACGGAAGCAATAAGTACACGGTCTTTTCGTTGAGCAGCATCTTGCATAACAGATACCAATAATTGTTCAATATCATGAGTAACCATATACCTGTCAGGTAGCACATCATTCCGGTCATTCCATAAAAGCGGAAGATGGAAAGAAAAGCGAAAGGTACGAAAAGGAAAAACCAAAAGAGGTTGTAAAGGCTTGTTGCCGACTGAAGCAATAGGGTGTCTATCAGTTTTTTTTTCTTGACCGGCATAAGCAGATAAGGCTTGATTTCGTGAGAAGTGGCGGTTTGAATCACAAAACGCACTAGAAAGTCAGTTATTAACACATATATTAATCCTTGATTGAGGATGTGATAAGGCTCCATGCTTGGAGCTGCCGATTCAAAAGCTGAGGGCAGCGTTACCCCCATAAATAAGAGGAGCGCTGCCCAATATGCTACCATGAAATAGATTAAAAACTTGGCAAAGCGGTTCTTGTCGAACATCGGACTCCGCTTTGCGGCAAGTTTTTCATTTCTTCTTATAATCGTAAAAAGCATAGGCAAGAACGATTATTTTGTTTCACCGGAAGTCATGCTGACTTCAATGCAATTGTTTTGTTCCAGCAGGGCTTTGGCAAACTGCTTGACATCTTCGGGGGTGATACTTTCCACCACTTGTTGGAAGTTGCTGTCCATATCGGCTTTATACCAATAATATTGGTTCAGTATATTCAACCAATAACCGTTTTCTTTCATTTGCTCGGTATGTTTCTTCAGCATAAACTCTTTTGTTTTGTTTATGTGTTCGGCAGCCGGACCATCCTGTGCTATCTTTTGCAGTTCGTTCATGATGATTTGTGTCATCTTTTCACGTTTGGCTGGATCAGTATCGAAATAGATTTGCAGGAAAGCTTCATCATCATTCGGATAACGGCTGAGTTGTCCGTAGACACTCACACCATATGAACCGCCTTCTTTTTCGCGAACGCTCTCCAGATACACTTTATCCAATGATTGGGTGAGGAAAGACATCAGCACATCGTTCTTTAATGTGTATTCGCATTTGCCACTGGCGATTATCAATACGCTGGCTAATGGAGTTTCCAGTTTTTTACTGAATACGTTGGTGTATTTGCCTTTGCGGATATCCATTTTTGTATCGCGGAAATTCTCGGTACGATGGATAGTTGGTAATCCGCCCAGATAAGTTTCAATAAGTGGTTTGGCTTCATCCAAGGTTATGTTTCCGACAAAGAGGAAAGTAAAATCACCGGCATCTTTGAAGCGGTCTTTATACATTTCCATGATTCGCTTGTAGTCAATTTTGTCAATCATATCCGCTTTGACGCGCAATGCTCTCGGATGGTTCATATACATTGCTTTCTGCAGTGAGTCAGACAATGCGATTTGTGGATTGGCTTCCTGATTGGCAAGGGCGGCTTTAGTGCGGCTTTTGTATGATTCAAATGCATTTTGATCCATACGTGGAGCGGTGAAACTCAGATAAACCAACTGTAGTAGGGTCTCTAAATCCTTAGGTGAGCAGCTTCCGTTCATTCCTTCGCTCAGGCCGTTTACGGCAGTACTGATACTGGCTTTTTTCCCGGCTAACACTTTTTCCAAGTCTACATTGCTGAAGTTACCCAGTCCGCCCAATCCGGCTACATCGTTCAGTACTTTTATCTGAAGAATTTCATTGTCGGGGAACAAGGAGTTACCACCGGGACTGAATGCGCGCATACGAATTTCGTCTGCTTTGAAATCTGTTGTTTTCAAGATGACACGTACACCGTTTGATAAAGTGAGTACGGTAGAACCGAACGGACCTTCTTCCGTTTTCACAATGGTGCCGGCCTTCGGTTGTTCAGCTATCAGTGGCTCATCAGATACCTTATCTTCATACGCAGTGAGTTTCTCTGCTTTCACTTTGTTGAGCACATCCATAATTTCTTGTTCGGTAGGATATTTCATGCCTTCTTTTTCAGGGCAGAAGATATTGACCACAATGTTGCTGTCATTTACCAGTGATGGGATGAATGAGTTAATTGCTTCTACCGGAATGTTAGGGGCAATTTGATTCATGATGGCATATTCTGCATCAATTCCCGGAATAGGCTCGTTGTCAATGAAGTGGCGCACATATTCGTTCACATATGCGTTATTTTTTACTTTATCGCGTTCATTATAGGCTGATTCCAATTGGCGCAGATAGTCAGCTTTGGCACGTGCATATTCGGAAGCAGTGAAACCGAATTGGCGTACACGTTCTATTTCACGTGTCAATGCAGAGAGTGCTGTGTCTATTCCGTCTTCCTTGCTTACGGCAATGCCGGTAAAGGCATCCTTCGTCTTGGACAGGAAGAAGTTTCCGTCTTCAGTTACAGCGTAGATGAAAGGAGGTTGCGGAGTTTCTTTCAATTCGTTTAAACGGGCGTTGAGCATATTGTTTATCATAGACTTCATATAGTTCATGACCAGATAGTCCATATTCTTCTTGGCCTCGTTGGGAACGATGTCATGTTTATGCCAGAGATAAATAATTGTGTTAGATTGTTATTTATCATTTGCGATAGTTACGTATGCTTCATTGTTGTCATGTGCAGGGAAGTACTTGCGCTCGGCCGGGTTTTCCGGCATTTTGATGGGAGAGAAAATTTCTTTAATCTTGGCTTCCACTTTGTCTACATCGATATCACCGACGATCATGATACCTTGTTGGTCGGGACGATACCATTTCTCATAATAGTCACGTAATGCCTGATGAGGAAAATTGTCCACTACTTCCATCGTTCCGATGGGTAAACGGTGACCATATTTACTGTCCGGATAGGCTGTGGGAAGTATTTTTTCGTACATGCGCATCATGGCTCCCGTGCGTGTGCGCCATTCTTCATGGATAACACCGCGCTCGTTGTCAATTTCTTTTGGGTCGAGTGTCAGTCCGTCTGCCCAATCGTGCAGGATAAGCAGACAGGAATCTATAATTCCATCGCGGATGACAGGCACGTTGTCAATGTTGTAAACGGTTTCGTCTACGGCAGTATAAGCATTCAGATTTTCACCGAAACGTACACCGATACTTTCCAAATAGCTGATTAATGTTTTTCCTGGGAAGTTCTCTGTCCCGTTGAAGCACATATGTTCCAAGAAGTGCGCCAGACCGCGCTGATTGTCATCTTCCAAAATGGAACCGACTTTTTGAGCGATGTAGAAATCAGCTCTTTTTTCGGGCAGATTGTTATGGCGGATGTAATACGTCAGCCCGTTCTCTAATTTACCGATGCGGACATTGGCGTCCGTAGGGATAGGTGGCATTTGCTGGGCAAATCCCACCGCAACGCTGCCTAGAATGAACCAGGCAGCCACTAGCTTCTTAAGAAAGTGTGTCATAGTGTTGTTTGTTGTGGGTTATTGTTTTTTATAAAAGCTCGTTGGCAGAGAGGTATCTTTCTACCTCGATAGCGGCTTTGCAGCCACTTCCTGCTGCGGTGATAGCCTGACGATAATGCGGGTCGGCCACGTCTCCTGCCGCAAATACTCCGGGAACTTTGGTGCGGGGAGTACCGTTTTCGGTAATGATATAACCTACTTCGTCTGTATCAATGTATGGTTTGAATATGTCAGAGTTGGGCTTATGGCCGATAGCCAGGAAGAAACCGTCGATAGGAAGGTCGTAATGCTCTTCGTTGCATTCGCCTGCACGTTTCACCAAATGGACGCCTTCTACACCGTTTTCACCATATAGACCTGTTGCATTGTGCTCAAACAGCACTTTAATGTTCGGATGGTTCATTACGCGTGCTTGCATGATTTTGGAAGCGCGCAAGAAGGGTTTACGTACAATCAGATAAACTTGTTTGGCTAGACCGGCCAAATAAACTGCTTCTTCACAGGCTGTATCGCCCCCACCTCCCACGGCAACTGATAGTATGCGGTAATATAATCCGTCGCAAGTGGCACATGCACTGACTCCCATACCTGCATATTTCTTTTCATCGTCCAGTCCTAAATATTTGGCAGTGGCTCCTGTAGAGATGATAACCGTTTCTGTCTCGATTACCTTTTCGTTATCAATGGTGATGCGGTAAGGACGTTTGCTCAGGTCGGCAGAAGTGGCAATACCTGTGCGGATATCTGCGCCGAAGCGTTCTGCCTGTTTGCGTAAGTCTTCCATTAATTGTGGACCACTGAAACCTTCGTGATAGCCTCGGAAATTTTCTACGTCGGTAGTTGAAGTGCGCTCTCCTCCCGGCTGAAGTCCTACAAAAAGGACAGGAACAATGTTGGCACGTCCTGTATAGATGGCGGCAGTATAACCTGCAGGGCCTGAACCGATAATCAGGCATTTTACTTTCTCTGTACTCATAATTATTTCTTTCGTTACTTTATATTTGTTAGTTTCTTAAATCAATCACTTCGGCATCCGGATATTTTCTTTTATCAAACCTGAATGATGCATCATCCAATGGCTGGTGGGTTTGATAAGAAGATACGATTATCTCGTTGACCGTTTTGTTACTTTGCAGTATCTTGATATATAACGGTTCGTATGTTTTTGACACAAATAAGGTGATGGAGGTCACGTTCTGTTCTTGTTCAGGAGTCAGGATGACTTCATACCCTTGCTTGCCATTATGTTTTTTAACTCCTGTATACTTATAGTTGTAACCGTTTTTATAAAGTGACAACAAGGAGTAAGGATTAATTCCTTGCAATTCCTCCGGGGTAGGGCTGCTTATGTTCACCTCGCCACTGCTTTCCAAATAACTCCATTGTGTTTTCCCATCAAACCAACTTTGTACACCTCCGCTGTTCAAATAGAATTGTTCTCCTTTTAGCAGTAATGTACCGTTGGATGTACCACCGAATACAGCACGTATTCCTCCGGCATTTTTCATAGCCGCGGCTGTCTTGTCCAGCACTTCGCGGGCTTGTTTGTCCTTTTGGGCAAACACACCGGTCGAAAGGCAGAATGCCAACACCAATAAATATATCTTTTTTAATTTAAGCATGATTCTACTAAACAATTTATTGTTGCAGATTGTTCAATTTCATTTCCAAGTCAGTCTCGTCCATGCAAAGTACATCACGTGCTTTACTTCCTTGAGTGGGACCTACGATACCTGCTTTCTCTAATTGATCCATGATACGTCCGGCACGGTTGTAACCGATAGAGAATTTACGCTGAATCAGTGAGGTAGAACCCTGTTGGTGAATGACTACGAGACGGGCTGCATCTTCAAACATCGGGTCAAGGCGGTTCATGTCCACTTCTCCTATGCTGCTTTCACTTTCTTCACCCACATATTCGGGAAGCATGAAGGCTGTGGGATATCCTTGTTGTTTGCTGATATAGTTTGCGATGCGTTCCACCTCGGGAGTATCAACGAAAGCACATTGTACACGTACGGGGTCATTGCCTTGTAAGTAAAGCATATCACCTTTACCAATCAACTGTTGTGCACCCGAACGGTCGAGGATGGTGCGGGAGTCCATCATGGCAGCCACACGGAAGGCGACACGGGCCGGGAAGTTGGCTTTGATAGTACCGGTGATGATATTTGTTGTCGGGCGCTGGGTAGCGATGATGGCATGAATACCTACTGCACGTGCCAATTGCGCGATTCGACAAATAGGCAATTCCACTTCTTTGCCGGCAGTCATAATCAAGTCACCGAACTCATCGATGATAATTACGATGTAAGGCATGAAACGATGCCCTTTTTCAGGATTTAGCTGACGACTGATGAACTTGGCATTATATTCTTTAATATTACGGCATCCGGCCTTGCGCAGCAAATCGTAACGTGTATCCATTTCTATACAGAGCGAGTTCAGTGTTTGCACCACCTTTGATACATCGGTGATGATAGCATCTTCTCCGTCAGGTAGTTTAGCAAGGAAGTGTCTTTCTATCGGGGTATAAACAGAGAATTCCACTTTCTTCGGGTCTACGATGACAAATTTCAGCTCTGCCGGATGTTTCTTATATAATAAGGAAGTAACAATAGCATTCAACCCTACGGACTTACCTTGTCCCGTAGCACCGGCCACCAGCATATGTGGTGCTTTAGCCAGGTCTACCATAAATACTTCATTGGTGATTGTTTTTCCCAATGCTATCGGTAGTTCCATGGTGGTTTCCTGAAATTTCTTGCTGTTGAGGATAGATTGCATCGGCACAATGCGCGGATTGGCATTCGGAACTTCTATACCGATAGTACCTTTACCCGGTATGGGGGCAATGATACGGATACCCAATGCAGACAAACTCAGTGCTATGTCATCTTCCAGATTACGGATTTTAGAGATACGCACGCCTTCTGCCGGAGTGATTTCATACAATGTAATAGTAGGTCCCACACTGGCTTTGATAGAACTTATTTCAATGCCAAAGCTGCGCAATACTTTGATAATGCGATCCTTGTTGGCATTCTGTTCTTCCATGTCGATATTAGGTCCATTATCTTCATATTGATTCAGCAGATCGAGAGTGGGAAACTTATAGTTTTCCAGATCGAGGCGCGGATTATAAGGCTGCAAGGCAGGACCTTTATATTCTGCATCCTCTTCTGATGTATCATCGGATACGGTAAAGTCAGGTTCGTCATTGTCTTCCTCTTCTTCTTCATTTGCCTCTGTAGGCATAGGGCGTTGAGGCTCACTCGTCTGTTTTTCCTCAAAAGGGAATGGAGTGTTGGATACTTCTTCCTCTTTGCTGCCGATTTCCACTTTCATGGGTTGTTCCAATTCAAAGTCTACCACGGCAGGTTGTGGATTGGAGTATTCTTTCTTTTCTTCCCTTTTAGGTTTGATACTGGTATCATTGTTCTCATTGTCGGTTGCTGTGGCGGTATCTTTCTTCTTCCTTTTGAAATTGGGATGAAGTGCCTTACGAATCATATTGATAGTCTCACTGCTCAGATAGACAAAGAAGAGAAGGGCTGTTATCAGCAAAAGCAGTCCTAAACCGGGCATACCGATTTGAGAAACCAACCATGCGCTTACATTATGCCCGTGCAGCCCTCCGGGGTAGATAAAACTGTCGCTGAACGTTCCGTCGAAAATAAATCCCAGTGTAATGGAGAACCAAACGAGCAGGATAGAACAGGACATAAACCATTTCCACACACGGAACTGGTAAGCTTTTATCATTTTCATTCCTGCAACAGCGAGGAAAAGAATGATAAAACAGGCGGCAATTCCAAAACATTCGTTGATGAGAAACTCTGCCAGTTGTGCACCGCGTGCTCCGGCATAGTTCTTTACATGATTGGTGGTTTGCATCAGTTCGCCCGGTTGTTGGTTGTCCAATATGCTTTGGTCTGCCGCTCCTGTGAAGAAGAAGGAAATAAAGGCCAGCAATAAGTAAACGGAAAATATCACACTGATGAGTCCTATAACAAAATGTGTCGTCTCACTCTTGAAAAATGTAGTAAACCGATTTTTCGAAATCTTTTTAGGTTCGGTCTCTTTATCTGTTTTTTTCTTAGCCATATTTATTAATGCAATTTATTATTTCGCAAATGTACATGAAAATCATTAATTATTGGCTTAATTAATCTCTTTTTTCTTACCTTTGCGATTCAATTTTAATGTTATGGAAAAGTATAGTCAGGTGATATTTGACAAAAATACAGTGGAGTTTGTGACGGTAGCTGCCGAATATTGCGGCTTTTTGGAAAGAACACGTGATGCCAAGCGGGGCATATTTGTAGACACCGCCCTCAAGATTCTTCCGTTGCTTTATTTAAAAGCATCCATGATACCTCCTTGCGAACGAATAGGGGAGTTTGACCCCGAAGCATTCGTAACAGAAGAAGATTATGAACTGATACGTATGGCTGTAGCTGAAGTGTTGGGCTCTAAAGATGACTATCTGGAAGTCTTTTTGCCTGATATGGCATATAGTGATACACCTATAAAAAAATGTATTTCCGAAGATTTGGCTGATATTTATCAGGACTTGAAAGATTTTATCAGTGTATTTCAATTGGGACTGAATGAGACGATGAATGATTCACTAGTGATCTGTAAAGAGCATTTTGAAGAATTTTGGGGACAACGTTTGGTGAATACTATGCGTGCCTTACACGATGTGAAATATAATTCTACCGAAGAAGACGTAATGGATGAAGGCTATTCGGAAATGGAAGATGAGAACCGATTATTATGAAGCTAATAAAAAAAAGTATAAGTAAATCAGAAATAGCTGCAATGCCCCAAGTGCGTTTCCCGGGACGTATATTCGTAGTTTATACCGAAAGTGATGCCGAAAAAGCAGTGGCCTATCTTAAAGACCAGCGTATAGTGGGGGTGGATACGGAAACTCGTCCCTCATTCAAACGGGGAACCACCCACAAGGTGGCATTATTGCAAATTTCTACTCAGGACACTTGTTTTCTGTTCAGGCTTAACCGTATTGGCATGCCTGATTCGTTGCAGGAGTTTCTGATGAGTGATACCCTCAAGATAGGTCTGTCACTGAAAGATGATTTCAACTCATTGCGTAAACGCCAGGATATGCATCCTGATCGTGGAAATTGGATAGAATTGCAAGAATATGTAGGTAAGTTCGGTATTGAGGACAGGAGCTTGCAAAAGATATATGCTAATCTTTTCGGTGAGAAGATTTCAAAAAATCAGCGTCTCTCCAATTGGGAAGCTGATGTGCTGAGTGAAGGGCAGAAACTATATGCCGCTACTGATGCATGGGCTTGTGTGGAAATTTACAACTGCCTGTCCGAATTGGAAAGCACGGGCAATTATG
>ENA-ORHU01000288-ORHU01000288.1-human-gut-metagenome-genome-assembly--contig:-NODE-288-length-12262-cov-4.60301_pt1 | contig 12262 bp, 10 predicted proteins | sample MGYA00243022_ERZ508730 | MGnify/ENA primary metagenome ERZ508730 (study PRJEB26277, sample SAMN04329827) | human gut metagenome | biome: human-associated habitat | host: Homo sapiens | place: USA...
ACTCCGATAGAGGATTTGGACTCATTGTCCTGGATGAAGTGAACGCTTCCGACATGTGCACGGAACTCTTCTTCCTTAAATGCTTCCATAAAGTATCCGCGGGCATCATGGAATACTTTCGGCTCAATCAGCCATACGCCGTCAATCTCTGTTTGTATGTAGTTCATTTTCTTAAAATGTTTTATGTACTTTCAGTTGGAATCCAAAATTGTCTCCATATATCTCTCCCATATCCAATGCAAGGGACGCGTTGAAGCACCAGCCCTTCCATTTACGGGGAATATAGCAAAACGATGCAAAAGTAGAAAAATTTTCTAATATATCGGGTATTGGACGATGAGGAGTTCCCCAAGTTCTGTTGTGGGACAATTTTGCCACATATCTCCACTCACTGCTGATGTCGCCGCTCCATCCCAGATGCAGGGCCGTTACGCGATTGTACTTGAAACTCATATCGCCATCCTTATTATAGATAGGCGATGCTATCAACGGATTGGCTATCGCCATACCCCAATGTGCCCATCCTGGGTAGTAACCGTTGTTGTAGTAGTTGTCGGCTCCTCCGGTCTTACCTACTACAGAATTTTGCAAACCGTGCAGTGGACCGCTCATATTGGTAGTCTGGAGATATTCGATAACGATTCCGTTGATGACTTGTCTATGGTTGGATTTATATTCCACACCCCATAAGCCATCCCAACCGTTGAGTTTGGCCATGGCGGAGAAGTCATCAAAATGATTGTCCAGATAGGCGCTGATGGAGAAATCTTCCTTAGGACGATAAGTCATTTTGATATATTCGCTACCCAGAAAATTGCCTTGGAAAGCCAGATGTTCACCTACCGGTCCGTCCTCACGCCCGTGGCCGGGGAAGAATACGCGTACGTAATCCTTCCATCCGTTGCCCAAGTCTCCCGATTCGGAACCTCCAATCTTGTATCCTCCGAATTGGGTGTCGAGGGTCATTCCGAGTTCCAGTTGCCATTTTCCTTTGGGTATACCGATACGCAGGAACCCTTCTTTATGATGGTATTTGATACTCTTGGTGTACCAGTATTTTTCTCCGACTTGCTCCCGCTGGTATTTGTTATCTGTAAACCATCCGTACGAGATTTCTCCTTTCAGGCCTAAACGGGGTAGCAACTGTACATACTCGGGTATGCCTATCTGTACTTGTGGGATGGGACGCGCATTACCCGACCAGGTCATGCCGCCACTGCTCAGCTCTTGATTCAGCAATGGAGAATTCTGTTCCCGGCTTCCGGCAAAGAATCCAAACCACTTGTAACGGATGTCTACGTAAGCCTGCTGTACAATGAAGGAGGTCGTGCTGAATCCGGCTGCTGCAACCAAATCCAGTGCTTCTTCAAACTTCCATTTTCCAAGTTGGTGTTTGTAGGATATTCCTCCACGTATGTAAGTATTGTTGTCGAGCGAAGTGAGTCCTTGCTGGTTGCTGACCTGCCAAAGAGGGGTGTTGTCACCGGTATGCAGGGTTGTTCCATATTCTACGAATGAGGACAGTTGTTGTGCCAGCATCGTGTTTTTTCCTATGAACAAGAAAACCATCAGACAGAAGATAATGCGCATAATAGTCTTTTGTTAAGTGTTTAGGTTTGTATACTCTTGCGAGGTCAATTGTCCTTCTATTATTGACAAGCATAGCTAAACGGTACAAAAGTAGAAAATTTTCCGGTAAAAATCCTTTCTCTTGCCCAAAAACCTTTTTTAATGCATTTTCAATGTGCAGTGTTCATAATTTGTTGATAAGAAAAAAGCTCTGAAACTAGCGTATATCCGATATTTCCGCTACTTTTGTGGCATGATTGAATTAGCACAGCACATAGAAGTATTGTTATTGGAGAACGATTGTGTCATTGTTCCCGGTTTGGGAGGATTTGTAGCCCATTATACTCCGGCAATGAGAGTAGCAGAAGAGAATGTTTTTCTGCCACCTACTCGTATTATCGGTTTCAATCCTCAACTGAAGATGAATGACGGCTTACTTGTACAATCTTATATGGCTGTCTATGATACTGATTTTTCTGATGCTACGCGGATTGTAGAAAAAGAAGTGGCATATATATTCACTGCTCTCCATGAAGAAGGTAAGGTGGATTTGCCCAACATTGGCGAATTGCGTTACTCCATTCATGGTACTTATGACTTTGCTCCCTATGACCACAAGATAACCACTCCTTACTTATATGGGCTGGATAGTTTTGAAATGCAGGAACTGGCGGAACTGAAGAAACCGTACATGGAAAAGACCATCCGTTATTCTGTTCCAGTTGTGCCGGAAGACAAAAAGCGAAGGGTTGAGATTAAATTCAACCGTTCCTATTTGTCGAATGCGGTTGCCATGATTGCAGTGGTTGCCTTGTTTTTCTTTTTGTCTACACCGATAGAGAATACGGAAGTGGTTGAAGGAAATTATGCGCAATTACTTCCGAATGAACTTTTTGAGATGATAGAAAAGGAATCCCTTGCCATTAATCCGATTGTTGTTAGCCGGAAGGCCGACACTCCGAAAGCGTCGGCTCAAAAAAACACGGGGCAGAAGGCAAAGAAAAAGGTGGTTCCGGTTGCCGTAAGAGAGGTTAAGGTGGGCCAAGCTAACGCGCAGAATGCTCCGGTTGTTTCTCAGCCTAAGCAGCAGGCGGCAGAAGTGTCCTCTTCAACATCTGTAACAACAAAGAGTGAAATTCAAAAGACCACAGCAGGGACTGTCGCCCCGTCACTTGTCTCTGCACAGAAATACCACGTCATCATTGCCAGTGTAGGTACTGAGAAGGATGCCGAAGCAATGGCAAAGCAACTGATTGAAAAAGGTTACCCTCATGCAAAAGCAATTGTTGGAGATGGTAAAATGCGTGTCAGCATTGAGTCTTGTGACACAGAAACAGAAGCATATCAGGCATTGAACAGAGTTCGCCAGAATGAAACGTATAAGAACGCTTGGGTATTAAAGAAGTAGAAAGTAATCTACCCTTGCTTTATTTTTTAATTCTTTAATTTTTAACTATCATGAAGCGTATCCGTTGTCCCAAATGTGAGAATTACTTAACATTCGATGAAACCAAGTATACCGAAGGCCAATCACTGGTCTTTGTATGTGACCAGTGTAAGAAGCAGTTCAGTATCCGTTTAGGTAAATCAAAGATGAAAGCCCCTCAAAAGGAAGAACGTCCGGATGAAGCGGAGTTTAAAGAGGCTTTTGGCAGCATCACGGTCATTGAGAACGTGTTTGGTTTTAAGCAGGTACTTCCATTGCAAGAAGGTGACAATATCATAGGCCGGCGTTGCGTGGGGAATGTTATCGATGTGCCGATTGAGACTTCGGATATGAGTATGGACCGGCGTCACTGTATCATTAATGTAAAGCGTAATAAGCAGGGAGTGTTGATTTATACCTTACGCGATGCTCCCAGCCTGACGGGAACTTTCCTTAATAATGAAATTTTGGGTGACAAAGACCGTATTCGCATTGAGGATGGAGCCATTGTAACTATTGGTGCCACTACTTTTATATTGCGGGCAGCAGCGCTGGAAAGCCTTTAGACAAAAAAGAAAACTGTGGCTTAATTATTTCCCATCAAATGTGGTATAAATAAAGCAGACCGTATAAAAACTCCTTTTGTACGGTCTGCTTGTTTAAAATCATAGGAATTAAAGAAGACCTTTTACTGTTTCCTGCATGCCTTTTTCTTGGATGGATTTTAAGAAGCAGGTAATCATGTCTGTCAATCCTGGAACGGTATTCAAGTCTCCGTGTTCCCCCCAGATAAGGTCTTTGGCTGCCAATACGCCTTCTGCCACTTTGCGGGTATCCCCCGTTGCCCAAAGGTCTTTCAATAACTGCATGATTTCGGGAGCATCATTCGGGATGATTTCTGTGCCGTCTGCGCGGGTACCTCCTTTGTAGTACGTGATGATGGCAGCCAGTCCCAATACCAGACCTTTCGGCAGTTCTCCTTTACGTTTCAAGTAGGTTTTTAGGCCAGGAAGGTCACGGGTTTGGTATTTAGGGAAAGAGTTCAGCATAATACTGGTTACGGCATGGTCAACAAACGGATTGTTGAAGCGCTCCAATACATCTTCTGCAAACTTTTTCAATTCGTTTTTTGGCAGGTTCAACGTTTCCATCAGCTCGTCAAACATCACTTTATGGATGTATTGTCCGATTATAGGATGCTGGCAGGCATCGCGTACAATATTTACCTCCGACAGATAGGCTACTGGAGACAATACGGTATGAGGTCCATTCAGCAAAGTTACTTTTCTTTCGTGGTAAGGTTCTTCAGAAGGAACAAACAATACATTCAGTCCGGCTTTGTCGGCAGGGAATTCTTTGGCGACTTCTTGCGGAGCCTCGATGACCCATAAATGGAAAATTTCAGCCTGCACTACCAGATTGTCATCGTACTGTATCTTTTCTTTTATAGCGGCAATGTCTTTGCGGGGGAATCCTGGAACGATACGGTCCACAAACCAAGCTCTGAACTCATCACCCAATTGCCATACTTCAATGTATTGATAGATTGTCTCCTTCAACTTGTGGCCATTCAGGAAGATGAGTTCGCAGGGGAAGATAATCAGTCCTTTGCTCTTGTCGCCGTTGAATGTCTTGAAGCGGTGATACAACAGCTGTGTCAGTTTGCCCGGATAAGAAGACGCCGGTGCATCTGTCAGCTTACAAGCAGGGTCAAAGGCTATACCAGCTTCCGTCGTGTTGGAAATGACAAAACGCATCTCCGGTTGTTCGGCCAATTTCATGAACTCGTCGTTTTGAGTATAGGGGTTTAAGGCACGGCTGATTACATCTATCATAGTCAGACTGTTGATGGTTTCTCCTTTATCCAGACCTTGCAGATTTACATGATAAAGGTCATCCTGGGCATTCAGCATGTCAACCAAACCTTTATCAATGGGTTGGACCACTACCACATTGCTGTTGAAATTGGTCTTTTGATTCATGTTATAAATAATCCAATCCACAAATGCACGAAGGAAATTACCTTCGCCAAACTGGATAATGCGTTCCGGGCGTTGTGCTTTGGGAGCAGTTTCTTTGTTTAATGCTTTCATTTAAAAAATGATTTAAATGGTTGATATGTAATTTTTTGATTATTCAAACTCAAAGTAAAAGTCTATGTTTTCCTTCATCAATATGTCGATGGGCATGTATTTCACTGCAGTGACCGGTCTTTTAAATATCACGTGGTCGCATAAAGTCTTCACGCCACAATAGCCTTGCAGGCCTGGGCGTTGACCGATGAGAAAGGTTACTTCACCGGTTTTCAGGAACTCTGTATTTTTGTGTAAAAGGTCATATCCCACAAGTCCTGCCAACTTCTGCCCCTTTACGTGTAGATAACTTGCCACCTGATAAATACGGGAGTTAAAAACAGCTCCCAGTACGGCTTGGGGATGTTCTTTAAAAAAAGCATCCAACATCCGTCTGTTGCCGTCAGTATCTTCCTTGCGCAACACAATGTCATGGATAGTCAAATCCTTATGTTCCTCGGAAAGGTATTGCATGAACCCCTCGAGGCGGCGTTGCATCTGGATTTCTGCCGGATTGTTTTTCTGATTGTTCAGGAATAACACAAGCTCCTGCCCTTTTTCATAGCTACGCATCAGAATCTTGGCAGCAATGTATCCGCTGGTTTTGGAATCTTGTCCGATATAACACAAGGCATGCGTCTGTTCAATATTGAAGTCTATGAATGCATAGGGAATATCCGCTTCCTCCAAATAAGTAGTGAGTTCTATAGTCTCCTCTCGGAAATTCGGGGCAACAAGTACGGCGTCGGCATTTTCCTCCCGGAGCACAGCACATGCTTCTTTATAGGAGGATTTGTCCGCATGCCGATAGTAGAGATAGCTAACTCCAACATTGAACGGCCGTAATTCTTGTGCGGCACGGTCAATTCCCGCTGCTACAGCATGCCAATAATCATGTTCTATATAATAAGGTATAATGCAGACAATATGATAGCGCTTTTTAGCCGCCAGCCCGATGGCAAACATATTGGGATGATAATCTATCTCGTCGAGTACTTTCTGGACTTTTTCTCTACTGGAAACGGATACGTCTCCGCGGTTGTGCAGTACGCGGTCTACAGTGCCGGCAGAGACGCCGGCCATGCGTGCGATGTCTTTAATGGTATAGTTCTTGTTTTCCATCTTGAGGTATGCTGCCTAAGGCGGTAAAGGTGAGACATCTGAAGCTTAAATATTATAAATATTCGCCGCAAAGATACGAATTATTTTGTTCCTCCAAGTAAAATTTCTACTTTTGTGTTCGATAACGGTTAATAAAACTAAAAATAGATATATCACCTATTAGCTTTACAATCAATACTATATAGGTATAATAGACGAAAAGTAATATTTTTATACACTTAAAACACAAGAAGATGAAGAACTTTATGGACGGGAACTTCCTGCTGCAAACGGAAACAGCACAGAGGTTGTACCACGAGCATGCGGCGAAGATGCCGATTATCGACTATCACTGTCACCTGATTCCCCAAATGGTGGCAGAAGATTACCAGTTTAAGTCGTTGACTGAGATTTGGTTGGGAGGTGACCACTACAAGTGGCGTGCGATGCGTACCAATGGTGTGGACGAACGTTTCTGTACCGGTAAGGATACTACAGATTGGGAAAAGTTTGAGAAGTGGGCCGAAACGGTACCTTATACTTTCCGTAATCCGTTGTACCACTGGACCCACCTTGAATTGAAGACCGCTTTTGGAATCGATAAAATTCTGAATCCTCATACGGCCCGTGAAATTTATGATGAATGTTTTGAGAAGCTGAAACAGCCTGGATATTCCGCCCGTGGCATGATGCGCCGTTATCATGTGGAAGTGGTTTGTACTACAGATGATCCTATTGATTCCTTGGAATACCATATCAAGACACGTGAGAGCGGCTTTGAAATCAAGATGTTGCCTACTTGGCGTCCGGATAAGGCAATGGCGGTGGAAATTCCTGCCGATTTTCGCGCATATATAGAAAAGTTAGCCGAAGTGAGCGATGTGGCTATTTCCAGCTTTGACGATATGGTTGCTGCCTTGCGTAAGCGTCACGATTTTTTCGCGGAACAAGGATGTAAACTGTCTGACCACGGAATTGAAGAATTCTATGCCGAGGATTACACGGAAGCTGAAATCAAGGCCATCTTTAATAAGGTATATGGCGGTGCAGAACTGACGAAGGAGGAAATCCTGAAGTTCAAGTCAGCCATGCTGGTTATATTTGGCGAAATGGATTGGGAGAAAGGTTGGACACAACAGTTCCATTATGGTGCTATTCGCAACAACAATAGTAAGATGTTCAAACTGTTAGGTCCTGATACCGGTTTTGATTCCATTGGCGAATTTACTACAGCAAAAGCTATGGCTAAATTTCTCGATCGCTTAAACTCCAATGGTAAGCTGACCAAGACTATTCTTTATAATTTGAATCCATGCGCCAACGAAGTCATTGCTACTATGCTGGGCAACTTCCAGGATGGTACGGTTGCCGGTAAGATTCAATTCGGTTCCGGTTGGTGGTTCCTTGACCAGAAGGATGGTATGGAAAAACAGATGAATGCCCTTTCTGTACTGGGCTTATTGAGTCGATTTGTTGGTATGCTGACCGATTCCCGTTCTTTCCTCTCCTATCCGCGTCATGAATATTTCCGCCGTACATTGTGTAATCTTGTAGGCCGTGATGTAGAAAATGGTGAAATTCCTATTTCCGAGATGGAACGCGTAAACCAGATGATTGAAGATATCAGATATTATAACGCTAAGACTTTCTTACTATTCTAAAAAGCAATAGTAAGCTATAAGTTATGCAGTTTCACCCATAACTTATAGCTTATCTAATATTCCTTTGATACTATCCAATCGTATAAAATTGGGATGTCGTATTTCCCCTTCATGTTGCTCGTATGCCCAAGTCACGTGGTATGGTATATGGGCAGCGTATCCCCCAAGTTCCAATACCGGAAGTATGTCTGATTTTACAGAATTACCTACCATCAGGAGTTTTTCAGGCGGACAGCCCAATGTATCAATCAGCCTCTGGTAATCATCGATTTTCTTGTCACTCATAATTTCGATATGATGGAAATAATCTCGCAGTCCGGAAGCTTCTATTTTTCTTTTCTGATCGAACTAGTCCACCTGTCCCCATCCTATTACTTCTTCTATAAGATGCATACTCCCGTTTCCGTCTGTCACTTTGCAGATGGTTTCAGTCATACTGAGCATTATGCTCTTCAGCCCATAGCCATACATATGGAGATTCTTCATTTCTGTTTCAAAAAACCTTTGTGATATGGATGAAGCAGGTAGATATTGTCTTAAAAGGTTACAGAATTTGTGCTCGAACTCCTGAATATAAAGTTCGCTTTCCCACAGTGTGTCATCAGCATCAAAAGCTATGAATTCGATTTTATCTTTCATGAATGGTCGTTTTTATAAAAGCGCCCAAAGATACGGAGTATTCTATATAAATGAAAATATAAATAGTGATAAATGGGAAGTTAATATCTTGTCTGCAACTTATTAATATTGTGTTTGCAGAAAATTAATATCTTGCAAACACGATATTAATTCCGTATTTTTGCACTTATTTTTTCATTTAATACATAAATTTTAATCGTACAAAAGGATGATGACATCACCCCAACCCGCTTCCAAAGGCTTCAGCAGAGCTTTTTGGGTAAGCAGTACAGTAGAACTGTTCGAACGCATGGCATATTATGCTGTATTTATAGTTCTTACCATTTATCTTTCCAATATTTTAGGTTTCAATGATTTTGAGTCAAGCATGATTTCCGGTCTGTTTTCGGGAGGGCTCTATTTGTTGCCCATCTTTACGGGCGCATATGCCGATAAGATAGGTTTCCGAAAGTCGATGATTATTGCTTTTTCACTGCTTTCCATCGGGTATTTGGGCTTGGGATTGCTTCCCACCCTACTGGAAGCAGCCGGTCTGGTGGAGTATGGTGAGACAACCCGTTTTTCCGGATTGCCGGATAGTAATGACCGTTGGATGATTATCCCCGTATTGTTTGTTATCATGGTAGGAGGCTCGTTCATCAAGTCTATCATATCGGGATCGGTGGCTAAGGAAACAACAGAGGCTACCCGTGCTCGCGGCTATTCCATCTTCTATATGATGGTGAATATAGGAGCTTTTACCGGAAAAACGGTGGTCGATCCTCTACGGAATGTTATCGGTGAGCAGGCTTATATTTATATTAATTACTTCTCGGCTGCCATGACGGTGCTTGCATTATTGGCTGTCGTCTTATTGTATAAATCGGCACATACAGCAGGTGAAGGGAAAAGCATGCGTGAAATTGGGCAAGGTTTTCTGCGTATTATCACTATTTGGCGTATGTTGATTCTTATCCTCATAGTAACCGGATTTTGGATGGTGCAGCAACATCTCTATCAGTTTGCAACTATGCCCAATTATGGCTTCAGTATGGCGGGTGAAACAGCCATACCGGGTTGGATAGCGATTGTAATCCCGGTTGTAGTGGTTTGCTGCGTAAGTTTTATCACCCGGTGGATGGCAAAGCGCACAGCTATTACTTCTATGAATATAGGCATGTTTCTTATTCCGGTATCGGCATTGCTGATGGCATGCGGTAATTTGCTGGGCAACGATATTATTTCCGGCATGAGCAATATTACTTTAATGATGGTGCTTGGTATTGTTGTGCAAGCTTTGGCAAAATGTTTTATCTCACCGCGTTATCTGGAGTACTTTTCTTTGCAGGCCCCCAAAGGTGAAGAAGGTATGTACCTCGGTTTCAGTCATCTTCATTCATTCCTCTCTTCTATTTTCGGGTTTGGTATTGCGGGGGTGCTTCTGACAAAATATTGTCCTGATCCAGTCTTGTTTGAAACCCGCGAAGCGTGGGAAGCAGCCAGTGTCAATGCACATTATATCTGGTATTATTTCGCTGCTATAGGATTGGTTGCAGCAATAGCATTATTCGTTTTTGCCAAAACTACCGAATTCATCGACAAAAAGAAGAAGGCATAAGGTTTATATATTGCATACTTTTTGTATATTTGCCGTCACTTTTTTTTAAAGCGACGGTTTTTTTGTAATTAAGGAGATTAGGATGAAAGTAAAATTTATAAGCCTGGCGAGTGGCAGTAGCGGGAACTGTTATTATATAGGCACAGAAAAATATGGAATACTCATCGACGCCGGCATTGCAGCACGGACGATAAAAAAAGGACTGAAAGAAGCAGGTATCAGCATGGAAATGATACGTGCGGTATTTGTTACGCATGATCATGCGGACCATATCAAAGCAGTCGGCGGATTGGGTGAAAAACTGAATATTCCTATTTATACAACCGCCCGGATTCATGAGGGCATCAACCGGAGCTATTGCATGACAGAAAAGTTATATTCGTCTGTCCGTTACCTGGAAAAGCAGCAACCCATGCAGTTGGAAGATTTTCATATCGAATCTTTCGAGGTACCTCATGATGGCACGGACAATGTGGGCTATTGCATTGAGATAGACGGAAAAGTGTTTGCTTTTCTTACAGACCTTGGTGAAATTACTCCTACGGCCGCAGAATATATCAGAAAGGCCAATTATCTGATATTGGAAGCCAACTACGATGAGGAAATGTTACGCATGGGTACCTACCCCCAATACCTGAAAGAACGGATTACCAGCCGCACCGGACACATGAGTAATATTGCTACTGCTGAATTTCTTTCGGAAAATATGACGGAACATTTACAGTATATTTGGCTTTGCCATTTGAGCAAGGACAACAATCATCCTGAATTGGCATATAAAACAGTGGAATGGAAATTAAGGGAAAAAGGAATTATCGTAGGAAAGGATGTACAGTTGTGTGCTTTGAAGCGTACTACTCCTTCTGATTTATACGAGTTTGAATAAAAAATCCCATTTCATCGCAAAAAATACCCCGTTTTGTTTGCACGAATAAAATAAAAGGACTACTTTTGCACCCGCAAACAAGAAATAAGGAATGCACTCTTAGCTCAGTTGGTAGAGCAACTGACTCTTAATCAGTGGGTCCAGGGTTCGAATCCCTGAGGGTGTACTTAAAAAGGAACAATATTGTTCCTTTTTTTATTTGTCTTAACAAGAACAAGCTTTGATGGGTGTAAGCTCCTTATACGGGATCGCTAGTAAATCTATATGGGGATGATACATTATTTTTCGTTAGTCCGCATAATAAATTTTTCAGAAGTTTGTTTTTTTATACCTTTGCCCTCACCCGCTTGCCGCCTCTTTCGTCACATTTGAAAATATATGTCAGAAATGAAAGTAGGAAGAAAACTTTTATTTCCTCCCACTCATATATCTATATTTATTATTTGGGGAAGAATCACATAATCCGCTAAGAATATGGTTTCTACATGCTTGCATCAATTGCGTTGATATACAACTCACTTTATGTAAAGGTACGATTTTTACGGAACATGCAAAACACCTTTGATCTTTCTTTTCAGCAACCGTCAAAAACAAATTCCCGGTTTCATATCCGGTCACAAAGGTGGTACAGCCTCTTTACTATTAAGTTAAAAAAATCAGGCAGGATTGAAACATACTGTTACGGTCGTGTCTGCTGCGATTCAAGATAGCCCGTACTTTCCGACAGGAGGCAAGGTCAGGGGGCAAGATAACGTGTACAGCAGAAACGACCGATCCGATGGGAACAGTCAGAAAAGGATCACATACAGGAATTACAGCCTGGTACCAGGCAGGGGACGACTTTGTGACAAAGTCCCAAAAGAGGTTCTTTTTTCCAGACGGCAAACTCCCTCACCTCAAAGAAACAGTCTATGGCTGGCGCACGAAACGTCCAGCCTTATGCGGACTTAACACCCGCAGCCTGCACATGTGCGTAATAGAAAGGGAAATATAATCTTCATCCGCTTCCCCGCGTCTTGCCGACACCCTTGAATTCCCGGATCAACCCCTGCTTGATCTCGCTCCTCTTGAACAAGACCATGCCGCCGAGAATGTAGTAAGGCAGCGTGCCGTTGCTCCGGTACTCGCCCAGTGTCCTGCGGCTGACTTTTAACATACACGCCACCTCCTTGTCGCACAGGTACACGTCTTCTTTTAGCGGAATCCCGCCATCTCTGGAGATGCCGTCAATCATCACCGACAGCCGGTCGATCCGCTCCACGTCATCCGGCAGGAAATAGGGACGATTGCCGATCTTGGAAAAGGCGAGCG
>ENA-ORHU01000297-ORHU01000297.1-human-gut-metagenome-genome-assembly--contig:-NODE-297-length-12008-cov-5.55275_pt1 | contig 12008 bp, 10 predicted proteins | sample MGYA00243022_ERZ508730 | MGnify/ENA primary metagenome ERZ508730 (study PRJEB26277, sample SAMN04329827) | human gut metagenome | biome: human-associated habitat | host: Homo sapiens | place: USA...
CCTCACATCCCTCCCGGCCGGTGCCAGCCGGGCTACTTCCCTAGCCAATATGGCTCTGCCCCAAGCGGAGTCGATAAACTGGTATATGCGGCGAGACGACCGTATTGCCGACTTCAAACGGCTTGGCCATAACCCTGCCTACCTGACGGGCGTCAAGTTTGATACCAAGCGTATCAACTTCAACTCCAACATCAATGATGTCGTGAAAGAATCTGATACGCTCATCTTCGTTACACCTTCCCCTTATCTGAAGGTTCACTTGAAGAAACTGAAGACTAAGATTAAGGATAAATACATCATAACTGCCATCAAAGGTATTGTACCCGATGACAACTTGATTGTCTCGGAATATTTCACTAAGGAATATGGCGTCCCGGCTGAGAATATTGCTGTATTGGCAGGTCCCTGCCATGCGGAAGAAGTGGCTCTGGAACGCCTTTCTTACTTGACCATTGCTTGTCCCGACACCGACAAGGCTTGCACCATTGCCCGCAAACTGGCCAGTTCATTCATCAAGACCTCTGTCAGTAATGACGTTGCCGGCATTGAATACAGTTCGGTGCTGAAAAATGTATATGCCATTGCAGCCGGTATTTGCAGCGGTCTGAAATATGGCGACAACTTTCAGGCTGTGCTTATGTCCAATGCCATACAGGAAATGAACAGATTCCTGCAAACGGTACATCCACTGAACAGAAACGTAAATGATTCCGTTTATTTAGGTGACCTGCTGGTGACGGGATATTCCAATTTCAGCCGTAACCGCACATTCGGCACGATGATTGGCAAGGGATACTCCGTGAAAAGCGCGCAGATTGAGATGGAAATGATTGCTGAAGGATATTACGGTACAAAATGTATCAAGGAAATCAACAAGCATTATCATGTCAACATGCCTATTGTAGATGCAGTATACAACATTCTGTATGAGCGTATCTCGCCGACGATTGAAATCAAGCTGCTTACCGATTCATTCCGGTAAGCGTGAAAAAGATAAAACGAAATACTGAATTTAAAACCTAGAATATTATGATTAGTTTGAACATTGAAAAGACTCTTGGATTCATCTCCAAAGAAAACGTTTTCGCCTATGAAGCCCAAGTAAAGGCTGCACAGGAAGCATTAGAGAATGGTACCGGTAAGGGCAACGACTTCTTAGGCTGGCTGCACCTCCCCTCTTCCATCACTAAAGAGCACCTGGCTGACCTAAAGGCTACCGCACAGACGTTGCGTGACAACTGCGAAGTAGTAGTAGTTGCCGGTATTGGCGGAAGTTATCTCGGTGCACGTGCGGTGATAGAGGCTTTGTCAAACAGCTTCACCTGGTTGCAAGACAAGAAAACGGCTCCGGTCATTCTGTATGCAGGACACAATATCGGTGAAGATTATCTATATGAGCTTACCGAATACTTGAAAGACAAGAAATTCGGTGTTATCAACATCTCCAAATCCGGTACTACTACTGAAACAGCCCTGGCGTTCCGTCTGCTGAAAAAGCAATGCGAAGACCAACGCGGCAAGGATATGGCAAAGAAGGTTATCGTTGCCATCACCGATGCCAAGAAAGGCGCTGCCCGCGTAACGGCCGACAAGGAAGGATACAAGTCCTTTATCATCCCCGATAACGTAGGCGGACGTTTCTCTGTATTGACTCCGGTAGGCTTGCTGCCCATCGCAATAGCAGGTTTCGACATTGAGAAACTGGTTGCAGGTGCAGTTGCCATGGAAAAGGCTTGTGGAAAAGATGTTCCGTTTGCAGAAAATCCCGCTGCCATCTATGCAGCTACACGTAACGAGCTCTACAAGAACGGCAAGAAGATTGAAATCCTCGTAAACTACAATCCCAAACTGCACTACGTAAGCGAATGGTGGAAACAGCTTTATGGTGAATCCGAAGGTAAGGAAAACAAGGGTATCTTCCCTGCTGCCGTAGATTTCTCCACCGACCTGCACTCCATGGGACAATGGATTCAGGAAGGCGAACGTACCATCTACGAAACTGTCATCTCCGTGGAAAAGACACAGCACTCCCTGCAGGTACCTTCGGACGAAGCGAATCTCGACGGACTGAACTTCCTGGCAGGCAAGCACGTGGACGAAGTGAACAAGATGGCCGAATTGGGAACACAGCTTGCCCACGTTGACGGCGGCGTACCCAACATGCGCAGCGTTGTCACTGCACTGAATGAAGAACGCCTCGTAGGTCTGATCTACTTCTTTGAAGAAGCTTGCGGCATCAGCGGTTACATTCTGGGAGTCAATCCATTCAACCAACCGGGTGTGGAAGCATACAAGAAGAATATGTTTGCACTGCTGAACAAGCCGGGCTACGAAGAAGAGTCCAAAGCCATCCAGGCAAGACTTTGATAAATCAAGAATTGAGAGTTGAGAATTGAGAAATGACTGTGCAATAAGCGCAATGAAAAGCCGTTTCCCGATTTTCAACTCTCAATTTATTTACCCTGCATTCCTTAATTTTTAATCCTCAATCTACCAAGTGTTCGAAAACTCTATCGCCCGTTATCTGGAAAAGCACGGGTATTCCAACATCCAATTGAAAGCAGTTCTTTTTGACATGGACGGCGTACTGTTCAACTCCATGCCCTACCATGCCGATGCCTGGCATAAAGTAATGAAACGCCATGGCCTGCACTTGAGCCGTGAAGAGGCATACATGCACGAGGGACGTACCGGAGCCTCCACCATCAATATCGTTTATCAACGCCAGTATGGCAAGGATGCCACTCCCGAGATGATAGAAAGCATCTATGCAGAGAAAAGTGCCGAATTCAGTACCCACCCGGAACCGGAACGTATGCCGGGTGCTTGGGAAGTACTGCAAAAGGTAAAAGCGGCAGGACTTACTCCGGTACTTGTCACCGGTTCGGGCCAACACTCCCTGCTGAACCGCCTTGCCCATAACTTCCCCGGTATGTATCAGCGCGACCACATGGTGCCCGCCTTTCATGTGAAATACGGGAAGCCCGCTCCTGAGCCTTATTTGATGGGACTGGAAAAAGCCGGAGTACAAGCCAATGAAGCTATAGTTGTAGAAAATGCACCTATCGGAGTACAAGCCGGAACAGCAGCAGGCATATTCACTGTAGCAGTCAATACAGGTCCACTGGACAAGCAGGTATTACTGGATGCCGGAGCTGATTTATTGTTTCCTTCCATGCAGGCGCTTTGTGACGACTGGGAAAGGTTGCAAACCGCATTAGATGCCAGAGTAATAGCCTTCGCCACAAAGATTGACGGCGACCCAAACAATAACAGTTGATTGGAGCTTATATAACCAAGTACTACTGCATACTTTATCGGTATACAGTAGTACTTTACTGATTTTTATAGTTTAATCAATATCTAACATGCTGCCGTATCGCTCTAAATATCATTACTTTATGTACAGAAGGCATCTATTGTCTTTCTTCTTAAAGCGCTCCAATCTACCCATTTTCTCCTTCTCGGTTTCTTTAATAGGGAACGTTATTCTACAGGTATCTTTATCATAATCGTACAATTCTCTGGCAGGAACTACATAAACAGATTCCGGACCGTCACCACACCATCCAAAGCCAAAAACATAAAACAAGTTTTTTACCGGACGGCTCAACAAATTAGAATTCATATACCTCTCGTACTTTTCAATGTCTTTTATATCGAGATAAAAACCTATCTTACTTCGCCATTTACATTCTACAGCTATAATATCTCCAACTTCATGAATGGTACTCGTTGTGGTAACACACTCCATCAACAAATCCGGAGATGATGAAGACAGAGGCCTATAACCCTCAATGTATTTATCACCTCTCCAATCTAAAAGCCGCCAAAATATTTTCTTATCACATAGATCCGAATAACCATCTTTACTAATATTGGAGTTCTTCACAACCCACTCCTCAAATCTATCTCCTAAATATTTACTTTTCTTCCTTTCTTTAAAATATTGAAAGGTATCCATAAACCGATATTGGAAAACACCTACAAAATCATCGATAAACTGATTTAATATTTTCATAGCCATAATAGTCTATTGTATCTTTAAATAATATTCATTGCAAACAAAAAATCATAGGTGAAGAGCCGCAACACTCATTTTCAAAAATAGATTTTTTTTCATTTCCAAAAATAAAGTTTTTTTCCCAATTCTTTCCAGATTTCCTTCCCATCTTTGCAATACAGAAAACAAATAAAGTATTAATTATTAAAAAATAGAGAAGTATGAAAAAGTTAGTTATGATGTTGGTTTGTATGTTTGCAGTGCATACAATGGTAATGGCGGATAATGATAAGCCGATAGAGGTGAGCCAGTTGCCCGCGAAGGCGCAGACATTTATCAAGACTTATTTTAAAGACCATAAGGTGGCAATGGCTAAATTGGAGTCAGGAATGTTTTATAAAAGCTATGATGTTGTGTTCACGAATGGGGAGAAGGTCGAATTTGATAAATCGGGAGAATGGAAGGAGGTACGATGCAGACAAAGTGAAGTTCCTGCACAGATTGTACCGGAAGCGATACGTAACTATGTAAAGACCAATTATCCGGATGCAAGAATTCTTCAGATTGAGTACGATGACAATGAGTATGAGATAAAGTTGTCTAATCGTTGGGAAATTACATTTGACTCTAAAATGAGGGTGATTGACATTGACGATTGATGACAAGAAAGATTTTTATAAAGTATCAAGAAGCTGAAAACAGTTGCTTGGAGAGGGTTTCTCCAGGCAACTGTTTTTTTATGCACTTCCGTACGGTAGCAGGGCATATGGTGCTGCACTCATTGTACAACAGTGGTTGTACTACTATTCCAATTGCCCGGAGTCAACGAAGCCCCGGCTGCACTTTTGCAGTTTTTTAATCAGTGTGTCCGGAGAAGGACACTCAACCTTCTCCGGAGCTGAAAATACTGATTTATAAGGAAACGGCGCTTCTCGGCGCTTCCTGCCGGAAGGCGACTCAGGCTATGACGCTTTCAGGATTTTGGCAGACCTCACCATGGTATAGGTAGTCCCCTTAGTACAATGGTGCATATCATTCAGCTTACTGAAAAATAGAGTTTTTTTCAGAGAGGTTTGTTCGGCAGAGAAAATCCAACCGCAGAACGGAAGAACAACGTTTTCAGTCCGTCATAAAATCCCGGAAGAGCAACCGTTCCATGCGTCTCTTCCGGGAATTTTTTTGATACCACCCGCAAATGCCGCTTCTCCATACGAGGAACTGCACTCCCTATAAAATCATCTGTCAGGGGAAAGTGGATCAGTTTCCTATCAAGACGCAGCTGAGTGGCAAACGCAACATACAGTTGCTTTCCTGAAAAGTCAACCTTATCTACCTGCCGTTCTACCTGTTTCTGAAAATATCCTTTATCCCACCATAAACTGGGGTCTATGGCGATGTATGTATCAAATGCACTGGGATAATTCAGCAAAACATGCAGCGTGAACAACCCGGCATAAGAATGTCCAGCCAACAAGTGTTGTCCATTCACCGGCAAGTCTTGTTCCACTGCGAGGCGTAGCTCCTCCGTCAGAAAACGGCAAAATTGTCCTGCCCCACCCCCTTCCGGTTTATCGCCCGGACGGACAGTTCCGTCACGCCGGGCAGCGGAACAGGTTGGCGTAAAGTCTCTGGTTCTGTTTGTATTCAGGACAGCCACAACGATACAGGGCGGTAAGGAAGAAACTTTGGAGGTGGAAAACAAGCGAGTAAAACCTACCACCGAATGAAAAAAAGAATCACCGTCCAGCAAATAAAGAACCGGATAACTTTCCTCTTTTTCACCCGGGCGGGTTGCAGGTACATACACCCAATATTCTCTAGCCTCATTCAAGACATGCGAAAACAAAGTGTGGCGAGTCCCGATAGAAATAGCTTCTTGCGCTCTCAGCGGAAAACCGAGCCAAGTGACAACTACCAATATAAACAGAATATGCAGGCTTCTCATTTCAATTCTTTTTTCAGTCTGCAAAGTTCGCAGAAAATAAGTTGACTACCTATCCCTATTTTTAGGTATTCTCACGGTTGAAAGCTTTCCGCAAAAATCAAAGGCTGATTAAGAAAGTTTGATGGGCAACTGAATTTCCGTCATCCATTCATCCACCGTTTCTTTGTTCCAAATGCCGTCAATATGGCAAAACCGGGGACGGTCAATGACCTCGTATCCATTTGCCTCGGCATACGCAAAAAGCTCGGCGAAAGTTTCGGGCATATGCTCATAAGCACCGTAATGGTTGACACAGAGCGCAACCGGTACTTCCGGAAGTTCCTTGAATTTAATCAGTTCCGAATCTTCCTTGCGTTCAGCCACCGCTTCAAAAAACTCGATATCAATATCAACCCCATATTCCTCATTATATTCCACCGTGAAACAATATTCCGGGGCAGGACATTCACAACCCAAACGGTACATTTCAGGCCCGATGATATTCGGACAAAGATTGAACAGTTCCTGATAAGAGTCTATTTTACGGCGATGGGTAGCAAAAATTCTTGAAGGGAGGGATTTCTTAAACACTTTTTCCATAACATTCTCTTGTTTATGGAGTAAATTTTCCAATTTGGCAAGTTCGGTCTGCCGCCATATCAAGTGTTCAATCTCGTTTTTGCAACGTTCTATTTTAACCTTCAACAATTCAGCATCCGGAAATTCCTTGCCATCGGCAAACAACTCGGATATCTCTTCGAGGCTGAACCCTAATTGCTTGAGGTAAACAATACGGCTCCTACACCGGAGCAGGCTGATGGCGTAATAGCGATGCCCCGTCCACTCAGCTCCTTCAACGGGTATCATCAATCCTATCTCTTCATAATGACGAAGCGTCTTAACGGTCACCTGGCAAAGTTTGGAAAACTCTCCGATTTTAAACTTCATTTTATTCTTCATAAACTCATGCGCATTTTGTTTATGAAGCAAAGATAGGTCCTGCCCTTAGGGACGAGTCAAGAGATTGCTTCAAAAAAAACACATATTTCACTATTCACAACGGCAATAGGTGTTTGCACCGCACGTACAATGGGGTAACAACTGCCCACTCAGTTCATCGCGGTAAAATTCATACAGCCGCCGGTACATGGTTGCATAGAGTGCGGCAATTTGTTGCTCCTGCTCACTTTCATTTTGAAAACGATTTTTAAAGGGGTCTTCAAAATTAAAATGCACCTGCTGCTTGGCATCCAGAGTGATAAATTTCAGTTCTTCTCCGGCTTCTTTACATAGGGTAATCACGTAGTCCCACGACCGGTGCGTATAGGTCCCGACACCAGACGGTTTCTTGCGAGACACGCTGAAACCATTCTGTTCCATCACATTGCACACGGCATCGGGAACGCAGTTCCCCTCCATAATTCCTGCCGTAGAGATATTCATTCCCCTGCCAAATGCATGCAGGAGTTCCTGCGCGATACGGCTGCGGCACGTATCTTCATTACTTATTAACAGTATATCCATTGTCCGTTACTTTTCCAGGTTTAAAAACTCGCCATCTCCTTCTTTCTTCATCTTCGCTTTACGCGCCAAGTCGAACAAGGCGGGGTTAATGTGGCAATATCCACCCGGATTTTTGTCCAGATAGTCTTGATGATAATCTTCGGCAGGATAGAAGTTCTTCAAAGGCTCTATCTCTACCACCAACGGACGGGAGTAGTTGGCAGCCAGCCGGTCAACAGTTTCACGAATAACGGGCAGGTCGGCGGTATCCGTATAATAGATACCCGTGCGATATTGTATACCTCTATCACCTCCTTGCTTATTGAGGCTGGTAGGGGCAATCGTTTTGAAATAAAGGTCGATAAGGAAAGGCAAGTCCACCTTATCGGCGTCATACTGTACTTTTACGGTTTCGGCAAAGTCCGTGGTGCCGGTACATACCTGCCGATAGGTAGGATTGGCTATATTTCCATTGGCATATCCCACCTGGGTAGCCTCCACACCTTCTATTTGTTTCAGGAAATGTTCGGTACCCCAAAAACATCCTCCTGCCAGATAAATCTCTTTCATTGGTTTCATGTCTGTTCTCCTTTCTGACCGTCCTTCCGGCTTACCGGCATAGGACAGACCAATCATTAACATTGCAAAAATAAATATTATTTGTTTCATACCTCTGCCTCTATGGAAATTATAACAAGAAAGAGAACCGTATGGTTGACTTTTCTGGATGTATTGTATAAAAAAGGACTCCCTTTGCAAAGTATTCATGCAAAGGGAGTTCCTTTCTTTGTGACCCCGGTGCGATTCAAACGCACGACCTTCAGAACCGGAATCTGACGCTCTATTCACTAAGCTACGGAGCCAAATGTGGATGCAAAAGTATAAAAAAATTAGCAGATTCCTAACATTCAAACGCTTTTTATATCAAACCGAGGAATATTTTTATTATTACTTTGAGAAGAACAACCGCAATTACACAAACATTTTGCTATTTTTTTTCACAAAATAGAAGCAAGTATTAATATTATTCCTATCTTTGCCGAACAATTTAACAGAAGTTATACTGAATAGATTTATGAGCTACCTGATAACACCTGAAGGTTACAAACCTTTATTGGACCTAAAACAGACTGAATTAGGGATTAAACAAATTAAAGAGTTTTTCCAATTAAACCTCTCTTCCGAACTGCGCCTGCGACGTGTGACAGCTCCACTGTTCGTATTGAAAGGAATGGGTATCAATGACGACCTCAATGGAGTGGAACGTGCCGTGACTTTCCCTATCAAAGATTTAGGTGACGCCAAAGCTGAAGTGGTACACTCCCTCGCCAAATGGAAACGCCTCACGCTTGCCGAATATCATATCGAACCAGGATATGGCATCTACACAGACATGAATGCCATCCGTGCCGATGAAGAGCTGGGTAATCTGCATTCCCTTTATGTAGACCAGTGGGACTGGGAACGCGTCATTACTGCCGAAGACCGCAATGTGGAATTCCTCAAGGAGATAGTAACCCGTATCTATGCAGCCATGGTGCGCACAGAATATATGGTATATGAGATGTATCCGCAAATCAAGCCTTGCCTGCCCCAGAAACTTCACTTTATTCATGCCGAAGAATTGCGCCAACTATATCCGGACTTGGAACCCAAATGCCGCGAACATGCCATTTGCAAGAAATACGGTGCGGTGTTCATCATCGGTATCGGATGCAAGCTGAGCGACGGAAAGAAACATGACGGACGTGCTCCGGACTATGATGACTATACCAGCAAAGGACTGAACGACCTCCCCGGACTGAACGGTGACCTCTTGCTATGGGACCACATCCTGCAACGCAGCATCGAACTTTCCTCCATGGGTATCCGTGTAGACAAGGAAGCCCTGCTTCACCAGCTCAAAGAGGAAGGCGAAGAGGAACGTCTGGAACTTTACTTCCACAAACGCTTGATGAATGATACACTGCCGCTTTCCATCGGCGGCGGTATAGGACAGTCCCGTCTCTGTATGTTCTATCTGCGCAAGGCGCATATCGGTGAGATACAAGCCAGTATCTGGCCAGAAGATATGCGCAAAGAGTGTAAGGAACACAATATACACCTGATTTGATATACGTTTATCCCGTCATATAATATAAAGTTCAACCCTCAAAAGGTTGGACTTTATTTTTTATTTTGTACTTTAGCATCCGAAACTACTAACAGATCCAATTATGAATGTTCAAATAGAAGAAAGCTGGAAAGCACATCTGCAACCTGAATTTGAGAAAGATTATTTCCGTACATTGACTGATTTTGTACGGGACGAATATGGGAAATATGCCATATATCCTCCGGGAAAGCTGATATTCAATGCATTCAACCTATGCCCTTTTGACAAAGTAAAAGTCGTGATAATCGGTCAAGACCCCTATCATGGTCCGGGACAAGCACACGGACTTTGCTTCTCCGTAAATGATGGTGTTCCCTTCCCTCCTTCCCTACTTAATATTTTCAAGGAAATAAAAAATGACATTGGCACTGATGCCCCCACTACCGGAAATCTGACACGCTGGGCAGAGCAAGGCATATTGCTGCTCAATGCTACCCTCACCGTACGTGCACACCAAGCCGGTTCTCACCAAAACCGCGGTTGGGAAACATTTACAGATGCGGCCATCCGCATTCTCGCCGAAGAAAAAGAGCATCTTGTATTTATTCTTTGGGGAGCCTATGCCCAACGCAAAGGGGCATTCATCGCCAGTAACCGACATTTAGTACTTACCTCGGCACATCCATCTCCCCTATCCGCCTATAACGGCTTCTTCGGGAACAAGCATTTCAGCAAAACGAATGATTACCTGAGAGAGCACGGGGAAAAGGAAATCGTTTGGTAAACATCAATACCACTGAATATTACTCTGAGTCTGGCTTCTCTGTTCCCATTTCAAGTCCTGCAGGATACTTGCATTGGCACGAATGGTAAAGTTATAGTATTTCCATCGTCCGAAAGGTGATATGGCAGCCGTCATGCTGAAACAGTGTAGGTCACGTGTGATGTTAAAAGCGGTCTGCGTTATCTCCTTCGCATTGAAGTCATAACCGGAATTGAAGCTGACAGCCCATTTATTGGTAAGCTTGACGTTACCGTTTATATTAAGGGAATTCAGGCTGAATTTGTACGGATAGCGCATGTTCTTACGATTAATGGGCTTACTGGTGTCTTCCGTAATATTAAAACCAGTACTAAAATTGATTGACCAAGGCATCTTGAATACCTGATAACCGTCAGCGTCAGCAGCAGCTTTCTCAGTCTTCTTCTTCGGAGCACCGCCCTCAGTGGCTTCCCCCTCCATATCACCGTCTTCCTCCGTCGAAGCATTCTGATCCTGGTCCTGCTCCTCATCATCCTTCTGACCGGTGAAGAAGTTCCTTATCTTCTTCCACGAATCATTGTTCACAGTCCAACTGAAGGATGTACCATATCCAGACCAACGGCCAAAACGACCATAAGACCATTCTGTACGGTTACCGGGCACCACCCTTCCGTTCTCGTCAAACTCGTAGGCATAAGTGGCAAAGGTAGAGTTCATACTCAAAGTATAACTCTTACTCAACTTCAGACGAAGATTAAAGGTCAAGTCACTCCAAGGACGCACCTGGGCAGCTGTGTTGTAACTGATACCCATAGTCAAATCGTCAATCAGGCTCACCTTGCGGATAGAGTCATTCTTATCCTTGAACTTCATTTCAAGGTTGTTAGAGATATTGAAACTGATAAGTCCCTGCTTTCCCCCACTTGGCGGAGTGAATACCTGACCAGCATAATAAGAATACTGCACAGTATCACGGACACCATTCTGATCCTTTATATAAGAATCGTAATAGCCATAACGGGATGAAGTAAAATCGGGCGCAGCGCTGAAACTGATAGAGGGGGTAATGACATGACGGATCTGTATCTCCTTCTTCTTCATGAACAGCGGCTTGTACATACCATAAAGTTTAGTGTTGATACCCAAACTGGCACTGTAGTCATACACACGGTGAAAACCGTAAGTCGTATCGTTTACCTCCTTGCCTTGCTCATCGTCCCAGTCCTTCTTCACCTTGCGGGTGTACCAACGCTCTGTATAATTCACAGAAGGTGTAACATTGAAGTATTTGAATAAAGTAAACGTGGCACTTACAGGAATCTCATGCTGCATACCGTTCTCCCAATCGCGTATCAAGTTCTTTTTGAACAACAGATTGTCTTTCGTCTTGATGCTGTTCTTCAGACGACCGGTATAACGTACTGAAATCTTCTCATACCACCTTTCATCTCCAACAGCATGTTTACGTTTAAAAGGGAAAATAGTACTCAAGGAAATGGTCATGTCAGGCAAAGTCACAGCAATAGAAGAGTCTTTCATACTTTGTGCAATATTACTTGACATGGAAATATTCAAATGCTGATCAGGAAAGTTGCGCGAATAGCTGACACTGGAAGTCTTGGTATTCTGAGACATAGCCTGCGAATTGTACATATTGTCAATATTGGTACGCTCATAACTACTAGTAGCAAAGTTCACACTGGCAGAAAAAGTAGAATTA
>ENA-ORHU01000299-ORHU01000299.1-human-gut-metagenome-genome-assembly--contig:-NODE-299-length-11959-cov-5.93548_pt1 | contig 11959 bp, 9 predicted proteins | sample MGYA00243022_ERZ508730 | MGnify/ENA primary metagenome ERZ508730 (study PRJEB26277, sample SAMN04329827) | human gut metagenome | biome: human-associated habitat | host: Homo sapiens | place: USA...
GCGAGGATGCGCGCCTGTCGGCGGGGCAGGGGGTGTTGATAGTAGAGGTCGAGGGCGGTTGTGGCGGAGTGGTCGCGGCTGTGGTTGAGCATTTCCAAGGGGGAAGTGGAGAGTTCGGGGTTGTAGAGGCGGCTGTCCAGTTCGGACTTGGGCGTGTTGAGGTACTTGCCGCGCAAAGCCACGTTCAGCATCCGGTTGTCCGCTTTTAGGTAATTGTAGTTCAGGGTGAGCCAGTGGTGGTTATAGCGCAGGCGGCCGGGGATTCCTTCTTCTTGCTGCAGCACGTGGCGGTTGTCGTCGAAGAGGTATTCTTCGCGGTTCTCGTTGTAGAACTCTATGAAAGCGGCATGTTGCTTGTCGTAGTTTACGCTCCACTCCGATGCCTTGTGGTTGTATTTCCCGGAAACGCGGTTCACGCCATATACTGTGTTCACGGCCTCCATCAGGTCTGCCATGAATCCGCCTCCCTGCATGCTCTGTTTCAGCTTGTAGTTGATGACGACGGCTGCATCCTTGAAGCGTGCGCCGGGATTGTCGTTGTGCTCCACACGCGCCACTTCATCGGGCTTCAGGGCAAGGATGTCCTTCAGTTCCACAGGACGGCCGTTGATGCAGAAGACGGGAGTGCCGCCGCCCGATACTTCTACAGTGTTGAATAGACTGTTCACTTGCAGGCCGTTGAGCTGCATCTTCTCCAACAGTCCCAGTGCGTTGGTGGAAAGCTGCTTCTGCTGTGCGGTAGGGAAATAGATGTTCCGGTCGCCGCGCCGGAGGCAGGGAGAGGCTTGCACTACGACTTCTTGGGTTTCTACGTCTATCAGCAGACTGTCCTGATGATAGGTTTCTGTCATTTTCTGTGCGTGTGCGGCAGCGATGGTTGCTGCCAGTGCGAGGAGGATAAGTACGATTCTTCTGTTCATATAACTTTGCTTTTTAGTTTTTCGTTTTGAAATCCGTTGGCAAAGCTATGGATGAATCCCGGTAGGGGCAAGAATGTGGGACAGACGACGGCTGAAGGTGATGTGTGACGGCTGTTTGGGACGAATGGAGGGATGAATGGACTTAAATACGGATGCTCCGGTAGATGGCTGCGGCGTATTGGCGCGATACGGGGACTTGCTCTTTGGTGGCTTTCAGGGTCAGCCGATAACCTTGTCCGTTACCCGATACATGCTCTACGTGGGCTGTATTCACAATGTTGGCTAGGTGGCAGCGCATGATGCCTTGCACTCCTTGCAGTTGTTCTTCCATCTGCTTCAGGGTGCAGCGCAAGGCTTTGTGTACTTCTTTTCCCTCATATAGATAGTGCACGAGGGCATAGTTCCCGTCCGACTCCACGAAGAGTAGTTCTGCAGGCGATTTCAGTTCCACTGTCTCCCGGCTGTTGCCTTCCAAATGCAGAGGGCTGTCGGCTGTTTTAATGTGTTCGGGGGAAGCGGCGCTTTCCGCGGAACCGGAAGCAGTGGGGTTACCGGAAATTCTGCAGGCTTCGGAGGAGGCTTCTTCCGGCATCTGCAGGTTCTGTTTCTTCTTTTCCTTGGCCAGTGCCTCGTTCAGTTCCATTACCTCCTGCAGGCGCTTGGCAAGCTGGCGGCTGTGTTCCATATAGTAGCTGAACAAAGTGAGGAAGAAAGAGATGATGAGTGTATATCCGCTGTTTATCCAGAACGCTTTCAGCGTGAAACGTCCGTCGGGATAAAACCAGCCTTGCCGGATGTCTCCGGCGTAGGCCCATGCAGAATAGCAACAGATGAAAGCTCCCATAATGGGGCAGATAAGCAGTCCGACGGCAATGTTGCGTTTGAAGTCCCATTCTTCCCGTCGCGGCATTCGCAGCGCGTAGGTTGTCAGCAAGCTCGCCAGCAGATAGGTGATGGCAGACAATACGGCATAGCCCACGATGATGGGGTACTTGTAGTGCTCCACCCGGTCTATGCCGAAGGGCTGTAGCAGCACCATGATAATGATGCATGCCACTCCGGTGTAGAGCGCATAGAAGAAGGGGCCGTGTTTCATTTCTTCTTCCCGTAGAAACACATGAAATACACCCCGATAATCACAAACGGGATACTGAGCCACTGGCCCATGTTCAGCGTCATGTTGTCCTCAAAGTTCACCTGGTTTTCTTTCAGGAACTCGATGAAGAAACGGAAGGTGAAAATCTCCGTCAGGCAGAGTCCGAAGAAGAAACCGCGGTGATAGGGCAGGGAGGCTTCGGCCTGCAAGGTGGTTGATTTCCGCTTGGTGGTGCTGAAATCTGTTTCAAGTTTGCTCTCTTGTTTCTTCTGCCCGCGTTTGTATAGCCAGACCATTCCCAAGAAGAAAATGAAGTAGGCGATGGCTTCGTAGAGCTGTGCCGGATGGCGGGGCAACATGTCTTCTCGTTCGAAGATGAATGCCCAGGGCACGTCGGTCGGTTTGCCGATGATTTCGGAATTCATCAGGTTGGCAAGGCGGATGCAGCAGGCGGTGATGGGAGTGGCAACGGCTATCATGTCGAGCACGTCCATGTAGTGCATCTTCGTCTTGCGGCAGTACATCCAGAGGGCGATAATCAGGCCCAGCGTGCCGCCGTGGCTGGCAAGGCCGGTGTAACCCGTCATTTTCCATCCTGCGGCGGTCTGCTTGATGGGGAGAATCATTTCAACGAAGTGGTCTTGGTAGTAGGCCCAGTCGTAAAATATGCAGTGGCCCAGTCGTGCGCCTATCAGAATGCAGAAGAAGCAATAGAAGAAAAGAGGTTCGAATTTCTTATCGACTTTTTTGCTGTCGCGGTTCTGGTGTTGCACGATAAGGTAGGCAAAAGCGAGGCCGATAATCCATAACAAACCGTAGTAGCGGATGGATATGCCGAAGAAGTTGAATAGTTCGGGGTCGGGGTTCCAGTTGATGGTGAGTAGTGATAGCATATTTATGAAGAATTAAATTACTGAATTACGGGGTTGTTCGGGACAAAGGTATGAAATTATCTCGTTTGGCAGTTCATTGTGGCAGTTTATTTGAATTTCTCCGCCACCATCCTATACGTCGGCACCTCAATCCCTTGTGCCTCTGCAGCCGTAATCATGTCGAACAACAAGCCTTGTACTTCGCTCTGATGCCCTTTGGTCATATCTTTCTGCATGGAGGCGGTACTTTCGGGGGCGAGTTTGTCTTTTACTTTGAGGTTATACTGCACGATGTCTTCCTTAAATTCTATACCCAACTTCCTGCCCAAAGCTGCACTCTCTTGTGACAGTCCGATAAAGGTGTCGCGCACTTTGCCCGGTTTCTGGACTTCGCCCATAGGTACGTCGTAATAGGCTCCGGTGACGGCCATAGCAGAAATGAAGGACCACTTGACGAATGTGTCCCGGTTGATGTCGTCGGAGATTTCGGCTTTGATGCCGCTTTCCTGCAAATCGCGTTGCACGGCTTCCAATGTTTCACGGGAAACAATCGTGCCGCGGTGTGCTCCGTAGACGAGCCGGAAAATCTTTCCCATCTGCGTGATTTCTCCCCGTCCGGATACGAATCCTACGATGTAGATGCAGCCGTCGAGCACTGTGACGCCGGGGACCAACCGTTGGATACGGGGACCGGTTCCGTAAACATTCAGGATGGGGATTACCACTGTACGCTCGTGTGAGGCACGTTTGATGAGTTCCGTAATGGAGTCTACGGAATAACCTTTGACGCAGACGAAGATAACATCCGCTTTGCCTTGGAATTCTTCTGCGGTAAATGTCGCCACTTTCAGACAATGTTCACCTTTCAAATCGGAGTGCAGTTGCAGACCGTTCCCGCGTATGGCGGCAAGGTGTTCGCCGCGTGCAATGCAAGTGACGTCTTTGCCGGATAATGAAAGAAAGGCGGCGATGCTTCCGCCTACGCCGCCGGTACCTGCTATGAGGTATTTCAGATTACTGTTTGCCATTTGTTGTGTATGGTTTATTGAACGTAGTTTTCCTTTTCCATATAGTAAAGCCCTTCGCCCCGGTCACCGTTCTCCATGTCTTCCAGCTCTACTTTGAAGATACGGTAGGGAAGGTCTTTTCTGGGATGCTTGGGCATGTCTACTGTCAATAGATAGGCGTTGCCATATTCGTTGCTGTCGAAATATTCTTTTATTTCCTGCTTCATCAGCACGGGGACTTTCTCGCCGTCTATCCAGACGGTGACTTTCAGTTGCCCGGGGCGGGGAGCCATCTGGCATTCTTTGGCTTCTTCGTTTTGTTCTTGGTGCTCAATGTCACTCAGGTTTTCACCGTGTACCAATGACTCGGGCTTTGTTTCTTTCATCCATTGGTAGGTACGTGTCAAGCTCATGGGACGGACGTATATCTGATAAGTAGGCATGGCTCCGGGGATGCGGAAAGCACGCAGGCCATAAGCTTCCATACGATGATAACGTATGTCGAGTGTAGTGTCGCGGTCGGCGATGAAATCCCAGGCCCAGAATTCCAGGCGGTGTTCAGTCTCGGGCAGCCCGCTTTTCATGGCAATGTGTGCATAGGAGGGCAGATTAATAGAGGCTGCACTTTGATATTTCCCTTTGGGTATACGGGCCGTGTAATGCACGTCTTTGTCGGTTTTGGCTTCTATGATGTCATTGAACTGCGGGTTTTGCCACCAGATGCTGGCACTGTCTATCGGCTGTCCGTTGTAATCAGTCACCCGTCCGTGAATGGTTACTGAGTCTTGCTGTTGTGCATAAACGGCAGTACAGGACAATAAGAATAAAAGGAAGATAATCTGTTTCACAGTATTGTTATTGTATGGAGTTTATTAGAAAATGGCAATGTACAAAGAAAGTACATTGCCATCTGGAATGAATATCATTACACATTGAACCTGAAGTGCATGATGTCCCCATCCTGCACCACATACTCCTTGCCTTCCACACCCAACTTTCCGGCTTCGCGCACGGCTGCTTCGCTGCCATACTTGATATAATCCTCATACTTGATGACCTCTGCCCGGATAAACCCTTTCTCGAAATCCGTATGGATAACGCCGGCGCATTGCGGCGCTTTCCATCCCTTGCGATAGGTCCATGCCTTTACTTCCATCTCTCCGGCAGTGATGAAGGTTTCGAGATTCAGCAGGCTGTAGATAGCTTTAATCAAGCGGTTACAACCGCTTTCTTTCAGTCCTAGGTCTTCGAGGAACATCTGTTTTTCCTCGTATGTCTCCAGTTCGGCAATATCGGCTTCGGTCTGTGCGGAGATGATGATGAGTTCCGCATCCTCGCCCTTGATGGCTTCGCGCACCTGTTCTACGTACTGATTGCCGCCGGCGGCGCTGACATCATCCACGTTGCAGCCGTACAGCACGGGTATGGAGGTGAGCAGGAACATCTGCATGGCACATTGTTCCTCGTCGTCGTTGTAGCGGAGCAGGAGTTCGTACTCTATCTTAGCCGCCTTGTCGCCACCCACCTTGGCTATTTTCTCTACGCGCTTGATGCGGTTTTCCACGGTTTCGAGGTCTTTCAGTTGCAGCTCTGTGTCGATGATTTCCTTGTCGCGTACGGGGTTCACCGAGCCGTCCACGTGGACGATGTTGCCATTGTCGAAGCAGCGCAGCACGTGGATGATGGCGTCACACTCGCGGATGTTGCCCAGGAATTGGTTGCCGAGTCCTTCACCTTTGCTGGCGCCCTTCACCAGTCCGGCAATGTCTACGATGTCGCACACGGCGGGTACGATACGCCCCGGGTGAACCAGCTCGGCGAGCTTCGTCAGTCGTTCGTCGGGTACGGACACTTGCCCCATTTGGGCGTCGATTGTACAGAACGGGAAGTTTGCCGCTTGTGCCTTTGCGCTGCTCAAGCAGTTGAAAAGAGTGGATTTTCCTACGTTGGGAAGGCCCACGATACCAGCTTTTAATGCCATAGTGTTATCTCGTTTTTTAGTTATTGTTCAGTTAATTGGATGCAAAGATAGTGCAAACCGAAGGCAGAATGAAATGAACGCGTTCATTTTTTATGCTGAGGTGCGGCCTATCTTCACTTTTTTAAGCAAAGATAGTACTTACCGGGGAAAGTGGGTGTGTTAATTTGCATTAAAAGCACGAGAGTAAAATGATAAATTGATAGTTTTGTCGCAATTATAAATTTAAGTATCATTCTATAAATCAATGCGATTATGAAAAACAAAGTAAGAAAAATTCTGATGATTTTCTCTTGTCTCATCGGTCTGTCTTTTACATTATCTGCACAGAATCCTTATCTGCCGCTTTGGGAATTTATTCCTGATGGTGAGCCCTATGTGTTTGAGGATCCTGACTGTCCTGGCAAGTACCGTCTTTATATTTATGGTTCGCACGATAATCTCAAGTGGATGTATTGCGGACGTGACCAAGTGGTGTGGTCGGCACCCGTAGAAGACTTGACCCGTTGGAGATATGACGGCGTGATATTTAAAGTCAATGAGTCGCCCGAACTGTATAAACTGAATGCTGATGGAACCGACGACGTGCTTTTTGCTCCTGACGTGACAGTAACTACCGATGCCGATGGTAAGAAAACTTATTACCTTTTTCCGAACAATCAAGGTGGCGGACGCAATTCCATGATTGCCAAAAGCGACCGTCCCGATGGCCCGTTTACGGTATGCAACTGGCATAAGGAGCGTCCTCGCGAGACTTTCGGTTGTTTGGGATTCGACCCCGCAGTGTTTGTCGATGATGATGGACGTGTGTATGGTTATTGGGGATTTGGCATTTCGCATGGCGCGGAGTTGGACCCTGCTACCATGTGCACGGTAAAGCCGGGTACCGAAGTGGTGGAGAACATGATTTCAGGCTTTCGGCAGGAAGGTATATTCCGCTTCTTTGAGGCATCCTCCATCCGCAAGATTGAGGATAAGTATGTGTTTATCTATAGCCGTACTACCGCTGAGGGTGAAGATGGCTTGCCAAACGCCAGCAATTATACGTTGGCCTATGCCTACAGCGAGCATCCTTTGGGCCCCTGGACCTATGGCGGAACAATCATCGATGCGCGGGCGCGCGAATATGATGAAAAAGGCAATGTGATAGCTTCTGCCATGCCCGGTGGAAATACGCATGGCAGTATCTGTAAGATAGGCAAGCAATGGTACGTGTTCTATCATCGCCAGATAGGTACTGATTGCTATGCACGCCAGGCTATGGTGTCGGCCATTGATGTAAAGGTGGAAAAAGGAAAAGGCGGGAAAGTTGTGATTTCACGCGGGGAATTCAACTCTGAGGGTTTCCTTCTTGAAGGGCTCAATCCTATGCAACGCATCTCGGCCGGACTGGCTTGTTGGCACACCAATCCCGGAGGTATCAAAGAGGTTTATCCCCATTATGTCTACACGGGGTCTTACATCCGGCCTGTGTACCGGGATAATAATCCCTATGCCGGCGATAACAACCACAAAATCCCGTTCGCTCCGGTGGTGAATAATACAAGCGGGTCGATTGTAGGATATAAATACTTGAATATGAATGCCGTTCCGCAAGATAAGCCTTTGCAGATGCAGTTAAGGTTGAAGGCTGAAGATACCGACGGACGCATCCGCATCATGCTGGGTAGCCCTTGGACAACAAAAGGTGGTGTAGAGATAGGACTTGTGGATGTGAAGGCTGGCAGCACTTGCAGGGAGTTTTATGCTCCGCTCTCTATTCCGGCAAAGCTGCATAAGGGAAAGCAGCCGCTCTTCTTTGTCTTCGAATCAGAAACCGAAGGCCAGTCCATCTGTGAGTTTTATGATTTCCTCATGTTGCCACGCCCATAAGTCTTTATACTTATGGAGGCGGATACTTATCTTGTGAGACCTTCTAAATAGAGCTATTGTATTAGTTCACAGTACAGAACACTTTGTTACACCCCGTCGGAACAGATTGTTTCTCTTGTATGAAACGACTTGTTTCGACGGGATAAAACGATTTGTTCCGTTATAGGAAACACTTTGTTTCCTTATAGAGAACACTCTGTTCCATTATAGGAAACAAACCGTTTCCATAGTCGGAAATGAAATGGGGTATATGCTTCATTGATACCGCTATTGCTTTTCCTCCTCGAATATTCGGTTGAAAACTTGCCGCAGTCGTCCTTCGTCTGCGATAATGGCTTGGAGCTTCTTCAGCTGTTCCGCATTCTTCCCCTCGGGAAACCAAAGCTTCAGATAACCGCCGGGTGCATATTTTGCCATGAGATGCTGATGGAATCGCTGGTAGTGCCACTCCTTGTCGGCGGCAGGATTCTGTTTCAAGCCGTATTGGACGGTGCGGCGCAGGGTGATGTCCGGGTCGATGATACGGTCCGCTTCGGCAACAATCTTGCCGTAGATGCTACGAGGTTCGTGGTCTGTGGAGGCCCGGTGGTCCTCTACGGCTTCTTTCATGAGGAGGATTTCCGTGTCGGAGAACCATTGCCGCAGGGTGGAGTCCGCCATCAGTATCTCGCCGGAGACAAGGTGGTGGGTGGCGCGGTCGCGGCACAGTCCCGTGTCATGGTAGGCGGCAATGACGTATGCTAGGCGTTCGTCCGCTTCGGGATATTGCCGGGCGAGGGCAAGGCTTTCTTCGATGACGGTGCGGACGTGTGAGAGGTTGTGTGCCTTATCAAACTCCTTGTACCGGGGAATGATTGCTGTCTCGATATAGGTAATGAGGGTCTCGGGTATCATGTGGCATTCCTTTTTAGGAGGCGAAGATATAATAAAAGAGCCGGAATGTGCGAATCATTCCGGCTCTTTTATGAAAGGTTTCGGTTATTGTTGTTAGGAATAAGATTTCTTACTTTAAGAGAGAGTTTGTCAATTACATGTTAGGGTTGTCCATGATTACTGTCATCTCGGGAACCAGTATGTATTCGCCTTTCTTGTTGTTCCATTTGTAGTATGTGGTAGTCATCGTCTTGCCTTGGTATGCATAGCGGATGCACATGTCCTTGCCCCATGTATTCTTGGTGCTGTTCCATTTCAGGGCTTCGCTTTCCGTCATGCGGTTCTGGTCGTCGTACTTATAATTGTACTTCATATAGTTGGCAAGCGTGTTTCCGTCCATCTTGTATACGGTCTCTGCCACCTTCATGCCATTTACTTCTTCCGAATTGTAAATGAGGTTGCTCTTATTGTCGGCTGAGGCATTTAATCCGCAAACTAAGAGAAGTGCTGAAACAATCACTGTTTTTAAAGATACTTTTGCTTTCATGGTTTTATGTCTTTTTTAGTTTAACTTTCTATTTTCTATCAATATGTCATTGATTTCGCTGCAAAGGTACGTATTAAATTGACATAAATATAAATATTGGATTAAATTTTATCAATATGTCAGTAGTGAGGGTTCCGGTATGCTTTCCTTTTGGCAAGATTGGTGAATAAAAAATATCCGGCAGCGAGGTTGCCGGATATTCTGATGAGCAAACTGTATTTGGAAAGGATTGCTTCTGTTGCTTTCTGATTGTAAGTTAAATAAAGTTATTGGGCTGTTTAGTGTGCCTGCAACCAGTTGTTTCCCCACCCACAATCGGCTTTCAGGGGTACGTACATGCGATATGCCTGCTCCATCTCTTCGATTACGATTTTCTGTACAAGCTCTTTTTCTGCCTCTGGAACGCTGAAATTTAGTTCGTCATGGACCTGTAAAATCATCTTTGCTTTCAGATTGTAAGCTTGGAAGCGCTGATAGATGTGTGCCATGGCTACTTTTATGATGTCGGCGGCACTTCCCTGGATGGGAGCGTTGATGGCATTCCGTTCGGCATAGCCCCGTACCACCCCGTTTCTTGAGTTGATGTCCGGCAAGAAGCGCTTGCGGTGGAAGATGGTTTCCACATAGCCGTTCTCGCGTGCCACTTGGATGCTTTTGTCCATATACTCCTTCACTTGTGGGTAGGTTTCAAAGTAGCCGTCTATCAGCTCTTTGGCTTCCTGGCGGGAAACGCCCATGCGTTCGGCAAGCCCGAAGACGGAGATGCCGTAGATGATGCCGAAGTTTGCCGTTTTTGCCTTGCGGCGCATGTCGGCGGTTACGTCGTTTATATCTATCTTATATATCTTGGCAGCGGTAGCGGCGTGGATGTCGTGTCCGCTGAGGAAGGCGTCTATCATGTTCTTATCTTCGCTGAGGTGTGCCATGATGCGCAGCTCTATCTGCGAGTAGTCGGCAGAGAAGAACTCGCAGTCGGTGTCGGGGATGAACGCCTTGCGGATTTCCTTTCCGTCTTCGTCGCGGATGGGGATGTTCTGCAGGTTGGGATTGCTGGAGCTGAGGCGTCCGGTAGCGGTTACCGCCTGGTTGAAGGAGGTGTGTATGCGGCCCGTACGTGGGTTGATGAGCTGGGGCAGGGCATCTATATAGGTGCTCAGCAGTTTCTTCAGTCCGCGGTATTCCAGTATCTTCCCGATGATGTCGTGCTTGCTGCGGTAGCTTTGCAGCACCTCTTCGGAGGTGACGTATTGTCCGGTCTTGGTCTTTTTCGCTTTCTCCACGATTTTCAGCTTGTCGAACAGCACTTCGCCTACCTGCTTGGCGGAGCTGATATTGAATGTCTCGCCAGCCATCTCGTAGATTTCCTTTTCAATCTCCTGCAGGCGGACAGTGAAGTGCTGGGACGACTGCTTCAATGCTTCCGTATCGAGCAGCACTCCGTTGCTCTCTATATTGACAAGTACGGGGACGAGCGGCATCTCTATTTCGTAGAACAGATGTTCGGCACCTTGCTCCTTCAGTTCCTTTTCCAGCACGTTTTTCAGTTTGAGGGTGACGTCCGCATCCTCGCAGGCATAACGGTAGACATCTTCGGGTGGAAGGTCGCGCATGTTCTTTTGGTTTTTGCCTCGCGCTCCAATCAGCTCATCGATGTGGATGGTCTGGTAGTGCAGGTAGATTTCCGCCAGATAGTCCATGTTGTGTCGCAGTTCGGGTTGAAGCACGTAATGGGCGAGCATGGTGTCGAAAAGCTTGCCTTTCACCCGGACTCCGTAATTCTGGAGGATAATCATATCGTACTTGATATTTTGTCCCACCTTCATGGATTTCTCGTTTTCGAAGAGGGGGCGGAACTCGTTTACAATTTTTAAGGCTTCCTCTCGTTCAGCAGGTACGGGTACGTAGTATGCCCGATTTTCGGCGTCACTGAAGCTCATTCCCACGAGTTCGGCATCCATTGGCTCGGTTCCGGTAGTCTCTGTATCTATTGAGAGAATTTCGCTTGTAAGCAACTTTTGAATAATTCCCTTTCTTTTCTCTTCTGTATCAATGAGTTGATAGTCTACATCGAGCATTTCTAACCGCTTCAGATTTGAATTTTCAGAAGCTCCCGTCCCCTCGCCCGCAAAATTTGCAAACAAATCGCCTTGAACGGGGGCGCTGTTTTCGGGATTGGAGGTTTGCGGCTGGGCAAACAGAGTGCCGGCAAAGAGGTCGGGTGTCGGAGAGGTTGGGGTGGGGGAGGAAGAGTTGCCGTTTCCTTTTTTGAGTATCCGGTCGATGAGTGTGCGGAATTCCAACTCTTCGAAAATCTTGCGGAGTTCTTCTTCGTTCGGTTCTTCCCGGACGAGCGAATTCATATCGAGCCGGATGGGGACATCTGTTTTGATGGTAGCAAGGAATTTGGAGAAGGTAATCATCTCCCGGTTTGTCTCCACCTTCGTTTTCAGTGCGCCTTTCAGTTGGTCGGTGTGTTCCAGCAGGTTCTCGATGCTGCCGAATACGGCACTCAGCTTCTGTGAGGTTTTCTCGCCCCCACCTGGCCAGCCGGGGATGTAGTCGGAAGCATCGCCCATCAGTCCCAGCATATCGATGACTTGCTCGGTGGTTTGTATGTTGAATTTGGCTTTTACTTCTTCGGTACCCATCACTTCGAATCCGCCGGTGTGCTTGGGGCGGTACATAAAGATGCGGTCCGATACCAGCTGGCCGTAGTCCTAGTCGGGAGTCAACATATAGGTGGTGATGCCCTGCCGACCTGCTTCGGTGGCAACCGTGCCTATCACGTCGTCCG
>ENA-ORHU01000302-ORHU01000302.1-human-gut-metagenome-genome-assembly--contig:-NODE-302-length-11859-cov-5.57836_pt1 | contig 11859 bp, 19 predicted proteins | sample MGYA00243022_ERZ508730 | MGnify/ENA primary metagenome ERZ508730 (study PRJEB26277, sample SAMN04329827) | human gut metagenome | biome: human-associated habitat | host: Homo sapiens | place: USA...
TACTGGTTCTATTGTTTAACTTTTAATTTTTCGGTAAAAAATTACCGAAGTATTGTAGAAAACACCCAATGCTTAAAAATAAGAAAAAAAATTTTAGGAGAGGTGACTACGTTTGTATATACACTATGTTTAGGGAGGGGGGGAGGGCCTCCCTTGGTGAAGTGATTATATGCATTTGCACAACTTCCAAAAGCATGATGTAAAATAAGACACCTTATAGGAGTTATCAAAATACGCAAATAGATTACACCCATTCAAGCGATTTCCTTATCTCTTGTATCTTTTCTATCGTTGATTTGCCTACATTGCGATACCTCATAATCTCACCGTCCGGGATGGTGCGCAATAGGCTTACATCTAATATTTCGTGCCCGTTTTCATACCGGATAATATTTGCCAGTTTTAGGGCATTTTTTGCCATTGTTAAAACTCTGTCCTCGTTCATACTGATATTAAAAATACCCTCTTACAGCTTCGGGTATTGCTTTCATTTTTCACTCCCGGCAACCGTATTGCTGCCGGGGCATCACAACATGAGCGTTGGTCGAAACCTCAACGTGCGTCTATGCTTATCTACGTGGCAATAAATAATATCCTAATATTTTGTCTAAAATACTCTGTTTCTTTCTTCTTACTGTACAGCACTCTACTGAGTGCCAACGAAAGTAATACAATTATTATTCATATCATAATTAACTATGATATTTTTGTTTAAACTTTTAAGATTAAATTCAGATTTAGATGGGTTTGAATTGCATTTCTTTATAACCATAGGGGTAAGTAATCCCATGATTTCCCGTTTCTCTTGTTCTATTGATGCGATAACGTCCCTAAGTCTTTTTTGAAGTTCTTCCATTGTCATTTGCTTGTATGGTGGGTACGGTTGAAACATACCCACCGGGTTAATTATCCTATCTTTATCAAATTCGCTATTTTAAGGCTTCTGTACGCTTGCTTCTCGTTATCGTAGTAAGTTATAAGGCTTTCGTTTTTTTTACGCTCTGTGCCCTTTGTTTCGGGTATCAAGCCCTCTTTCAAGGTTCCCCATGCGGTACGGATTTCTCCGCTTAGCTTTTGATAGTAGAACTTTACGACACCTTTCTTTAGTGCCGCTTTCAATTTTAAAACTTGCCAGGCTTGTTTCATAGCCTCAGCCATTGAGAAACCGTACACTTTAACAAGCATCCAAGCCTGCTTCATTAACTCACTCATCTTGTTTTTAAATTCTGTTGCCATAATCGTTATATTTTATTAGTATTTATATCCAAAATAGTTTTCCCAAAAGTCGATTTCAGCCTCAAAAGAAGCTACACACTCAGCTTTGCTTTCTTCGTACATGGCAAATACTTCTGCTTCACTCATTGTTAATACCTGTTGGTATTCTCTGCACATCTGGTTTAAATCTTCTTTTGTCATAAGGCTTATATACTAATGGTTTATTTTCTTGATGCAAATATATAGTGTTTATTTATACTGTACAAGTTAAAAGATATATTTATACTTTATATTAACACTATTTATATACTGTGGAAGTTTACATTTGAAAATAATATCTACTTTTGCAAATAAAAATTTATAAAGTATTACTATATATGAACTATCGAATAAAAGAAGTATGCGATGAGAAAGGAATAATAGTAAATTCTATCGCTGATAGTGTTGGTATCAGTTTACCGGCATTATATAACATTGTAAACGGGAAGATGTCTCCTAAAATGGAAACACTCGAAAAGATTGCTACTGCCTTGAATGTTCCGATGTGGCAACTCTTTGCATCACCGGAAGAAGTGCAACCAAAGAAAGATGGGGTTTCCGTCAAGTGCCCTCACTGCGAAAAGAGTTTTAATATCAATATCAAAGTAGAGTAATATGAACGATGAGTTGCAAAGTTTGTTGCACGATTGCGACACGTTGAAGCAAAGGCTATCTGGGTTGCGTCCCTTGCCTTCTGACGCTTTACAAAAGATTGAGGAAGCCTACAATATTGAATATACCTACGAAAGCAACCGTATCGAGGGGAATACGCTCACACTCCAAGAAACGGAGCTTGTAGTGAACGAAGGTGTCACCATTGCCGGAAAATCAATGCGTGAACACTTGGAAGCTATAAACCATGCGGAAGCGATAGACTATATCCGTGATTTTGCCAAAAGCGACATAGAGATAAGCGAACGTACCATTAAAGAAATACACGCTCTTGTACTTCATGGCATCAACCGGGAAAATGCCGGGCGGTATCGTACCGTTCCCGTGATGATTTCCGGTAGTACCCATGTTCCACCCCAACCGTATTTACTTGAAAAGCTGATGGAGGATTTCACATTAAGGTTCCGAGAACTTGAAACAAAGGGCACACACCCGGTTCTTATTGCCGCCTACCTTCATGATGAGTTAGTACGCATACATCCGTTCATAGACGGAAACGGGCGTACATCCCGGCTGCTTATGAATTTATATCTATTGCGCAAAGGTTATACATTAGTAAACCTCAAAGGCTCTGATGATGCAAAATTAGGCTATTACAAGGCTTTGGAAGCCTCGCACACAGAGAAACACCCGGAAGCCTTTCAAACGCTCGTAGCGGAAGCGGAAAAGGTGTCTTTACAGCGTTATTTGTCGATTCTTGGAGAAACGGTATAAAATCAAACAAAATTGTATAACAAAAACGCCCGGCCATCCATCACGGACAACCGGGCGCAGACACAAAAATATGACATACAAAGATATGGATAAAAAAGCGGAATACATGAATTTCCCGATAACTATTTTGCAAGGGGCATTCAAGGACATATCAGAAACTATTAGCAATATTTTGAGATATGGCACTTACAAACATTCGTTAGGTCTGGAATTTGGGAACGAAAGCCAGCGAATGAAAGAAGCTGCCGACTTTTTCTGCATCAATTTTGGAAACCTTGAATCTGCGATTATTGACGGCAAGAAAATTCATAATTCAGTCAAAAAAGGCACTCCTTTTGCGAGTGTAAGGCTTAAAATGCTTTGGGACTATCACGACAACCCGAAGAAAGAAGCCGATATAGTCTATTTCTGTGCGTTCTGTGCCATTAAAAGCATATTGGGTGATAAAGGATATATCAAAACGAACAAAAGCCTTATAATCGCCCGTATGTTCGGTTTGGTAGATGCCAAGAGCGAAGAATCGCAAGAAAAGGTGTTTTCCGCATCTGAGGCACATCGGGATATAATTTTTCGTTGAGGCTGTATTGGTGTCACCCAAATTACGGGGGCTATCCGTTCCGGTGAATTGATGGCAGAGAAAAGCGCATCGGGGTATGAGATAAAAGAGTCCGACTTGATAAAATGGGCTGTCAAGTACGCAGATATGCCGGAACCTAATAATTCAACGGAACAACTCATGCAGAAATATTCCATTCGCTACCACATTGACAATGTGCTGCTGGAGTTGCAAACGAACTGGGGACTTAAATTATACTCCGACCATTCAAGGGGCTTTTACCTGTCGTTCACCAAATCGCTGGAAGAACTTGCCGTTATCAGCATTGAGGACAAGGCAAAGAGCAAAACTAAAATCCTGTCACAAGAAAGGGCGAAAGCCAAAGAATCAGCTTTAAGAAAATTAGGTTTGAAAGAATGAACGTCCCCTCTTAAGGGGAACACACCCACGTAAGGGGGTGTGGGAGTAAACATAGTGGGAGTAAACATATTATATCTATATTTATCTTTATGATATATCTTTATTTAAGGTGCTGTTAGGTTGCTGTCGAATATGCTGTTGAGTTGCTGTTTCTATTTAAGGTGCTGTAAATATGCTGTTATGTTACTGTAGTCAAAAAACGCCCCGAACCAATTAAGGATCGGGGCTTCATTGTCTTAATAAACGGCCACGCCTCACGGCGGTACACTATCCTTAGAAAGTAGCTGCAGAAAGTTCTTTTGATATGCGTTCCACCGCTACCCGTATCTTATCGTATTGCTTTTGCCCGGCTGCTGTCACACCGGATGTGTATTGCCTCATCAATGAAGCGTTGATACCTGCCAACTCTGCCACCTTGGTAACATTCAGAAAAGAGAAATAGTTAAAAAAGGATTGCATATCATACTTGTAGGTAAACTCCAGTTCCGGCACTTCCTTGCCTTCTTCTGCCTGCATTTCCTTTATTTCCTCATACGCTTTCATCATATCCTCTTTGGCCGCTTCTGCCGTATCTCCATATCCGGCCAGACCAAAACCGGGCAAATCTTCCTCGACAAAGCATGAATAATATCCATCGCTCGCCTTTTCCATGATTACAGTTACTTTCATATCCATTTCTTTAAAATAGGGATACGGCACTATTACCGTACCCCATTGCCTCAACGTTTACAGCCTTCAACTACAAAGCACAAAGGCAGGGGGATTACTCCCCCCAAAAGAACCTTTCTTGCTTTACGCTCCATCCCGGTAGGCACTTCTTGTTTGCCATGTCTCGACAAAGCAAATTTGTGTCCCGTTTTGGGACTGTACCAAATATCATAGTTTGCCCCATGCCTTAGAACGTAACAACCTGCTGCGGCAAGTTCCGCAAAAAGCTGATTGTACTTCATAATGTAAAAGACCGTTTATTTATTAAGACAATGCAAATATAGCGTTTTTGCTATAAACAAGCAAATAAAATATAACTATTTTGCTATATTTATAAAAAGACACATGTCATTATTGACAACCAACGCAAAACTGCGTTCGTTTGCCATTTGTGGTAAGTTTCTGATTATCAGATCATAAGCTAAGCTTTACCTAGAACGGGGAGCGAAATGTTCACCCCTACTTCCCGAATTGTTATGGAGGTTGGTTTACAGTGGTCTATAATTGCCTTTGATGGATTTGAATACTGTAGAGAAGTGGCAACATCCATCCCGCAAAACCAACTATTCAACAAACATGTTCCGTACTTTTGCATCACATTCATTATCAGCGTCTTTAATTACTTTTGCCCGTCACATCTTCGTAAGTAGTTGATACAAAAGCTAAACGCATTTTTACGTTGAGTGATTCGTAACCTTTCATAAACGAAGCGCCAAATCTGGCGGCTCGTAGTAGTGTGATTACTCAACGGAAACACTTCTTTTCCCCTTGTGGTAATCTTTGGGTTCTTTACATTTCCTACCCTTGCCGTAATCATGCCGTTGTTATTTCTTCAAAACATTGTCCCTCGCTTTAATACATTCTCGTATTTCAACGATTATAGTTTGTGCGATACTTTCAAGGCCCAATAGAGAAAAAGCTAATACGGGCAAAAAAATGACAAAAGGTATTGGAAACAACGACATCATTAACTTAAACAGATTATAAACCGTTGCCATTTGGGGCAATGGCGAACAATTGTTTTCAGTAAATAAAAAGCAATACCAGACAAAGCCAAATGTAAATTATTGACAATCACGCCCTCATTTTTGAATAGGGCTTGTAAATCAATCACTTGTATTGGGTTAAGAAAATGGAATGTACTATTACAAGTTCGCAGGAAATCAACGATTATTGCGTATGGAAAAGCTGCAAAAACCGGGGGAATTATTAACAATCTGTAAATCAATGTAAAGGGAATTTTGCAGACACTTCGGTAGGTGCTATTTAAAAGTACGCACGCATCAAACAACACAGCGGTTGGTGAATCACCTTTTTGCCTAATCTACAAATTATTACCATAAAAAAGGTGAGCCTTTCAACTCACCTTAGCTATATACAAATCACACAATTTTTATTCCCTTACCTTTTTGCCCATTACCCCCGACGCTATGACGCACGTCTCTCACTTCTTGCAATACAGCAACATTAGCTTCTGTGTTTTTGGCGCTTCTAAGCGTATTGTCTGCTATTGCCCTTAATTGTGTAAGCTGTGCTTCTGCGAGTACATTGTATTTGGGCAGAATCTCGTTTCCTATTTTCTCAAGCAGCGCTCGCTTTACGCTTACGTCTAAACGGATGCCGTTGAGATAGGAGTTTGTCAGATTCATTGTTTCCTCGCTGGCTTGAATGCCGGACTTTGACATTCCGGAGCTGGAAGAATCCCCCGTATATCCCGTTATGTCAGCGGCTTGGTCTCTTAATTCCATGCCTTTTTTCACTATAGCATCCCATCTCTTTTTCAAGGCATCGGCCTCTTTCTCGTCAAGTTCCCCGTCTGATTTCGCAGCCTCTGCCCACTCCTTGTAAAACTCTTCAAGTTCTGCATCAAGCATATCGCTAATCTTGGCATTAAGCACTGCATTCATGAGGTATTTTGAGAAATCATCCGCAAAATCCTCTGCCGATTTATCCATATCCATCAAACTGCTAATGAAACTGCTGCGTAAATCGTCAAAGGTTATTTGTGTGAGGGCCTCGTTCAGTGAATCGGTTATGTCTTCAAGGCTTCCTGCCAAATCCGCATAGTTTTCCCAATATTCGCTTTTATCATATTTGCCTTGACTTATCATCTTCTCCCACATCTCAATATTATTGGAACGAATATAATCCATCTGCTCCGGTGTAAGCTTGTAGATGTCGGCAAGCGAACCGACTTTATCCGTTTGGGTCTCGGCCAAAGGATTCTTCCTTTTGTAATCGTCAAGGCTGGCATTAAGCGACGCATAATCTTGTTTTGTAAGCCCCAGTAATAAGCGTTCGAATGGTGTGCGCCATAATAGCCCATTTGGGTTTGAAGAATCTGGCTTGTCTGACGGATGATGGCCTCCTGGTCTTTTCTGGCTTGTTCTGCCGCATCAATGGATTTTTTGCCGCCAGTCTTGCTTATTTCGTCTTTTAGGCTATCTACCGCATTCTTAAGCCTTTCATTGCTTTCTGTAAGTCTGTTTGTCGTTTCTGCCACCTCCTTGGCGTTACTGCCAAAGAGGGAATTAAAGCCGCCAAAAGTCAAGGTATTGACAATATTTCCAATGTGGCTAAAAGCGTTTTTTATCGGCTTTACAATAACATCACCGCTAAAAAGGTCATTCAAAATACCTTCTATAGCGCCGAAAAGGGTATCTTGCAAGGAAACGAATATGCTTGACACACCATCCTTTAATATGTCAAGGATAGACAACACGCCGCTTATTATGCCGGTAGGGTCTATATTGGCTATGGCATCACCAAGCTTGCCGCCGACAACTTTTCCTATATCCTTCACACCCTCAAAGGCTAGCGACAGAGAACCCGACTTCAATTTATTCCGCCCTACTGCCAGGCCTTCAGTTGCTCACCTTGCTTTTGCCGAAGATGTCTGCAAGACTACCGCCTTCTCGTTTGCTTTGTCACCGAGTGTTTTGACACTTTCGGATGCTTGGCTGAATCTTTCTTTCGCTTCATCTACGGCCTTTTGCGCCTCTTCTACATTGCCTCCATTTTCCTGCGCATCCCTTAATCTGTTCTGGGCGGCTGTCAACTCATTGGCGGCATCAATCTCCCTTTGTTGTGCCGAATGGTAGGCGTTCAAACTGCGCCTGTATAATTCCAAATCCCTTGCCACATCCTTAAACATGTCTTTTCCAAAACTGCCGGACTGCTGTTCAAGTTGTGATAAGATGCCGTATAGTTTCTGTTGGCTTTCAATGGGAGAATTTCTAAACCCGTCGGACTGCGTGATTCTTTTCAGATTGTCAATGGTAGGCTGTATCTGCTCTTTGAGGATAAGCCCCAAATCACCGAACACGCTTTGCCAGTCTATGGATTGCTTTGCGGCTTCCACATCCACACCGAGCATTGCGGCATCCCTCTGCTTTTCAAGTGACAAGCGTTCACCTTCATTTTGGGCTTTCCGTATTCTTTCCGCATATTCCTCGGCAATGGCAAGCTTCTGCTGTTGGAACGTTCCGTACTCTTTCAGATAATTGCGCATTACGGCTGCGCCGGCTTTATATATGTCCGCTTCCTGCTTTTCACGGTTGCGGACATTCAACTCATTCGCCTTGTCTATTTCGGTTTGCTGTTCGGAGGTCAACCCCGTACCGGAATCAGTGGTTGTAATGCCTGCCTCCTTGTTCCGTTTGGCAAGTTCACGGGCTTGCTTTTCTATTTCCGTTCTTCGGGCCTCAAAACCGGCCTCAATCTCCATCAGCGCTTTTTCGTTCCCCTCTTCCATAAGCGAGATTTCATCCTGCTGGTTTTTACGACGAATTGACAAAAGCTCATCCGCAATCTTCTGTAGATTTTCCTTCCTTTTTTCCCCCTCTTTGCTCTGTTTCTCTGAATCAGTGATACCGCCTAAATCCTTGTAGTTCTGTTCAGCCTTTCCAAGCTCTTCAAGGGCATTCCTATACTCTTCCTCTGTGCCGTTTTTAGCGTCTCTCAAAGCCTTTATTTTGGCCTGCCAATTTTCCTTGGCCGCCTTATATGCCTGCTGATAGGTTTTTGCGATCGTTTGGGAAGCCTGCGATTAGGAGGCCATTCCCGGCTGTTCAGAATTTCTCATCTGCCAATATTGGAAATCACTAAGCGCTCCCAGGTCCATACCGTCAAAGCCGAATGACGGAACGCCCTCCTCAACCCTCAAAGGAATAACAATTTCAGTAAGTCCAGACTTTTTCTGTTCTTCCTGCAATCTTTTCTTTGCTTTCTCGAACTCACTGCCTATCTGATCCAAATCAAGTTGGGCCTTTATCAGTTGCTCGTTAACGGGAAGTTTGCTTTCTTCGGCTTCCTTCCTTAAACGGTTTGCTTTGTCAAGGTCTGATTGTAACAATTTCAGTTCTTCACGAAGGTTCTCTGTTTCTGCGTAATAGGCAGAAATTGTTCTCCCTTGATGGGGAACGCCTTGAAGTCTTTCAATTGTGTTCTCATAGTCCTTAATGCTTTTTTTAATTCTGTCAATGTTTTTAATGATATCTTCGTAGGCGAGATTATCCCTTTCCTCATTTAGTTTTTTGGTGGTTTCAGCAAGTGAAGCAACGGCAAGTTCTTCCCTGCTGTATGCCTGCGTAAGTGCCGGTGATAACACCTTTAACTGCTCATACGCTTCTATTTGGGAAAATTCCGTTTCGGTTTCGTCCTGGATGACACGCAATAGGCTGTCAATCCTTTGCCTCCTTTCATTCAGAGTGTTTTGCAGTTGTTCTTGTGCCTCTTTGTGTTTCCGTGCGGCGGCTTCGGCGGCAGTTTCAGCCGTGGCAAGCCGATATATGGTGTACACAAGTGCGGCGGCAGCCACTCCGACAATAGCGTATGGATTTGCCAGCATCGTTGTATTCAATGCTTTCTGGATAGCAACAAGCCTTTGCGTCGCCGCAAAACGTATGCCCTGCCACGCTGTCAGACTTTTTTCGGCAGCGCCTAAAGCCAAAGTGGCCGTAAGTCTTGACTTCTCTACGACAGACAATGTTATTACAACCGCCTTGTATGTACCATAAGTCACAACTAAAAATTTGATAACATCAGCGACGCTTTGCCAGTTCTGCGTCATTCTGGTAGCCAAATCTATGCTATCGGACAATACGCCGTTATTCCCTTCCGCTATGTCTGCCATCATCACGCTCCAAGCGTCCTGCAAGTTGCTCCATTTACCTGCAAGGCTTTCGGATAGCTTCTCCTGCAAATTGTAAAACTTTCCACCTTCATCTGTCAGTCCCCAAAGGACATCCTTCACCATATCAAAGCTGACTTCCTTCTTGCTAACCTTGTCTAACACCTCTCCGGCACTGACAACACGCTTTTCAAGGATGGTAAACCGTTTCGCCAATTCCTCCACCAACGGAATACCAGCCTCGGTAAACTGCCTCAGTTCCTGCCCACGGAGGAAAGCCGCACTGCGCACCTGCCCGTATGCCAATATGATACGTCCCATATCGACACCCACACCTGCGGAAATGTCCCCTAATCGTCTGGTCGTTTCGTATAATTCCTCGTATTGTACGCCGTATGCCGCCAATTGTTTGGTCTGTGATACCAAATCCCCGAACTGGAACGGGGAAACAACGGAGAATTGTTTCAGCTTGTCAAAAAGTTCTGTTGCCTTTGTTTCGCTTCCGATAATGGAAGTTAATGCAATGCGTTGCTTCTGGAACTCCCCTCCAATAGTGTATAGCCCTCTGATAAAACGCTCTATGCTATAGATGGAATACACCCCGGCAATCTGTGAACTTAAATTACCCACCAGACGTTGTTGTGTCAGAAAAGAAGAGTTTACATCCTTTACAGACTTATTGAATCTCATGACCGCCATTTCATCATATAGTTCCTTTCCGGTCTTAGTCCCATTGAGAGGAGATATGCCCCTACGTTGCCAATATTGCTTCAACCGTTCCCTTGCATCCCCTTCGTCTATGTCAAGCTTTATTTTATTCTTATTCAGCACTTCCGACATTTTTTCCTTCAGTGCGTTACGGCCAATATCAATCTTGCCTATTTCTATATCAGCCTTGAACTTTTTGCCACGAAGCATCCTTCCTATGGATTGTTCAATAGCTTTTTCATCAAATTTAAGCCCTAATTTAGCATGGATTTTCGCCTGCATGTTCATCAGTTGCTTTTTTATCTTCTCGTACTCCTGCGGCGTATAATTTTTCAAGTGAACGCCAAAATTCAAATTTCCAAGGTCTGCCATGTTCCTAATTATTTGTGTTAATAAAAAAAGAGCTGACTAACGGATTGTCCGTTTAATCAGCTCTTTGGCTTGTTATATAGTGTTTGTTTATTGTGCTTAATCATCATGGAGGTAGATACTATTCCCATGCCGGATAGTTATCCCCAAATTCCATTATTACAGCTTCCTCGTAATGCCGTATTATCTTGTCTCTTATCTGGGGAAAGGGCAATTCTTGCCCCACCGTGTATTCCCAAACAACCCTTTCAAACAATTCAAGTTGAACGGGAATTTTCCCTATTAGCTTAATCAAATTATCCATACCATAAAAGCGGTTTTATCTGTGTTGTAATTGTTAAAACAATAATCCTTTCACCTTCAAATCTGACATTTTGGATAATTTCGCAAATATCTTTATGCGAAGTGAGCTTTTTCTACGCAAAAACGCCTCAAAAATTCTTATTTCCCACCCCAAAACACGTCATTCAATCGTTAACCGGTCTTTCCTTGCCCTTCAAAAAAGATGCTAACATCAATGCCATTTCTATAGGCATATCCCAAAAGCTCGTCGGTAGGGACAACATAGAATGTGCCCCTGCTTCTTTTCCTCTCCATGAACCCGGCTTGTGTCATTAATTCCGTTGCGTCCTCTTCCGTGGTGTTTTCTTGGAAAAGCACCTCAAGCAATTCGGCGAAATGCTGTGCCGATAGCCTTATAGGCTTTGCGAGTGATTGTACAAACCATTTCCTCAACAATTTTAGCTTCATCCGTTTTGTCATAACAAATAATCTCCTTTTTTCACTTTTAATCTTATTCTGGGGCAAGCAACCCGGAAAGTACCGGACTGGGTACGGATAGCTCCCCTTTCAATCATCATCTTCTCAAATTCCGGCAATGTAAGATAAATACCCGTTTCCTCTTGAAGGATATGCTTTAAAATATATCCGTCAACTCCCGGCATCGTTTTTTGTGTAGTAATGATACTATCAATCCATTCATCTATCTTTTTAATTTCCTGCTCTGTCATAATAGAAGAATTTAATTAAACAATATTGGGTTTATACCCACGAAGATAAACTCACCGTCGGGGCTTGCCCTTATCCATTCCGGGACACCTCCAAACATTTCATTGAACTTTGCTTGACCTATAGTTTTTTCTGCCATATCATCAACTGATTTGTAACCGTTGGCTTTGGCAAAATTGCTATCTGCTTTAATTTCTACAATGCCGCTACCGTCTTTCCATAAGCGGAAGGTAATAGGCATCCCTTGAAACTCCCATTGAACAATATCGTATCGGTTCGTCTGTTCTATAATCTTCTTAAATTCCATTTATCTACAATT
>ENA-ORHU01000304-ORHU01000304.1-human-gut-metagenome-genome-assembly--contig:-NODE-304-length-11825-cov-5.639_pt1 | contig 11825 bp, 7 predicted proteins | sample MGYA00243022_ERZ508730 | MGnify/ENA primary metagenome ERZ508730 (study PRJEB26277, sample SAMN04329827) | human gut metagenome | biome: human-associated habitat | host: Homo sapiens | place: USA...
TTGCCACATTTCATAGGCAGCTTGTATCTGTCCCCGACGGGCGCCTTTCATAGCTATTTCGTTCTGGGCCTGGGCTGCCGATTCGGCGGCGCGTGCTTGTTCCAGTTTGGCCTGCACGTCCGGAGCCTCCAAAATGGCAAGGGTGTCTCCGGCTTGTACGCTTTGTCCCTCTTTTACACGAAATTCCAGAATACGTCCCGGCACTTTGCTCGATACTCGATACTCCGTTACTTCTGCTTGTCCTTGCACAATCTCCGGCCCTTTACGCAACATGAAGAAACCTACAAGGGCAACGATGGCAATAACTCCCGTCAGTGTGAGGAATGCCAACAACATGTTGCTGTTTTGTGATTTTGTATCTAACATATTATTTACTATTTACAATTTATGATTGAAGAAACGATCAATTATCAATTGTCAATTCCCCCGTTGCCTTTCTCAGATAGATTTCCGTCAGTTTTACGTCAATCTGTGCGTCTATCTTTTCCGATTGAGCAGAAAGCCATGCGGTATGCGCTTCGAGTACATTGCTGGCGGGTATAACGCCTTCCTCAAAGCCGAGTGTGGCGTATCTCAGGTTCTCGTTGGCTTTTTCCAGGTTCTTTTCGGCCATGGTCAGTTTTTTGGCAGCTTCGTTCACTTGGAAAGCAGACTGGTTGACCTGCAGCTCTATCTTTTCTTTGGCGTCATCCAACTGGTATTGGGCGATGCGTGCTTCCGATTTGGCTGCTTTTACTTTATAGATGCCTTCGCCCCAGTGCCAGATGGGTACCGATACCATGACACCCACGTTCCACATTCCTTTGAACTTCTTCTCAAAACTATTGAAGACGGAAGGGTTGGTTGCCATATAGCTGCCCATTAGTGCTATGGAAGGAAGATATTCCGAACGGGTGACATTTACTTTTTGCTTGTAAATCCGTGTGGCAAGTTCCAGGCTGCGTACTTCGGGGCGAGTGGCATAAACGTTGTTGATGTCGATGGCACCGTTTTTCAGAGTTGTGGGGGCCAGGTCTTCCTTCTGTTCGTCTGCGAGCATGATAGGAGTGGAAAGGTCAAGACCACACAGTTGGCACAGCAGCATCCGGGCAAGGCTCAAGCCATCGGTTACTTTGGTCAGAGTCATTTCGGCTTCATTCACTTTTACTTTGATGGAGAGTCCGTCTGCTTTGGTGGCAACGCCTTGGGCAATCATTTTGTCGACGTCGCTGTCGAGTTTCTGCAGTAGTTTCAGATAACCTTCTGCCAGCTTCTTTTTATGGGCAAGGGATACTACCTGCCAATATGCCTGGTCTGTACTCAGGATTACTTCCTGCATACCGGTGTTGTGCTGCTGGCGGGCCAGCTCTTCGGCGTATTTGGTGATTTTATTGTAGGCACGTATCTTGCCGCCCATATATAGGGGTTGGGTCAAGGTCAGTGCGCCCGCATACATGTTGCGGGTGTCTGTACGAAAGGCGTCAACCAAGGATTGGCCTGCACCGTCGAGGGCACCTACCAGGCTTTGTCCTAAAGCCGGCAGTTTCCCCGCTATTTCAGGATGAAGCTGCGCTATGACTTGGGCGGCTTGTTGCAAGGGGCCGCTGAGGTTTGTACCCAATCCGGACAAGGCCCCTTTTTGGGCATCACTGAGGATAGACAACTCTTTTTGGCTGCGCATATATCCACCGGTGGCCGAAATGTTGGGAAGGTAATTGGTGAATGCCGCCTTTTTTTGATAATGTGCAGCGTTGATTTTTTCTTGGCTTATCAGCAGTTCTTTGTTGTTGGAAATTGCCAATGCACGGCAACTATCCAAGCTCAATGCTTCCTGGGCCTTCACGGGGAAGGACAGGTATGCCAAACAGATGAAACAGAAGAACTTTTTCATTGGGCTATACATTAATTAAGGTGATGAATCGGTTACTTATACAACAACAATAATTGCATAAACAACGATGCAAATGTATAGGCTTTCAATGATATTGCAAAATAATTTAGAAATTTTTTTAGGCATAAGAACAAAAGAACACATTTTGCAGCGTTACGAAATCAGTAGTATGCCGCATGTTTTATGCTCTTTTGTTCTTACTTGTCTGAAAAATGTATTAATTCAAGTTGAATGATTGTGAACCGATAAGGGTGCCGTCAGTAAAAATGTCTACGCGGTAGGTACCTGCATAGAGGTATTCTTCTACATCCCAATATACGGTGACGGTTTGCTCTTCTCCGTTGTATTCTATATACTTCTTGATGGAATATACCAGTTCCCGGTTCTCGTATGGGAAGGTGTTTGAGGGACTTTTGGTCAGCACGTCATTGTCCGGTTTGGTGATGCGGATGTAGAGGGTGCGTTCGCCGGTTTCTGCAGTGATGTTTTTCACGATGGAGAAGTTTATTTTGAACTTCACGATGTCTTTCACTTTCTTGGCAGTCTTGCCGCGTTTGTTGGTGGGCTGCACAGAGATGTTGGTGGCGTCCAGTTGTGCGGCAAGCGTCACTGTCTTGGTCAGGTTCTTCTTTTCTTCGGACAAGTTGCTGATTTGCCGGGAAGCGGCGTTGTACTTTTGGGTGACATCGGCTATGATTTCCTTCTGTTGGGCAGTCAGGCGATTCAGCGAGTCAATCTGGTTGATATAGCCTATCATGACTTTGCGGAGAGAGGTCAGTTCCTTCTTCAGACGGCGTATCTCGGTGGCATTGCTGCTCTTCACGGTGCGGAGTTCTTCCAATAAACGTTGGGTCTTCAGTTGTTCCTGCTCCAAAAGTACGGAGAGGGAGTCGTTGGAGACGGTCAACTTCAGTTCGTCATATTGTCTGGCGAAGTCTGTGTATTGATTTTCAAGGTCTTCTTTATCCAGATTGAATTCCATCACCAGTTCCTTGTTGGTTTGCTTTTCGGAAATCAGCAGAATGGTAACTCCTATTAATAATAAGATAAGGAGGCTGCCTGCCACGATGAGAAGTGTATTCTTCTTAACTGCCATTTTTGATAATAATTAATGGTTAAGTGATTAATGGTTGGTGACTGATTATTCGTCTTACGTTCACTAATCGTCCGCAAAATTAATCATTAATCATTAATCATCGTCCACTAATCGTTGGCTAAATGTGTATTTAACTAAAATTATTACGGAAATATTTCTCTAATTACGAAGTTCGCTGTACTTTTGTATCATCTTTAAAGAATACTTATAAACAAAAAACTTTAGAAATTATGTCAAAAGTAACCGTAGTAGGTGCAGGTAACGTAGGTGCTACATGCGCTAATGTGTTGGCCTTTAATGAAGTGGCTGACGAAGTGGTAATGCTGGACGTGAAAGAAGGCGTTTCAGAAGGTAAGGCAATGGATATGATGCAGACTGCTCAACTGCTGGGCTTCGACACCACTGTTGTAGGTTGTACCAACGATTATGAGAAGACTGCCAACTCCGACGTTGTAGTGATTACTTCCGGTATTCCCCGTAAGCCGGGTATGACTCGTGAAGAATTGATCGGTGTTAATGCAGGTATCGTTAAGTCGGTTGCACAGAACATCTTGAAATATTCTCCGAATGCTATCCTCGTGGTTATTTCTAATCCGATGGATACCATGACCTATCTGTCATTGAAGTCTTTGGGCTTGCCGAAGAACCGTATCATCGGTATGGGTGGTGCTTTGGACAGCTCTCGTTTCAAATATTTCTTGTCTCAGGCTTTGGGCTGCAACGCCAACGAAGTGGAAGGCATGGTTATCGGTGGTCATGGTGACACTACCATGATTCCGTTGGCTCGTCTGGCTACTTACAAGGGACAGCCGGTAAGCACACTGCTGAGCGAAGAAAAACTGAACGAAGTGGTAGCTTCTACCATGGTAGGCGGTGCTACACTGACTAAGTTGCTGGGTACTTCTGCATGGTATGCTCCGGGTGCGGCAGGTGCTTATGTAGTTGAGTCTATCATCCACAACCAGAAGAAGATGATTCCTTGCTCAGTATATCTGGAAGGAGAATACGGTGAATCAGACATCTGTATCGGTGTTCCCGTAATCCTTGGCAAGAACGGCATCGAGAAAATCGTAGAACTGGAACTGACTGCTGACGAAAAAGCTAAATTTGCTGCCAGCGCTGCTGCCGTTCACAAGACAAATGCTGCTTTGAAGGAAGTAGGAGCTCTCTAATTGAGGGTAACTTAAAGAGAAATAAGCAAGCCTCACGGACTTTTTCTGACAAGGAAAAGACGTGAGGCTTTTTTTTATCCCCCAAAAAAGAATCATTATGAAAAAACTACTATTAGGTATTGCTGCCGCTTGCCTGGCAGGTTTTACTTTTGCGCAGGATGCTCCGCTCTGGATGCGTCATAGTGTCATCTCTCCCGATGGGACCACCATTGCTTTTACGTATAAGGGAGACATCTATACGGTGCCGGTTGCCGGTGGACGTGCCATGCAGATAACTACCAATCCTGCATATGATACGGCTCCGGTATGGAGCCCGGACAGTAAGCAGATTGCTTTTGCTTCGGACCGTATGGGAAGCCTGGACGTCTACATTGTGTCCAAAGACGGAGGCGAACCACGACGGCTGACTACCCACTCGGGAAGCGAAACACCGCTTGCTTTTACAGATGCCGGACATGTCTTGTTCTCTGCGGGCATCATGCCGTCTGCCGAGGCTGTTGTCTTTCCCTCTAACGGGCAGTTCAACCAGGTCTATCGAGTATCAGTGGAGGGAGGGCGTCCGACGATGATTTCGTCCATGCCTATGGAGTGCATCTCCATCAATAAGGAGGGAGCGATGTTGTATCAGGATAAGAAAGGTTACGAGGACTACTGGCGTAAACATCACGTATCGCCCATTGCCCGGGACATCTGGATGTATACTCCGGGAAAAGAACCGCAGTACCGCCAACTGACTACTTTCGGAGGAGAAGACCGTGAACCGGTTTGGGCTCCTGAAGGAAAAACATTCTACTATCTGAGAGAGGAAAACGGCTCTTTCAATATCTACCGACGTACTCCCGGAGATGCGAAGGCCGTGCAGTTGACGCACTATACCAAAAATCCGGTACGTTATCTCAGTGCCGCTACGGACGGAAGGTTGTGCTATGGATTTGATGGTGAGATTTATACCCTGCTTCCCGGTGGAGAAGCGCAAAAGGTGAACATCTGCATTGTTTCCGACAGAAACGACAAGGATATTATCCGCCAGATTAAGAGTAGTGGCGCCACGGAAATGGCAGTGTCTCCGGATGGTAAGGAAGTGGCTTTCGTTTTGCGTGGCGATATCTACGTCACTTCAGTGGAATATAAGACTACGAAGCAGATAACGAATACTCCCTATCAGGAACGCACTGTAGACTTTGCCCCCGATGGCCGGACACTGGTTTATGCTTCCGAACGTGGCGGGCTTTGGCAACTTTACACTTCGACGATTGTGCGTAAGGATGAAAAGCTGTTTACCTATGCTACAGAGCTGAAGGAAGAACGCCTGACGAATTCGGATGTCGCTTCTTTCCAACCCCAATATAGCCCTAACGGCAAAGAGATTGCCTTTCTCGAAAACCGTAGCGCCATCCGTGTCATCAATCTGAAGACGAAGGCTGTACGTACCGTTATGGATGGCAAGTACCAATACTCTTATTCGGACGGTGACCAGTGGTTCCAATGGAGTCCGGACAGCAAATGGATTCTTTCGGACTATATCGGTGTAGGTGGATGGAACAACTATGGTGGTGTGCTGCTGAATGCCGATGGCAAGGGTGAAATGGTGAACCTGACCGAAAGCGGGTACAACGATGGCAATGCCAAGTGGGTATTGGACGGCAAAGCCATGATTTGGACCAGTGACCGTGCGGGGTATCGCAGCCACGGCAGTTGGGGAGCCGAAGACGATACTTATATCATGTTCTTTGATGCTGAAGCATACGACCGTTTCTTGATGAACAAGGAAGAAACCGCTTTGCTTGAGGAAGCGGAGAAGGCAGAGAAAGAAAAAGCCGGAAAGAAAGACGAAAAGGATGCCAAGAAGAAAAAAGAGGATGCCGACAAAGATAAGGAGAAAAAGGTAGAACCGTTGAAGTTCGATCTTGCAAACCGCTTTGACCGTATTGTACGCCTGACCGTCAATTCCTCGCATATGGCAGATGCCATGCTTTCTGCTAAAGGGGATAAACTCTATTATCTGTCTGTTTTTGAGGATGGGTACGATCTTTGGGAGCACAACCTGAAAGAGAATGTTACAAAAGTTCTTTTGAAGAAAGTAGGTGCAGGCGCTTTGCAGCCAGATAAGGAAGGGAAGAATATCTTCCTTTGTGCCCGCGACGGAATGAAGAAGATAGAGATTGAAGGCAGCAAGATTTCTCCAATTGAATTTGAGGCTTTCTTCGATTACCGTCCTTACGGTGAGCGTGAATATATCTTCGACCACATCTGGCAGCAGGTAAATGATAAGTTCTATGTGGCAGACTTGCAAGGTACGGACTGGAATGGATACAAAGAAACTTATAAGCGCTTCTTGCCTTATATCAACAATAACTACGATTTTGTGGAAATGCTGAGTGAGATGCTGGGTGAATTGAACGGTTCTCATACGGGAGCGCGTTATTATGCTTCGGGCGCAGCACTTCCTACGGCAGCTTTGGGAGTGTTCTATGATGAAGCTTATGCGGGCGATGGACTGAAGATTAAAGAAATTATAGCTCAAAGTCCATTGACGAAGAAAAAGACGGATGTCAAACCGGGGTGTATTATCGAAAAAGTGGATGGTGTTGCCATTAAGGCAGGTGCCGATTATTTCCCGTTACTCGAAGGTAAGGCAGGGCGCAAGGTGATTCTCTCTGTTTATGATCCTGCTACCGGCAAGCGGTTTGAAGAAACCTTGAAGCCCATATCTTACGGTGCCCAGAATGAGCTATTGTATAAGCGCTGGGTGGAAAACTGTCGCAAGAAGGTGGATGAATATTCCGGCGGGCGCATTGCTTATATTCACATCAAAGGTATGGATAGTCCGAGCTTCCGTAAGATTTACTCCGATTTGTTGAGCGAAAGCAGTCGTAAGAAAGAGGCTGTTGTGGTGGATACCCGCCATAACGGAGGCGGATGGCTGCACGAACAAGTAGCGACGTTACTTAGCGGCAAGGAGTATGAACGCTTTGTGCCGCGCGGCCAGTACATCGGCAGCGATCCTTTTGATAGATGGCTGAAACCTTCGTGTATGTTGGTTTGCGAGGATAATTACAGCAATGCCCACGGTACTCCTTTTGTGTACAAGACGTTGGGTATCGGTAAGCTGATAGGTGCTCCAGTGGCAGGAACCATGACTGCTGTCTGGTGGGAAAGCCAGATTGATCCAAGTATTGTATTCGGTATTCCGCAGGTAGGTTGTGTGGATATGCAGGGTAACTATCTGGAGAACCGGACTTTACAGCCGGACATCTTGGTTTATAATGTGCCGGAAGCTGTTTTGAAGGGAGAAGATGCACAGCTGAAAGCGGCGGTGGACCACTTGCTGAAGGGGTTGCAACAGAAGAGATGAGTTGTTAAAGCGTTGATTTTTATATAGAACTCAGATTATTTAACGTGAGTCCGACGAATTCAGACGCTCTGTTGATTCGTCGGATTCATGTTTTTTAAAGTTTTCTCACGTCAGTGTTCTATCTGCAAGAGTGTATGACTAAGTCCCTATGTAAAGGAAACAAAGTCCCGGACTATTGTATGCTGGGTTTCGTTATCCTGTCCGGGCGCTCATTTCTTTATTCCTGGTGACTCATATCTCTCCGAATGTCCTGAAGGGGAAGTTTCTTATTTGCCTTTGAACCATTTATCAGCGAACCAGATGTATTGTTCCCAATCATAAACCGTAATGTCATGGATTCCGGTGCGGATATGGTAGGCAATGCTTCCATCTCGGACGGGGGTATCTGTAGCAGGCATCTCTGTAGACTCTAATCCTTTCTTGCCAAAAAGCTCATATACGGGAGTGGCATATACTCCGGATAGGAATTCGCCTTTGGGGTCGGCCCAGCGGTCTTCGGTTGCACTGGCTATGTAGACCGGACGGGGAGCTTGCAGGGCAATGAGCTCGTGTTGGTCGAACGGTAAATTTTCCTCCTTATCATTGTATTTCCAGAAGTTGCGGCAGAACCAATGCGTGAATTGCCGGTTGACGGCACAGACTGATACGACAAAGACACGGCGAGAGCGCGCTGCCATCCGCAACCTGAACAGTTGGAAATGATTAGGGAGAAACGTGGATCTGTAGCACCGGCCCATAATGCAGCTTTGCCATGTCGGGAATGACCGAAGACAGCCACTTTGGATGCATCTATCTCTTTGTCCGTCTCAAAATAGTCCATGGCACAACTCATGGCCCATGCCCATGCTGCAATGGTTCCCCATTCGTTATCGGCAGGGCGGCGTTGTCCCTTTTTGTAGAACAAAGGATGAACTCCGTTTTTAAAGGCGTCATCGAAATCAGGATCGATGTCTCCCCGGTAAATAGTGGCAAGCGCATAGCCGTTCTTCATAATCGTTTCTATGGGCCAGCGTGCCGAGGCGATACCTCTTTCGGGGAGCTTCCTCCATCTGAACTCTTTTTGTTTTTCAAGTGTAGGATATGATATGCCGGGGTCGGTGCTGATGGTGTGGTTACCTTTGAAGTTGAGTCCGAAGAACAACGGTACGGTTCCCGCACGTTGGTTGGGAATGTACATGAGTATGGTGAAATACTTTTTGTTGTCCTTTGTAAGATAGACATTGACTTCTTTTCGAGTAGCCAGTCCTCTAAGTGCATGGCTGTCTTCCGTCAATACTTCGAAATGCATGTCCTTAGGATGTTTGGGAGCCTTACCGAACATCTCTGTTTCAAAGAGTCGCAATAGTTCGGGACGGCGTTTCTTCGTCCATTGTTCTGCTGTTGTTACCGGTTTTCCGTTTTCCAGTGTCAACGCATCAGGCAAGGTGTATTCGGGAACATTCACTTCATTGTAATTGGCTTTGGCGGCCGGCTGCTTCAGGTCGACCAGATGGGTGACCTTGTCCGGACAAAGTATGGCTGCGTGTGCTGCTGTCTGGGCTACTTCCTTCTCGTCATAGTTCATGCCTTTTGGGGAGCTCCTATGACAGTTTGGCCGGTCAAAGCGTCGAACCAGGTACAAGCGGCGGGATATCTGCCTAGTTTCAGGTCCAGATGATAGCCATCCCTATTCATGTGGTCGCCTATAAAGGTGGTGCGGGCATTCTGGATGGCAGTGCCGGAGGGGATGATTTTTTTGATGCCCACCAATCCGGCTGCTTCCTTAACGGCATTGACAATATCGGTGTACATTTTCATCTGACTTGAATTGTAGTTCTTGAATCCCGAATGAGTGCTGTTGCCGGCATAGGCCCAAGTTTGATGCATCATTAAAACTGTCTTTTTACTGACCCGTGGTTTGACATAATCCACCAGTTCAGGGAGGGACGCTTTGTATGTTTCGTAAATGCCTGATACCGGACTTGCTTGTTGCAGGCTTACATAGTCCCATGGTTCGTCGGCAAGGGCTTTCTCAATGGTCATTTCTCGGATTTCTACCCTTTCCCCATTTTTGTCTACTTTGCGGTAGGCGTAGGCCGGTGTATTGTTGCGTATATTTTTTACATGCCGTTCCAATGAACATCCTCCGATATACATGTTGCCGATAATCATGATATAACCTTCGGACTTTCCCAGTTCGTGCAGATATTGTTCCACTGCATCTTGTGAGAAACTGTTGCCTATGGCCAGCACTCTAAGAGTGTCTGCGTCAGTTGCTTTTGCCTGCAATCCTCCGGGGGAGGCAAGCAGCAGGAGGAGCCTTGCCGATAATCTTGAAACATGAAAGTCGTTTCTTTTCATCATACCTTTGTGTGTTTTTAATGTATTTACTTTATAGTTACTTCTGCCAGTTTCAGCCAACCGGAGTTTGTGTAAGTACCTTTGGCAGAGATATTCAGTCCTTTTACATTACTGCCATTGCCTTTGGTCGTATCTACCAAAGCCACTGCCCAAGTATAGTTGCCTTTCTTGACTCCCTTGATTTTAGGAGTAAACTCATAAGAAGTGGGATGGTCTTTAATCCAGACCGACAAATCGGTATTGCTGTCCAGATAGGAGTAGGCTATCTGATTGTCTTGATTCAATAAGGCAAAGGCTACTTTGTATTTCTGATTCCATTGTGGTATATTGGTAGGACAGTATCCCCAGCCTAAATTGTTCCAACGATGTGCTATTCTTATTCTTGTCCCGTTCTTTATCTCTTTGGGAACCACAATGGAATCGGGATACAAACGATAACCTCCTTCGGAGATGAAACGCTCAACCAGAGGATAGGCATCACGGAACCAACTCATGGTTTCGTCTCCTACACGGAAATCCATCATATTGACATGAGCTTCCTGGCCGTCTTCAAATTCTCCTATACGAACTTCTTTGGCTGTTTTGTAACCGCTCGGGTCATTGTGGTAAGGGTGTTTGCTTACAATCCAGCCACCTTCCAGCAATACCGGACGCTTCATAATCCAAGGCTTTACATAATTCCGTTCCCACTGGCCGTAATACTCTCTCATTCCGAAAGCATCATGGCGTAAAGAAAAACCTTTCTCACAAGCACTGTCCAACAGACGTTTGCTGTCGGGATCAAAATTCTCTTCACCGGCCCAGTCTTTACCTGCACCCATCCAACGGTGGTAGTTGATGACTAAAGGCACCTTCGTGAAATTCTTGAGATACAGGTCAATGATCCAGTTGAATACAGTTTCACGGTTTTTAGGGTCGATGTACTTCATGGTGTGTGCCTCGCCCCACTTGCCAAGGCCGTAGCCATCTATAAATTCTACCAAGTCGGGATTATTGTACTTCTGGGCAAACGCTTCTATGAATTTTGCATATTTCTCCTGAAAGATAGGGTCATCGGGATAGGGAGAACGTTTCCCGTTATCAGTATAGTATTTGGCTCCTGCATCGAATACATAAGCCGGAGTAGCTTCGTTCTTTCTGTCACGACTATCGACTATCACGCGGAAAGAAAGACGCATGCCTCTGTCGAGTGCACCTTGAATTACTTTTTTCAACTTTTCATCCGTGTCCCATCCGTAGACTCCTTCGGCAGGATTGAATGTACTCCAATGAGTACGGATATAGAGTGTACGAGCATAATCGGAAATCTTCACGGTCGTTCCTTTTTCCGGTACATAGATATGGTCGTATTTCTTCCAGAAGTCATCGCTTACATTCTCGTTTGCATAGATTACCCAGCCACTCAAAGGATTTCCCTGCATGGTTTTCTTGTCCGGCCAGATTTTTATGTAATCGGCTTCCGTATCTACAGCCATCTTGTAAATCTGGCATCCTGCTGCAAGAAAAGCGCCGACACCGTAAACTTCTGTCATGTCACGGGTGACTTTACGAGGATCGGCACCGATCGGTTGTACCCAGCCAAGTTTGCCGTTTGCATCTACAGCATTAGTCAACGCTTTCCATCCTTTTATAATGACTGGCATAAAGTCATCTTCGTCCAAGATACCTGCATTCACACCATATGCCAGTGCATATACAAAGAAACCGGTAGAACTGGTTTCGGGAGAAGGGTAGGAAGCCGGGTCCAAAAGGCTGGCATGCCAATAACCGTCTTCGTTCTGCAATCCGGCAATACGGGTACATAACCGGACAAACAGTTCTTCGTAATAAGCGCGTTCCATCAAGCCTTTGGGCAACTCCTGCAATACTTCTGCCAATCCGGCCAGTACCCAGGCATTTCCACGTCCCCAGAACACCTTTCTGCCATTGGCTTCTTTTTTGCCGAAATAATGCCAATCGCGGTAGAAAAGGTTCTCTTCCTTATCGAATAGG
>ENA-ORHU01000307-ORHU01000307.1-human-gut-metagenome-genome-assembly--contig:-NODE-307-length-11814-cov-5.42521_pt1 | contig 11814 bp, 5 predicted proteins | sample MGYA00243022_ERZ508730 | MGnify/ENA primary metagenome ERZ508730 (study PRJEB26277, sample SAMN04329827) | human gut metagenome | biome: human-associated habitat | host: Homo sapiens | place: USA...
AGAATTGATAATCACCTCTTTTATTCGACGATGCTCCAAAAGTTTCTCTTTCAACCGGTCTCCCCAATAAGCCAACTCATCATAATTATAACCATACATCTTCACCCGGAAACTTCCGGCACTCTCGCGCACATCATTGTTGAAGCCCTGGTCTTGCAAACCATATACTCCCCAGCTTCCTCCTCCCAACGTCAAAGCTTTACTGATAATATTAGACTTCAATGTATAAGGGAAGCCACTGTGTTCCACTTCTTTCGTAAAGTAAATCTGTAAGTTTGCCTGCCGTGCACTATATATAGCTGTCTGGAACTGCCTGATTTCCTTAAAATCGCTCAAGTAAGTTTCCATCTTCTTGACCAATGCATTCATTTGCTCCAATGTACTTCCGTTAGGCAGATTGGCATTTACATACAATACCACTTCTCCCTCGTCACGATTAAAGTAACTGCCTTCGTATACTTTCTCGACAAACAGACGCAAACTGCCTCCCAATGCCTTGTCGACTATCGGTTTTACTTTCTCTTTATAAGTGGAGTTGCCGAATACCTTATTATAATATTCCGCAAATGTCCCCTCCCCTTCCATCTTATCGGGCAACATAAAGACAGGCAGGCCAAAGCCCAATACCAATAAAATACAGGCCGGCACCCTAAAGCGGCACAAGTAATAAATAAATCCCTGATAGAAGCGAGTAAAATAAACCGCAAAACGCTTCATCCAAGTGCGTCTGTGCTTCTTCGTCTTTTTCTTCTCCAACTTAATTTTGTCAATCATGGAAGGAACAAAGAACAAGGCTACAAACAATGAAACAGCCAGATTTATAATTACCACAGCCGCAAAATCCTGCAAGTTCAACCGAATCTTTTCATCAAGGAAGAAAATAATAACCAATGCTCCGATGGTAGTTAAAGTAGCAGCCAGCACAGAGACAAATGCTTTCAGATTCCTACGATGCAAAATATGATCGGTCATGACAATAGTATTGTCTATCACCAAGTTGAGAGAAATGGTAATACCGGCCAAAGAATAAAGCTGCATTTCCAGTCCGAAGATATAATAGAAAATAGCAGCTACGGCTATGTTGATAGTCAAGCTGGTTACTATCAGAAACAGATAACGCAAATTGCGGGTAATCAATGCAACAAACAGCAATAAAATCAGCACAGTCAGTCCGGTACGGAAATAAATTTTATCCAATTCCTTTTGAATATACTCCGTGGCATCATAACCGATATGTACCTCATATCCGGCCGGCATCTTTGCCTGCAATTCCGCCATACGGTCTTTTACCTGACGGCTCAGTTCCAGCTGATTTGCCGTTTCCTCAGCCGTAATATAAAGATAGATGGAATTCAGTCCGTTGATGCGGTAATAGCTCTGTGGCTGTTCTTCCACATGCTTTACTTTTATCAACTTATCCAATGTGACCACCGTTCCATCTCCTGTCTCCAGTTTGATGGCATCGGGCTCAAACTCCGTTTCCTTGCCTGTAGCAGTGCGCACCACCCGAATCCAGTCCTTATCATCCGGCCCCTTCTCTATAGAACAAATACCCAGAAATTCTTTCTCGTAATGGCGGTTGATGGCAACCTGCACGTCTCCCAGTGTTATTCCCAAGCGAGACAACTGTTCACTGTCATATTCCAATTGCCACTCCATCGGAGTAGCCCCATTCAATTCTACTTTATATACACCCGCCAATTGTCCCAGCACCGGTTTTATGTTCTCTTCGGCATAGTTTTGAATCAAGATAGGGTTAGAGGGCGCATTGAGAGTATATGTCATAAATGGCCTCGATGCTTTATCATCCGAACGGCGGGTACTAATCTGAGGATAGCTGACTCCGTCAGGCAACTGCGCCCACGTTTGGCGGATAATGGTTGACACTTCAAAACGGGCAGCATCAATATCCGCATGCTTATCCAGTTCCAGCGTTATACTTCCTCCTCCATTATCAGAAGTAGATATTACATTTTTTATTCCGTTTACCCTTGCCAGCATCGATTCCAGTTTGCTGGTCACCTCAGCCTCTATCACCCGCGATGAATTACCCGGCATTCTAAATGAAATAGTGAGCCCCGGCAAAACACGCGACGGTGCCAGTTTGACCGGCAATAACGGAACCAAAGCCAAACCTATCAACGCCAAACAGACAAAAGTGACTATCAGCGTAAACGAAGATAAAGTACGAGAGTTGCTCATCGATACATACCTACATTAAAATCAAACTTATCAGATAATGAAAATCCCGAAGCAAAGTCGTGCAATGTCAGTTTCCGTATCTTATAATAATTCAACCAATAATTCTGTAAAGCCGAAATATAATTCTTCTGTGCTTCTTGTTGGCGATTTAATGAAAGAGTCAGACTGTTTACATCCGCTTTGCCGATAATGAAGCGTTGGCGTGTCTGTTCATACGCCATCACCGCCAAGTCCAATGCTTCTTCGGCACTGGCAATCAGGCGCTGCTGGATATTGAAATCACTTACGGTCATTATCACCTCTTCTTCCACACTAAGCTCTTCCTGACGTGCGGCAATCTTTACCACATTCAGGTTATTCTTTGCCATATTGTATTTTCCTTTTCTTACTCCCCAGTCCACCAATGGAATAGAAACACTCACCGACACCAAATCCTGTTGCAAAGGGTGGCGGTAGGCATCTCCGAACTTATCTGCTACCTGATTGAATCCGACACTGGCATTCAGGCTGGCATTAAAACGAGATTCCACCTTGGTCTTATTCACATTCTGTTCTGCTTCCAAAATATTCTGGCGTTGCTCCAAGAAAGACGGATTGTTCTCTTTTGCTTTAGCCAGAGCCACATCTACCGGAATCTCCATGGCGGCAGGGCGACCGGGTAAAGACAATTCGATAGTCGTATTCTTATCCAGATTCAGAAAAGAAGCCAATGAGAACATAGCACGTTTCAGCGCTATCTGTGCATTTTCCAAAGTGTTATGCGCATTCACTTTATCCAATTCAAGGGTCAATAAATCCGCACGTGAAATGGCTGCTATTTTATGGCGTTGCAGTCCGATACTATACAAAGTATCACTGGAGGACACATTCTCTTTAGCCAATTGATAGTCGGCTTGAGCCATTGCCAATGCAAAGAAGTAAGTGACAGCCTCCTCTGACACGGTCTCCGTATTATAAATGAATTGTTTCTTTACCTTTTCATATTTCAGCGGTTCAATCTTACGGTCCCAACGAAATGCATTATACCCCAACAAGCTCTGCTGATAGCCCACCCGGATAGGCACACTGGAATATTGGGTAGATTTCGTATCACCGAAGTTGCGCATAAAGTCAAGTTGCGAATCTATATAGAAAGTACCGCCTGTCCAATCCAGATTCTGCCTGATGCTCAGTCCGCCACCGGCACTGAACATCTGCTGTTCACGATATACGTCCATATCCTCATTAGAGTCATAACGCTGAGTGATATACCGGTAATACTTTGCCGGAGTCAGGTCGAGTGTCAAACTGGGAAGGCGATTCGCTTTATAGGTTCTGAATTCCCAATAACCCGATAAATACATATTTTGATATCTGAATGCCGACAACGAACTGTCATTCGCAATCTCTATCGTATGCTGCAAATCCAATTTCACCGTCTGCTGTGCCTTTACGCCAACCGATAAAAGACAGCCTATGATCCATATACTAACGTACTTCATTTTTATCATGTTTTCTATAAATAAACCAATATATCAAAGGAATAATGAACAAACTGACCAATGTTCCCACTACCATCGAGCCAATCATGGCAATAGACAATGGCTTTTGCAATTCCGCTCCCATATCCGAAGTAAACAACAATGGCACCATTGCAAAAATAGTAGTCAACGACGTCATGATAATAGCTCTCAAACGTCTCTTACCGGCAATATGGATAGCCTCAACCAAAGGTATTCCGGTTTTACGCAACTCGTTAATAGTATCCAGTTTCAGAATAGAGTCATTCACCACAATACCGCAAGTTACAATAATACCGATAGCCGACATCAAATTCAGCGTATGTCCAAACACCCATAAGGTAATCAATGCAAAAGCTGTATCTACCGGTATCTCCAACAGCACGATGAGCGGCTGCAAGAAACTCTCGAACTGTGCACACAAGATAAAGTACATCAACAAGAGCGACACAAACAGAATAACAGTCAGTTCTCCCATCATCTTTTCATTCGAAAAGAAACTGCCTGAGAAATCCACTTCCCACTCATTCTTTTCTTTAACCGTTTCCTTCACTTCCTTCATAAGTCGTGTAGGGTTTTCAACATCATAAAAACTCAATGGAATATACTCTCCGTTCTTACCGGCCGTAATACTCTTCAAATCCTCAGCCGGAACAATCGATACCAGCTCACTCAGCGGAATATAATTCACCTGTCTGTTCTTATCAGGCTGAGTTTGAACCAAAGTTTCATTCAGAATACGGTTCACGCTTTTTTCTTCTCCGGCAATGCCGATAGGCAAATATTGCTGGTAAGAACGCAAGGTAGACACTTTGTTTTCTTTAAAAGCAGTGCGCAACACCCTGGTCAGTTCCTCGTAAGCAATGTTATACAACAGCAACTTTTCCCGGTTCACCACCAAATTCAACTGATTACGGAAAGCAATACCCGTCGGAGTCATTCCCGTTGCCTGAATAACGTTCTTTTCCAACTGCTGTAATTGCTCGGCTTCGGGAGCTTTTGATTTATTGGCAGCATGAAGCTCTGCCACGATATCTGCCTCCCCTGTCACAAACAACTTCTCAAAAATAGTTTCGGGAGGAGAAAAAGATATCACAGCCAAAGGATATTTCTCTTCCACTTCCTTCGTCAACAAATCCTGCAATGGAAGTATCTCTGTGGGTGTCCCGGTCTTAAAATAAAGTTCCGCTTCGGTTGAAGACAACTCACTTCCTCCATTCAATATGTAATCCTGCATACCCACATAAGCCGTATGTTCAGTCACCTTATCATCTGTCAGTTTCATTAGCTCTTCCACCCTCCGATTATTCTCGTCCACGTGAATATTTTCAATCCATTCGATACGCATTATCAGTTCGTTCTGGTCTATCTCCGGCATCCTTTCCTTTTCCATAAAATAAAAGAAGAACACACAAACAGGCAAAGTGGCCAAAGTGCCCAACAGACTAATTTTCTTATGAGAAAACACCCAATCGATACCTTTATCATAAAAACCCTCCAGCCATTCGTTTTTCAACAGATTATCAAATCTCTTGGACAAGAAGCTTTTGCTCCGTATGCCTAATCTATAGAATAACAGATAAAGCACAGGTAAAAGCATAATACCGGTGACATACGAAATCATCAATCCCACTGTGATGGAGAAAGCCTGGTCCATAAAGATAGCACCTGCAATCCCGCTCATAAATATCAACGGCAGGAAGACAGCAATGGTAGTCAGTGACGAACTCAACATCGGAGTAATCATTTCCGTAGTTCCCACAGCACATGACCGCTTCAATGAATATCCCCGCTCCCGATATTGAGAAATATTCTCCGTCACAATGATAGAGCTGTCAATCATCATACCCACAGCCAAAATCAAGCCCGACAATGAGATAACATTCAATGAAACATGGCAGAAATAGAAAAAGAAAAAAGTAATGACAATAGAGGTCACCATACTGATACCGATAACCAACGGCGAGCGGATATCTCCCAAGAACAATATGGCAACAATGAAAATAAACAAGAATCCTAAAGACAAATTCTGTTGCAAATTGGAAATGGTATAATCCAACAATTCCGTCTGGTTACGGCTTATACTGAACTCAATATCAGGATAAAGAGAAGCAAAATAATCAGTCGTTTCTTTCAACTTCTCCTTCATTTCATCCATATTCTCGTCACTCTGCTTTATGATAGCCAGAGTAACCGCTTTTTTACCTCCGGCAACGGATAGCCCGCTTTCTTTTTGTGATACGACATCCACTTTGCAAAGTTCCTTCAATTGCAAAATACGGTCTCCCTTACGGATATATATATTCTTCACATCTTCGGTGGTACGGAGCAACGTAGCAATACGGATATTATATTCATAATACACAACACTTACCAACATACTACCCGGCTCCACATTATTGGAAGCCAATGCATTCTCGATATCCTCCACCGTGATACCCGTCATGGCCAGTTTATCTTTATCGGGAACTATCTGAAGTAATTTTCCGGGGACACCTGTAATATCAGCCATCGCTACCTCAGGCAACTGTTCGATGCGGCGTTTGACCACATTTTCCGCCAGTTCGCACATATCCAGAAACTGTTGCTCATTCGTGCCCTCAAAAGCCCGGTCATTCTTCAGTGTCATGTTCAGATAGAAAACCGGAATATCCGTTGCACTTGCCTTTATTGCTTTAGGACGCGCCACCTCTTTGGGCAGGCTGTTCATGGCAGCATCAATCTTTTCATTGACCTCTATAAACGCCAAATCCGTATTGACACCAAACTCGCACTCCATGCGGATAACACCTGCACCGTCACGAGTCTCACTTTTTATTTCTCTCAATCCCGCTACCTGCAATAATTGTCTGCGCACCGGTGTAACGACTGTATTCTCCAACTCACGCGCCGAAGAGTTTTCTCCCGACACCTGAATGGTAATTTGGGGAATAGCGATGTCAGGCAACAAAGACACCGGCAATGAGAAATACGTCACCAGCCCGATAATAAAACAGGCAGTGAACGCCATCAGCACGGCTATAGGGCGTTGTAATAAGAACTTTACCATTTGCTAATTCTTTTCAGATTCTTCAATTCATTCAGAATGACAATTCTCAATTCTTAATTACCTTGACAGGAGCTTCATGAGCCAAATTTACATTACCGGTGACTATCACTTCCATTCCTTCCTCCAGACCGTCTGTGATGGTATACTCTTCCATATTTTCCAGCCCTGTATGCACATAATTCCACATAGCCTTACCGTCTTTCAGCGTAAATACCACCTGCTTGCCCGAACGCAGAACAACAGCCGTTTTAGGAATCACCAACTGCTCTCCTACCGAACGCTTCACACTGACTCTGACATTCATCCCGTCAAAGAGTTTATTGCCTCCATTCACCCGCGCCTTTACACGCACCATACCATTTTCATCCACCAGCGGATTGATTTCACTGATACTTCCCTGACGTACACCGGCAGCGGAAGCATAAGGAGTCACTTCCACTTTATCCCCTACCTTAATCAGAGGCAACTCACTTTCAAGCACAGTGAAATCAACTTCCATCGTACCGGCGTTAATTACCCGGCAAAAAGCTTCTGACGTTTTTGGAATGTTATGTTCTTTTTCGAAGAGATTGGCAACAACACCATCGAAAGGTGCCACCAGTGTAGCTTGTTCCACATCATATTTGGCAGACTCATATTGGGCTTTACTTTGCTCATAACCACTTTTTACTTTTGCCAATTCCAATACATCGGCCGGCACAGCTTTCAAATTATCGGGTGCATACCCCTGTCCTATCAATACATCCTGCATCTCCAGTGTGGACTGGGCCAATCCATTTTTCTGCTGTGCCAACGTATTATTCAACTTAAACAAATCAAGTTCTGCTATTTTCTGCCCTTTACGCACCACATCTCCATTTTTCACCCAAACATGGGCCACTACTTCTGCAGTGCGAAAATACAAGTCGGCATAATCCTTTGCCGTAACCTTCCCATTACTGATCAGTTCATGATTGAATACTCGTTTTTCCAGCGGCATCACCGTCACCTCATTGGGCAATGAGGGCAATACAGTTTCCACACCTTCTTTTTCCTTAGAATCTTTTTTTTCATCAGAACAAGCTGCCACTGTAGTGGCCAGCACCAGCCCATAAGCCAATATGTGTAATTTCATAGTCATGTTATTCTTGTTTAAAAGACAAATAAAAATATTATATTTGAATAAAACTCATTTTCCCTCTTCTTTTTTTGTTAAATTTTCTTTTTTAGGCATTTATACAATTCAGTACAAATAGGAATATCAAAGTAATTTCTTTATTTCCTCCCTCATTTGCCTGATGGCCGTGGATTGCACCTTCGGCTCTTTCTCCATTACCATCCTTGCGGCCTGTTCCAGTTTTTGCCGTTGATAAAACCCCGGTTCCGCATATAGCTTTGCCAACAGAAAATAAGGATAGATTCTGCCCGGCAGCCGATGGGTGGAACGAATCAGCCAATATTCCGCCTCTGCATAATTACCCGCCTCCTGCTCGTTCATGCCTATTATGTTCAGTATCATCGGGTCGCCGCTCACCTTCAACGCCTCCTTCATAACCACATTCGATTCCTCATTTCTGTGCAGTTTGTGCAGGGCATGACCGTATTCAAACAGATAGCGGGCATTCCATTTCATGTCTTCGTATATCTCCGCATAGACTTCCGCCGCCTGTTCATAAGCCCCCGAACGGTAAAACATCTGTTTCCGGTGCCATGCCGACGAAGCCGTCTCACGCACCTCCTTCCACCGATACACCTGGTAACACCCATAGCCCGCCGACAACAATAAGAACACGGTTCCCGCCATGCAAACCAATGGGCGTCGGGAGGAAAGGGTCTTTATTGCGCACCCTGTTACCAGCAATGCCAGGGCAACGACAAACAGAAGGAACTGGAACGGATAGGAAGAAAAGGAGAACACGGCCAAAGACAGCAGTGCACCGCACAGCCCGTACTCCTTCTGCCTGTGCCCGGCATAACCGCTTCCGCCCACCACCAGCAACGCCATCAGGAGCACGGGAACTCCCCATGCCATCGCCACCTGAAGATATTCATTGAACACATATTCGGGTGACCCCGCCACCCGTTCCTCGGTTTCCGTGTAGTTGCCCGCCGAGAAATAATCTTCCTGCGCCTGCCCATAGGCACCGGGGACGCCGTCCCATCCGTATCCGCGCCACGGTTGTCCGGCTATGGCGTGCACGGACACCTTCCACATCAGCAGCCTTCCGTCTGCCGAGTCCTTCTTCATCAGGTAAACACCGGCAAGTATCCCTCCTGCGAGCAATATCAGCAGAATTGTTCCCGCTTTCGTCCGTCTCGGGTGACAACGGATGTAGGCGTGAATCTCCTTCCGGTAATGCATATATGCGATGTATGCCGACGAGACCGCCCCGGCCATCCATGCCGAGCGGCTCATTCCGGCCGGCAACACACAAATAAGGAGTAACAGCACGGATAAGGCTACATAATAGGCCGTCGTTTTCTTTTCCTTCCTGCGCTTCAGCCATTCATACAGACAGACCGGAAGCGTCATGGCAAGGAAACCGGAGTAAGGCCCCGGATTGTAGAAAGAGCCGGTAAGGGCATAGAGCGAGTGGTTGGAGGCGGTAAAGCCATATACCTGTGCAAGCCCCCATACCGCTTCTACCGCACCGGCAAGGATGAAGAGCCAGGTGATAAATAGACAAATCCCACTTGCCATTATTTTATTTATATGATTCATTTTATTCCTTTCCACACCCTGTCCCAACGGATATGTCCGTCGGCGGGATCTTCCGATTTCCATATTCTTGTTGCCTTTCCCACTATGTAGCTTTCGGGCAGCAGTCCCCAATACCGCGAATCGCGGGAGTTTTCCATGTTGTCGCCCGATACAAAATAATAGTTCTCCCTAAACCGGTATTCCCTTATCAGGCTGTCGCCCAAGTAAACAAGTTTATCCCTCAATGAAAGTTTCTTTTTTTGTTCGTACCTTATGATATGTTGATAAAATAATATTGAGGTGCTATCCAATGATACCACCTGCCCTTCTGCCGGGACAGGCAGGGGACCGAATTCCTTTATCGTCCATCCCAACCGTTTGCTCCACGGAAAACTCTCCATGACCACTCCCCGTAAATTGTTTTCCGTCAGGCCGGAGATGCGTCTTTGGGCGGCTATATTTCCCAATTCTTCCTCTGTCCCACGTATCCGATAGAATCCGTTCCTTATTTCCAGCGTATCTCCCGGCAGGGCGATACAGCGTTTTACATAATACAGCATGACATCCATCGCCAGGGAGTCTTGCTTGGCAGGATAAGGGAAATTGAAGACCAGCACATCATTGCGCTTAACCTTTCCGACTCCCGGCAGCCGGTGAATCTTCACCTCCTTGTCTTCCAATGCATCCCAGATATTGAAGATGCGGGCTCCCATTATCCATTTGTTCACCAATATGCGGTCGCCTGCCTGCAGGGTGGGAGCCATTGAATCAGACGGGATGGTAAAAGTCGTGAAACAGGTTGTTTGTAATACCAGCCATCCTATTATCAATATGCATATATAGAAAGCGACCGACAGCAAGCAGTCCGTTATTTTTTTCAGCCTTTTCACCTTTCCTACCATTTGTTTAAGAATATTTGTTGCCCGTTTTGCATATAGAACACCTGTTCCTCCTTGCCGGCAGATAGGTTATGCAGCCAAAGCAGCGCGTTTTTGGGAACATTGTTGTAAACCAACCGGAGTTCCGTTGCCGTTTTCCTGCCTAAAGACACCCAGCCGTCAGGTCCGTTTTGGTAGAACAGTTCATATTCATGTCCCATACTGATAAAATTCTCATCATTGCGTGGCACATAAACTATCTTTTTTATCCATTCATCTTTGCCGAGGTCTAAAGTTACATAGCCTCCTTTTTCATCTGAAAGGAAATAGGTCAGATAGTTTCCGTCACAAATATTCTCTTTTACTTCTTTCTCATTTCCTTTACACGGCTCACTTCCGTTTATAATCTTAAAAGGCAGATTTACCGTGTCCTCTTCTGAACGAAATAACATTAGCTCTGCAATGCGTGCAGGTTTATCTGCAGCTGCTTGATATCGCACATACCTGTATTTTTTTTGAGGATGGCATATCACTTGATTATAATTCACTCTCGGTGTGTCAGCAACCATATAGAGTAACTCACTCTGTCGAAAATCCAAAGAATTTGAAACATCCAAGTGGCTTCCTATGATTTCACTGATATGGAAACGCGTCCATTTTCGTAGCGGATATTTTCGGAATAATTCAACGGTTTCTACTTCTTTCTCAGGCTGGAAATATTTTAATCCTTTATCTGTCAGCCAAAAAGGAAATCCTATTGTATGAAACAGACTTCCATTATGATTAGAAGCCAAAGGTACATAAATGACACCAGGCTCTATATTTTTCATATTGGCTTTACCATTTTGGTGTAACGCCATATCTATAGCCTTCCAGCCCGGAAAAGAAAAGACTCCCAAATAGGCATGTTGTCCACTTTCAGTCTCATCTATTTCTACTTCCACACTGTTTTCGCCAAAATATTCACCGGTGACATCCTTTATGTAGGGAGACTTTAAGACAGCGGGTACCTCCGGCTTGTCCATTATTCCCGTTATATCCTTTTTCTGCTTGCCAAAACATTGTCTGTATATTTTGCCTTTTAAACGTTTGTCATCATATCCTTGAGTAACCTTTCCCTCATCATATTCAAAAGGGATTATTCCGGTCCCATCCTTTATGACATTCCAGGAATGGCCGCCTTGGGCTTCGGGAGCACTTATAATGAAATCCGTGGCAACAGGTATGCCTACCGAACGGAGGACATATACAGACAAGTCACAACTCTCCCGACAATATCCGACACAGTTCTTTTGCAAAAACAGGGCTCCCAGATGAGGCAGGCTTAATTCATCAGAATATACATAGCCGCTTTCTCGTTTTACAAACCTGATTAACGAGTCTGCTGCTACCATCATATCATTGCCTTTATATAAAGAATCAAGTACAGCCGAATATTTTTGATAAAAAAACTTTCGCCAGTTTTCCAACGGCTCGTCCCCTATGCGATAAGGCAATATCCATTCA
>ENA-ORHU01000316-ORHU01000316.1-human-gut-metagenome-genome-assembly--contig:-NODE-316-length-11592-cov-5.31074_pt1 | contig 11592 bp, 4 predicted proteins | sample MGYA00243022_ERZ508730 | MGnify/ENA primary metagenome ERZ508730 (study PRJEB26277, sample SAMN04329827) | human gut metagenome | biome: human-associated habitat | host: Homo sapiens | place: USA...
ATGCAGTATCTGCATCAGTATGGTGAAGAATTCAAAGAAACCGGGAATCAGCAATGCGGTATTGTCGTGTATCCATTGCTTATTTTCAGGAGTCATGAATGAACTGTCTTTCAGCCCCTTTATCAGCATGAAGTAGATGATGCTGGTGGCAGCTATACCACCGAACAGCGCGATGCTGTATTTCTTGTTCATCTTGTAGTTGAAGGTGAACACGATACGTGCCAGCCACTGTACCAGCATACCGAAGAAGAAGGCAATGGCTACGGATACAAAAATGGCCATGATGACAGACAGCGCCTTGTCTGTATTGATGAGGTCGCCCAGTCCCAATGTATCGCTGTTATAGACCTTGATGAGCGCCAGTGCGAACGTACCTCCCAGCAGCTCGAACACCATGGATACAGTGGTGGAGGTAGGCATTCCCATAGTGTTGAAGACATCTAATAGCACGACGTCCGTCAACATGACGGCAAGCAGAATGCACATGATTTCGGCAAAGTAGAAGTGCTCCGGTTGATAGATGCCGTGTCGTGCAATGTCCATCATGCCATTGCTGAGTGCCGCACCGATGAAGACGCCAATGCCTGCAATGAACAGTATGGTTTTGAAAGATGCTGCCTTTGCTCCGACAGCCGACTGAAGAAAATTGACCGCATCATTACTGACACCTACCACGAGGTCGAAAATCGCGAGTACGAACAGAAAGATGACGATACCCAGATAAATTGTTTCCATAGACATGTATTTTATTTCCGGCTGCAAAGGAAAGAGTTTGGTGTTGCAGGGAAATGTCATACATGTTACAGAAATGTTACAAATGTTTTGGAATAGAATGGTATTGTGTTAAGAGCGATTGCTCTTATTCTCCTAATAATCATTAATGTTAAGCATTTAAGAGTAACAATATAAGTATAATAGAAGAGTGGATGCTTTTGTGTTTCGTATTTGGTTATTTCTATGTTAAGCAGCCAAATTACTAGTTAATTGTTTGCAGATGTCGAGAATTCTTGCGAATATTGCATACAAGTTGTGTGTAGAATTGATTGTAATTAGAACTTTGATATTAAAAATCAAAGATGTATGTAACTTTTTTAATTCATTTATTAAATAAATGAATTCTACCAACGAATATAGAAATATGAAAAACCATTTTTGTTTAAACCTATTCTTCTTACTATATTTGTTTTTTTGTGCTGGATGCAAGCAGCATATCTCAGATAGTGCTGCTAAGGCAAATGAGGCATTGTTTACTCAATTAGATAGTCTGATAGATAATTCTGATAAACTTATTTTGCAGAAAGAGGAGCGAATAGAGGCGTTGAAGCATTCACTAAGACAATCTAAGGCATTTGAGAAACAGTATGAACTTAATCAGGCTATTTATCAAGAATATCGTGTGTATGATGCAGATTCGGCTATGAAGTATACTACACAAAGCCTTGATTTAGCACGACAATATCATGATAAGAATCGTGAGATTGAATCTTTATTAGGTATTGGTTTTGTTTATACGGCTAATGGCTTGCTTAGTCAAGCCTCTGAAGTAATGCATTCACTCTGTTCTTCCAGTATGCCTCGCTACTTACGTTCGCGTTATTATGGTCAGATGCGTACTCTCTGCTCGCGGTTGCAACTCTATTCATTAGGTGATGATGCATTACATGAGCATTATGGTCAACTTTATGCGTTATATTCAGATTCAGTATTGCAGACGGCCACTCCTGACGAACCACGCTACCTTTATAGCCGTGTGTGGAAATATCAAGATGTTCCCGGTGCACAACGTATTGCCATTAGGGATGAGTTGGAAAAGGAAAAACAACGTCTTCTACCTAATAGTCGTAATTATTCTATTTTAGCTTATAACTTGGCTCTACTTTATGAAAAAGAGCACAACCATACCAAGTGGCTGGAAAATATGATTCTCTCAGGTATTGCTGATGTATATGCTGTGAATCGTGATATTGGTTCGTTATATGCATTGGCTTCCTATTTATATGAACAAGGTCAGTTGGACCGAGCCTATCGTTATAGTACTTATTGTTCTGATATCGGTATAACTTTTAAGAGCCGTGTACGACTGCTTCATCAGCAGAAGTTGCAGAGAAGGATACATCAAAGCTACATTGAACGTGATCATATGCAACAGAAGCAGCTAAAGCTATTCCTTTTATTTATTAGTTTTCTCACTATTGTATTGCTGATAGCTCTTTTCTTTTTGAGAAGGCAAACAAGAAGACGTAGGAAAGCTTTGGTTGAGCTACATGTGGCCAATGGTAGATTGAAGAGTCTTAATAGTGAACTGCAAAAGCTCAATTTGGTTCTACGTGACACAAATTATATTAAGGAGGAGTATATTGGTCAGGTATTCAAACTTTGTTCATCCTATATTTGCCGTATGGAGGAGTATCGTAAAAAGTTAAACCGTAAATTAAAGGCTGGGCAACTTGAAGATTTAAAGAAGATGATTAGTTCTACTTCTACCATGAGCGATGAAATGAAGGATTTTTATGAGAAATTTGATTCCATTATTCTACATTTATACCCTGATTTTGTAGAGCACTTCAATAGTTTGCTACGTCCCGAAGAACATATTGAAGTGAAGTCTGGGCGGCTTAATACAGAACTTCGTATTCATGCTTTGATACGAATGGGGGTAACGGATAGTGAGAAGATTGCAGAATTTTTGCACTGTTCACTGCAAACCGTATATAATAATCGTTCTATAACTTTAAATAAATCTTCGCTCAGTAAGGAGGAATTTCTTCGAGCTGTGAAAGAGGTTTGTAAAAAGTAATTTGAAGACTGAGCGTTTCTCTCATTTTTTACCCACATGTATATAGATAATTGCCATTCAATAGCTTAATACTATCGAATGGCAATTATCTATATACATGTTTTTGATTACCGATTTAATTTAAATCACTACTGAAAATCTATTGAGTCTGTCTGTAATTGAAAGATAATCAGCAATATATAACTTTGTGAATTTACCAAATCCTCTACCAGTGAATATAATCGGTTGTTACATTGTCTAATTTTGCTCTCGAGATTTTTTACACACAAGTTCCTATTAACTTAAAAATGTAATTTATGAAAACCAGACAAAAATCGAGAGACGCAAGTGGTATTCTGCTTGTCTGTCTTATGTGGATGCTGTCACTTTCAAGCTCACTTCATGCACAGACATGGAATATTAACGGAAATGTGACAGATGAACAAGGAGAACCGATAATCGGTGCCAATGTAGTGATACAAGGTACGGGTACGGGCACCATTACCGATGTAGAAGGAAACTTTAAACTCGCTTCAGTGACTAAGGGGGCGGTAATGGAGATAAGTTTCATTGGGTATATATCCAAGACATTGCAGGTGAAAGACGCATCATCGTTAAAGATTGTACTGAAAGAAGATAACCAGGCACTGGATGAGGTGGTAGTAGTAGGTTATGGTGTACAGCGCAAAAGTGATCTTACAGGTTCGGTTGCTTCAGTTAACTCGGATGTACTTGAAAGTCGCCCACAAGCTAATTTGATTCAATCTTTGCAAGGAGCAGTTCCAGGATTGAATATTAGTGTGACGGGTAGTAATGCTGAAGGTTCGTCCACTACTACACGTATTCGTGGTAACAACTCCATTACGGCCGATAATAAACCTCTTGTTATTCTTGATGGAATACCTTTTGATGGTCCATGGTCGGAAATCAATCCCAATGTTGTAGAGAGTATAGAAGTATTGAAGGATTCATCTTCAGCAGCCATTTATGGTGCTCGCGGTTCTACCGGTGTAATCCTTATTACTTCTAAGCGCGGTAAGAAAGACAGATTGACGGTATCATACGATACTTATGTTACTATTGACCAGCCTATCAATTTACCTCGTATGATGAATGGCAAAGAATTCTATAAGTATAAATCTGAAGCTTTCAAGTCTACCAATACTACTCCTCCTACAGAAGAGAATCCTGAACCTTGGTTAGATAACTTTACTCCTACTGAATTAGCTATGTATGCTGCCGGTCAGAGTACTGATTGGATGAAGTTGGCAACACAGACCGGTATAAAACAACAGCATAACCTTTCTTTCCGTGGTGGAGCTAACAAAACCAGCTATTTCATTTCATTGAACTATACGGATGTGAAAGGAACTGCGGTAGGCAATGAGTTCAAGCGTTATAATATACGTTTCAATCTTGATCAGGAGTTTAATAGTTGGTTGAAATTTTCTACTACTACACAGTTAGGTCGCTACGATCGTAGTGGTAGCAGTGCTTCTTTTTGGCGGGCTATAACACAAGTTCCGTTGGGACGTGCTTATAACGAGGATGGTTCACTTACACTTTCTGCTACTGAGGACTCCTCTTCAGCTTTCAGCATTAATCCGTTGGGATCTCTTAATAATAAGACAAAAGATATCCGTGCAAAGGTTATCACTAATAATGTGCTTGAGGTAAAGTTTCCCTTTATTAAAGGGCTGAGCTATAAATTGAATACAGGCTTCACTTACCAAAACAGCTCCTATAAGAATTATCAAGGTTTGGATACCTACGAAGGAGCTAGTGCTAATGGCGTATTGAATACTGATGACTGGCATTCAGAAGAATGGATTTTGGAGAATATTATTTCTTATCAACGTGAATTTGGCAAACATCGTATATTTTTCACAGGATTATATTCTGCTCAAAGCAAGGAATATGAACAGAATACAATGGAAGGTAAGAATTTTCCCAATGATGTGATGTATTATTACCAGATTTCTAAAGCTGCCACAATGTCTGGTAATTCCAATTATTATAAAGAAAATCATATTTCACAAATGGGGCGTTTGAATTATACTTATGATGATCGTTACTTGTTAACTCTTACTGCTCGTCGTGATGGTTACTCCGCTTTTGGTGAAAGTTCTAAATTCGGCGTTTTTCCTTCAGCCGCTATTGGATGGAATATTTCCAATGAATCTATTTTTAAAGACAAGCCTATATGTGAAACCATTAGCAATCTGAAATATCGCTTGTCATGGGGTAAAAATGGCAATGAGGCTATCAGTGCTTATAGTACACTACCTAATCTTTCAACTTACAATTATCTGAATGATGATCATACTGCACAGTTTGGTTTCTATCCGTCGAAGTTAGCTTCGCCCGGTTTAGGTTGGGAAACTACTACATCTATTAATACTGGCTTTGATATTGCACTTTGGAATGGACGTATTCAGAGTTCATTTGATATTTATTGGTCTAAAACCAAAGATTTGCTGCTTTCCCGTTCTATTCCTACCATTAATGGTACTGGCTCTATTACTGAGAATCGTGGACAGACCCGTAATCGTGGTTTTGAATTCCAGATAACTTCTAATAACATTACACATAAGAGTTTTCGCTGGAGCACCTCTTTCAACCTCTCACACTATCGTTCGGAGATTGTAGATGTTGGTTTGTATGATGCTAATGGAAAGCCGGTTGATGATGTGGCTTCCAAGTGGTTTATTGGTGAACCTATCAATGTGAACTATGATTATAAAATTATCGGTGTATGGCAGATTGCTGATCCGTCTAACCCGACAGGGCAGCAAGATCCTAACTATCGTAATTCGTATCCTGGATATGTGAAATACCTTGATGTAGATGGTAACGATATTACAACGGCTGATAAGACTATTATAGGGTCGGCTATTCCTAAAGTAAATATGAGTTTGATGAACACTTTTGAGTACAAAAACTTCACTCTGAGTGTGTTCTTAACGGCTCAGTTAGGACAAACCCATCTGAATGCCTTGTATGATACAAGCCATAATTCATATCGCCAGAACCGTTTTTTGGTGGATTTTTGGACTCCAGAGAATCCTACGAATAGCTATCCGAAAAATAGTTTGAATAGTGATGTGAATCCAGAGGGAGCCAGTTTCTATGAAAAGACAGATTTCTTACGTATTTCCGACGTTACATTGGGTTATAATTTCCCACAACAATGGTTGCGTCGTACTTTCATCAAACGGCTCAATCTTTACATGAACATTAAGAATTTGGCTACAATAACTGGCTGGACAGGTATGGATCCGGAATTTCTCAATGATCAATTGGCTGCTCCTCCAGTACGTTCGTTCACTTTTGGACTAAAGTTAGATATTTGATGAGAGTAATATATCATAAAAAGCTAAAATGAAATTGCACATATGAAAAAAATAACATATTTCAATGTCTTAGTGTTTACAGTATTATTGCTCACTATGGGCGGCTGTAATGAGGATAAGTTTCTTAAGGAAGATCCTCGTGATGCACTTTATCCTGAAAATTTACTTGTAGATTACAATGGATTTAAATCGATGATAACGCCTCTTTATGGTCTTATGCGTGCAGAGTATCGCCGTGCTGATGCAATGGGAGGAAGTATTGCGCTCTGTCTGCATTCTGCCTGGGGTGGAGGGGTAGATAATTCATGGGCCAATAATAGTCATGCGGAAATGAAGTTCCTCTACAATCCCAAAGAGATAACTTACACTGATCTTGCTATTTGGAATAATATTTTCCAGTGGGGATATCGTATCATCAACACTGCCAATATGGTTATCTCAAGAGCTGACAATGATGGCATTAACTGGGGAAGTGGTGCTGATGCTGAAAATCGTAAAAATGAGGTGTTGGCCGAAGCTCGCTTCTTCCGTGCTTGGGCTTACCGTCACCTTACCTATTCATTTGGTGCAGTGCCCCTTTCAACACAAGAAATTACAGGATTGAATTATCGTGATGATTGGGACCGTGCTTCCTTGAGTAGTATTCGCGAAGTGATGGCAGAAGATTTCCAGTTTGCAGTCGATAACCTTCCTTTGCGTACTTCTAATAATAGTAAAGTCTCTGGTGCTGTAGCACGTCACTATTTGGGTGAACTTTATTTGGCAGAAGGTAATGCTGAAAAAGCAGTTTCAGTACTGAAACCATTAGTGGAAAGTGGAGAATATTCCCTTATAAATCAACGCTTTGGTAGTAATGCTTCCAATGATGGATGTCCTTTTATTGACGTATTTTATACTCCTATGTATGCTGATGGAAATACGGAGGTGCTACTGGCTTTCATTAACACAGAAGAGGAGAATAGTGCCTATGGTACTGCAAATGTCTATATGACTACAACTTATAAGAACTATTATGCTAATGATGGCGATTGTAAAAAGACAAACCAGCATAATCCGGACTATATCAATAACGGTGGTGAAGGTTCATTTGCACAAGTCTTTTGGCAAGCTAATGGTGGTAAGGGAGCCGGACGTGTAGTTCCTTCCAGAGGAGCACTTCGTTTGTACAATTATAAAGGAATGGGAGAACAAGATGACCGTGTATCTGCCAATGCTATCGTATGGAGTATTAATGATGTAGATGCTGCCGGCAATGTAACCAAGGTATTTGATTTAGGTGGTACTGCACTTATTGATACTACGGTTAATGCAGCCATGCTAACTTCTACTTCCATTAAAAAATATGATTGGCCTACTACTCGTAAATGGGATTATACTCCACCTATTTTGGCTAATGCAGCTAATGATGGACACTATGCGGACATTGTTTATTTACGTTTGGCAGATACATATTTACTTTATGCAGAGGCTCTTTACAAGAGTAATCAAGTAGGTGAGGCCATTAAATGGATAAATAAAGTACGTAATCGTTCCAATGCTGTAAGTATTACTGAAGATGATCTTAGAATCGGTGGTATGGATTTCATTCTTGATGAACGCAGCCGTGAACTGCTTACGGAGGAAGAACGTCGTCATACATTGGTACGTGTTTGCCAAGAAAATGGTGGTGACGAACGTGATACCAATAACTATTTCAAACGTCGCATGCGTGAACTCAATGAGATAGCTGGTATTGCAGGACGTGGTATGGATGAATATGAAACTCCTGTCCTTTTCCCGCTGCCGCAATCATTCATTGATGCCAATACTGGTAATCCTTTGGAAAATAATCCGGGGTATTGATAGATAATAGTCAGATATAAATACCGCATATAAAACGGCTTTGTATATATCGGTGTTTATATCTGATTTAGATTCATATATTCAAAAGAAAACAAAAACTTAATATCTTGATACATCATGTCCGAATTGGCTTTCATTTTTAGTCTTCTTATGGTAGGGATTACAGCGGTAGGTCTTTATCGTAAGCTCAATCCTCAAGGTCTTTTGATGCTTTCCGGTTTATTAATGCTTACAGCTGCTTTTTTCATGCAAGTGCATTCGGTAGTACCTAGTGAAGCTACGGGAATGGTGGTGTTTGATTTGGTAAGGATGATAGAGGAAGTTTTTCTTTCTAATTTGGCGCGTGCAGGGTTTATGATAATGACAATTGGCGGTTATGTAGCTTTCATGAATAACATAAAGGCTACTAATGCATTGGTCTATATTTCCATGAAGCCATTAGGTCTTTTTCGACGTTATCCTTATTTGGCGGCTACTATAGTTATTCCTATTGGACAATTACTTTTTATTACTACTCCTTCAGCTGCCGGATTAGGATTGTTGCTTGTGGCTTCGGTTTATCCTGTTTTAATTAGTTTGGGAGTAAGCCAACTTACAGCATTGTCAGTCATTGCCGCTGCTACTCTATTTGATCAGGGACCGGGGTCGGCAAATACTGCTATGGCTGCCGAATTGATAGGACAATCCAATGTGGAATATTTCATCACTCATCAACTTCCTTTAGTAATTCCTACTTCCTTGGTTGTAATGGTACTCTTCTATTTCAATAACCGTTATTTTGATAAAAAAGATGCAAAGAAACAGCAGGATGGCATATTGCAGGTGTCAAATGTGACTGCAACCTCATTAGTAGAAAAACCGGATGTTCCATTGGCTTTTGCGCTACTCCCGGTATTACCTTTGGCTCTTCTCATTTTCTTTTCACCTTTTGTGGGACTGTTTCAGCCTACTGTAACATTGGGTACCACTACTGCTATGCTTTTTTCTCTGTTCTTATCATTGGTATTTGTGTTGTTTCATACTCGTAGTGTGCGTACTACTTTTAACGTTTTTGCAAGTTTTTGGAAAGGCATGGGAAATGTGTTTACTTCAGTTGTAACATTGATTGTAGCTTCAGAAGTTTTCTCTAAAGGACTGATTGGTTTGGGATTTATTGATTCATTGGTGGGTTATTCCTCTCATATCGGACTTTCGGGATTAGCTATTGCCGCAATCTTTACTCTCATTATTTTTGGAGCTGCCATGCTGATGGGAAGTGGCAATGCAGCCTTTTTTTCATTTGGTCCTTTATTGCCGGGTATAGCCACTCAGCTTGGTTTGCCGGTTTTTTCATTGATACTTCCTTTGCAGTTGGCGGCAAGCATGGGACGTGCCGCATCTCCTATTGCCGGAGTCATTGTTGCCATTGCCGGGGTAGCCGGTGTGTCATCAGTGGAGTTGGCAAGGCGTAATACATTTCCTTTAATAGGAGGAATTGTTTTCTTGATACTTTATCATCTTATCACTTTCTAAAATTAATCGACAGCTATGTTTACATTGATAAAGAATGCAAATTTATATGCTCCTGCCTATCTTGGTAAAACAGACATTTTGCTATGCGGAGAAAAGATTGCGCATATTTCAAAGACAATTGAACTGAATGAATCATTTTGCCATACTATTGACGTGCAAGGTAAAATTGTTACTCCGGGATTTATAGATCAGCATGTACATATTACTGGTGGAGGAGGGCAACAAGGTTATGCCTCATTAGTCCCCGAGGTGACTATGAGCGAACTGGTGGCATGTGGTACTACTACTGTATTGGGTATGCTTGGTACTGATGGATTTGCCAAAGAACTTACTACGCTTTATGCCAAGGCCAAAGCTATTGACGATGACGGATTGTCGGCTTATATGCTGACAAGTTATTACGGATTGCCTACCAAAACATTGATGAATAGTGTGGCTGACGATCTTATCTTCATAGATAAAGTTATTGGCTGTAAGCTGGCGATGAGTGATGACCGTAGTCCGTTTCCGACAGAGCAAGAGATATTACGTATTATACATCAGGTACGTTTAGGGGGATTTACATCTGGTAAAGGAGGAATTCTCCACATTCATTTGGGAGCACTTCCGGAAGGTATTGAGCCCTTACTCAATATTGCTCGTCACTATCCTACACTGATATCTTATCTGTCTCCTACTCATCTGATACGTACTGAAGCTCTTTTTATGCAGGCTGTAGAATTTGGTAAATTAGGTGGAATGATTGATTTTTCGACTGGTGGCTCAAAGTTTGATACTCCCCATCGTTGTGTGATACGTGCATTGCGAGCTGGTGTCCCCCTTGATCGCATTACTTTTTCTAGTGATGGCCATGGTGGCGTACGCAGAGTGAATCCTGAAACTGGAGAAATAACTTATCGTCCTGCTCCTTTGAATTTAAATTTCAAGGAGGTAGTTGCATTAGTCAATGAGGAGGGGGTACCATTGGAACAGGCGATTACATTGATAACATCCAATCCGGCTCGTAATCTGAAATTACGAGCTAAAGGTATTGTGGCACAAGGAGCAGATGCAGACTTGTGTTTTTTGGCGGAAGATTTGCAGCTTACAGATGTCATTGCCCGTGGTAAATTTGTAATGCAAGATGGTACAATAGTAAAGAAGGGAAGGTACGAATTATGAAGAAGCTGATTATATTTTATATTGGATTCCTCTGTATTTGTTTATCTGCAATAGCGAAACAGACTTTGGAAAGGCCAAGAGGTGAACATTTCTTCACTTATAGTCAATACCCTCCTTTTGCCGATCGCCCGGTAGATGTACATTATTATATACCTTCCCAGGGGGATATTAAACAAATGCCTATTGTATTTGTCTTTGAAGGAGGAGACCGCGGCTATCGTTATCTTTTGGACGGTTGGAAAGAAGAAGCGGAGAGAAAGGGTTTTATGCTTTTTATACCTCACTTTGATTTGAAATCTTATCCTTTGGCAGACTATCAGGAGGTGGGGGTGATGAATGCTGCCCATACAGTAGCTAATGCTCCCGAAAAAATTACACCAGTGTTGGTTGATAAACTATTTGAATATGTGCGTCAATTTACGGGAAGCATGCGCAAAGGATATATGATTTATGGTCATTCTGCTGGTGGGCAATTCGTACAGCGTTTCATGCTTTTTCACGATAGTCCTTATGTGGAAAAAGCTATTATAAGTTCTCCCGGTTGGTATACTTTTCCTGATTTGGCCCAGACATATCCTTATGGTACGGCTGGTATCCCCTATATTTCATCTGAACAGATAAAAAAATACTTGTCAAAACCTATCATACTACAGCTGGCTTTGGGAGATACGATACGTGAGACTTTTCTACGCAAGCCTCCTGAAGCTGAACGCCAAGGACGAACCCGTATGGCGCGAGGGCGTAGTTTCTGGCTTTATATTCACCAGTTGGCTGCATCCCGTGGTTGGGAATGCCATTGGCGCAAGATAGAAGAGTGCGGCATCGGGCATGAGGCTGTCCCTATGGGGAAACAAGCTGTGCCATTATTGACGACAGATTCTTTACGGGTACTTATTATAGGTAACAGCTATACTTTTTTTAATCGTTTGCCATGGCAAGTCCAATCGT
>ENA-ORHU01000318-ORHU01000318.1-human-gut-metagenome-genome-assembly--contig:-NODE-318-length-11589-cov-5.71562_pt1 | contig 11589 bp, 9 predicted proteins | sample MGYA00243022_ERZ508730 | MGnify/ENA primary metagenome ERZ508730 (study PRJEB26277, sample SAMN04329827) | human gut metagenome | biome: human-associated habitat | host: Homo sapiens | place: USA...
AAAATGATGATGATAACCATTACAAAGGCCTCATACACCGTCTGCTTCACCTCGTCGATAGAGGCACGGATAAACTTGGTATTGTCAAAACCGTAGTTGTAATGAACGTCTTCGGGAAGGTCTTTCTTCATCTTCTCCATGCGGTCATATACGGCGTTGGCTATTTCAATGTGGTTGGCACCCGGCTGCGGAATTACTACGACACCTACCATGGGCACACCGTTCATCTTCATATAACTCTTAATGTCGGCTGGTCCCAGTTCGGCACGTCCAATGTCGCTGAAGCGGACAATGCGGTTACCGTCTTCCTTCAGGATAAGATTGTTGAACTCTTCGGCTGTATGCATCAGCCCCAACGTGCGGATGGTGAGCTCGGTAGTGTTTCCTTCGATACTTCCGGAAGGGAGCTCTACGTTTTCGTTGTCCACCGCATTCTTTACATCCAGGGGAGTGATTCCATAGCCGGACATCTTGATGGGGTCCAGCCAAAGCCGCATGGAATAGCGCTTTTCTCCCCAGATACTTACACTACTTACATCTGAAATAGTCTGAAGCTGCTCCTTGACAGTTAGGTCGGCTATTTCACTGAGCTCCAGTAGGGAACGTTTGTCACTTTGGAGGGCAACCATCAGGATAGGGGTGGCGTCCGCATCGGCTTTTGATACGGTAGGCGGATCACAGTCACGAGGCAGATAGCGCTGTGCACGCGACACTTTATCACGTACGTCATTGGCGGCGGTTTCCAAGTCAACGGAAAGCTCAAACTCTACTGTAATGCGTGATGAACCTTGCTGGCTGACACTGGAGAGGGAGCGTATGCCGGGAATACCGTTGATGTTCTGCTCCAGAGGCTCCGTTATCTGGTTCTCGATGACATCGGCGTTGGCACCCGGATAGGAGCAGGATACTGATATGATGGGATTATCTACAGACGGGTATTCGCGTACACCCAGATAATTGTAGCCGATGAAGCCAAACAGCAGGATTATCAGGGTAAGTACTGTCGAGAGTACCGGTCGCCGTATACTTAATTCGGATATATTCATTCTTTACAATTGATAATTAATGGTTGATAATTGACAGTTGTCAATTGATATTGTCCAGTGTTACCGGCAGTCCGGTACGGAGTTGCAGGGTTCCCGAGGTGATGATGGTATCTCCTGCCTGCAAGCCTTGCAATACTTGTACTTCCGCTTCCGTACGGATTCCCGTAGTAATCTCTACCGGCTGGGCTTTTCCCGACTTATAGAGGAATATTTTGTCTTTTCCCATTTCCGGTACAATGGCTTCGGACGGTACGGCGAGGGCGTTCTGAATTTCGTCCTTGTTCAGCTTGATGCTGGCATAGCGGCCCGGAAGCACGGCTCCGTTGGCATTGGGATAAAGTGCACGGATTGTCAAGGTATGGGTAGTAGGGTCTATCTTTGATTCGCGTGCATAAACCGTGGCGTGGAAGGTGTTTAGTTTTCCTTCGAGAGTGAAGTCCAGTCCGGCGCCGGTCTTTACGTCATTGGCATACCGCTCGGGTACGGCAAATTCCACCTTCAACGGTGAAATCTTGGTGAGCTTGGCTACAATGGTTGTAGGGGAAGCGTAAGTACCCACACTGACTTGGCGCAGACCGATGACACCGTCGAAAGGGGCACGCAGCTCGGTTTGTGCGATGTTCGATTCTATCAAGTCAATGTCGGCATTCAGGGTGGCCAGCTCGGTCTTTACTTGTTCGTAGGCTTCTTTACTGACCGCATCCCTTTCCAACAGGGCGTTCTGGCGAAACACGCGGTCTTCTGCCAACTTTAATTGGGAGACGAGGCGTTGCAATTGTGCTTGCAGCGGCCGGTCATTAACTTTGGCAAGTAATTGTCCTTTCTTGACGAAACTGCCTTCTTCAAAATTTATCTCTATGATTTTGCCGGATGTCTCGAAAGAAAGGTCCACTTCCTCATCAGGCAGCAGGCTGCCGCTGATTTGTATTTCATCCTTCAGCAATTGCGGTTTGATTATTTTTGCGTTTACGTTTAGAATTTTCTTACCGCTACGTTGACCGGTCATCACCTTGTCTGCAGCGGCTAATTCTTCATTCTCTTTAGGTAATTGGGTGTAGATTCCTCCTCCAATCAGTACGAGACCAGTCACGCTAATGATGCCCCATTTAACTCTCTTATTCATGTTGTAGTATTAGTAGTAATAAAATCAGCCTTAGATTAGACAGCAGGAAAAAGGAAAGGTTTAAAACATAAAGAGTTAAAAAGTGTAAGAATATGAGATGGAAAGATGATAAAATGACAAATCAGTAAGCAGCCCGGTATTTCCCCTCCTCCTTGTCTTCCAGCATGTTCAGATAAGAAGCGTATCGTGACTCACTGATATAGTGCTTCTCAACCGCCTCGCGTACAGCGCATCCGGGTTCGTGGCGGTGGGTACAGTTGCCGTAACGGCAGTCGGCGGATACTTTGAATATTTCCGGGAAATAGTGGCCTATTTCTTCTTCTTCCATATCGAATGTTCCAAAACCTTTGATGCCCGGGGTGTCAATGATATATCCGTCACCGGGAACCGGGAACATTTCTGAGAAGGTAGTGGTGTGCATACCTTTATTATGATAGGTGGATATCTCTCCGGTTTTAATCTCTATATCGGGCAGTATTGCCTTGATGAGTGTCGATTTCCCTACTCCGGAATGTCCGGAAAAGAGGGTTATACGTCCTTTGAGCTCTTCCTCGATAATATCGATGCCTTCCCCTTTTTTGGCAGAAACCTTGAAACATGGATAACCGATGGTGGTATAAAGGTTGATGAGACTGTTCAGATAGTGCAGTTCCTCTTCGTTGTAGGCATCCACTTTGTTGAATATAATCTTGACGGGAACACGGTATGCCTCGGCAGAGGCGAGAAAACGGTCTATAAATGTGGTGGAGGTTTCGGGATAGTTCACCGTCACTATGAGCATGCACTGGTCGAGGTTGGCGGCAAGAATATGTGATTGCTTGGAAAGGTTGGAGGCACGGCGGATGATGTAATTCTTCCGGTCCTCTATCTCGCTGATAAAGGCCGTACCTTCCTGGTTCAGTATGATGTTCACGTAATCGCCTACAGCCACGGGATTGGTGCTTCGTATGCCTTTCAACCGGAAGTTCCCTTTGATTTTACATTCAATCTCCCTTCCGTCGTCAGTCCGTACCAAGTACCAGCTTCCGGTGTTTTTTATAACGAGTCCCCTCAAAATAATTGATAATTGATAATTGATAATTGATAATTGATTGCTGGATAATTAACTATAGGTATTATTACACATGATAATTATCAACTGTCAATCATCAATTATCAATTCATTAAACGGTCATGATTTCTTTATCCTTTGCAGCCAGCATGTCATCAATCCGCTTGATGAACTTGTCGTGAATCTTCTGCAGCTTTTCTTCACCGCCTTTCTGGGCATCTTCTGCCAGTCCGTCCTTTACGGATTTCTTCAAGGCGTCGATGGCATCACGGCGTGCATTACGTACACTTACTTTGGCTGTTTCTCCTTCTCCCTTGCATTGTTTGGCAAGCTGCTTCCGGCGTTCTTCCGTCAGCGGTGGGATGCCGATACGGATAATTTCACCGTTGTTTTCGGGCATGATGCCGAGACTGGAGTCAATGATGGCCTTTTCAATGACGCGGAACATGCTCTTATCCCATGGCTTGATGGCAATGCTGCGTGCGTCCGGAGTGGTTACGGCTGCCACATTGTTGATAGGAACCATACTTCCGTAAGAATCCACACGGATACCATCCAGTAAACGGATATCAGCTTTTCCGGCGCGGATATGAGCCAATGCCTCGTCCAGATACATGATGGCCATGTCCATACTTTCTTGCGCTTCGTCTAAGATGTCTTTTACGTCTCTCATATTATTTTCGTTTTTGGAATAGCTTTAATTTGAAACTTTGCAAATATAATTATTAAATCGTGAATTGAGAATTAAGAATTAAATAACATTCATTTTTTTATTCTCAATTCTTCGTTTTCCGTTTTTAATTCAATTATGTACCAGTGTACCGATTTCTTCTCCTTGCATCACTCTTTTCAGATTCCCCACTGTATCCATGTCAAAAACGATGATGGGTAGGTTGTTCTCCTTGCACATGCAGGTGGCGGTGAGGTCCATCACTTTCAGACCGCGCTTCAGTACTTCGTCGTAAGTGATGTCGTGGAACTTCGTGGCTGTCGGGTCCTTCTCCGGGTCGGCGGTGTAGATGCCGTCCACACGGGTACCTTTCAGCATGACATCCGCCTCAATCTCGATGCCGCGCAGACTGGAACCGGTATCGGTAGTGAAGAACGGATTGCCTGTACCGGCGGACATGATGACTACTTCGCCTGCTTCCATACATTCGATGGCACGCCATTTATTGTAGAATTCACCGATGGGTTCCATACGTACGGCAGTCAGCACGCGGGCCTTCACGCCGGCAGCTACCAGAGCCGAACTGAGTGCAAGGCTGTTGATGACGGTTGCCAGCATTCCCATCTGGTCGCCTTTCACACGGTCGAACCCTTTGTTGGCACCGCTCAATCCGCGGAAAATGTTTCCACCGCCTATCACGATGCCTATTTGTACTCCCAATTCGTGGATTTCTTTGATTTGAGCTGCGTACTCGGCAAGGCGTTTCTCGTCGATGCCGTATTGCTTTTCACCCATCAGGCTCTCGCCGCTGAGTTTCAATAAGATTCTTTTATAGGTTGCCATAATATATAGTTTTGTTATATTGCTTTGCAGCAAAGATAAAGAATTAAACTGAAAAGTGCAGCAGAATGTGGTAGGATAGTTGCCTAACGCACAGTCTTTAGGAACTCGTCCATGCTGTGATATAACGGAACGCCATAGCGGTTGCAAGTAATCCGCACATTGTCGTAGCGGTAGAAACCGGGTTCACAGATAACGTGCAGTTTGCCCGAACGCATGTGCAGTCCCATCTCCAGCAGGGTGATGGGGGACTTGCTGCTTGCCAGGATATTCATGATTATCAGGTCGGCTTTTTCCAGATGTTCCAGTTCCCAGTTCACTTGATGTTCAAAGTCGGACATTTCGCCGCTGAGTCCCTTGTCCCTTCGGGGATTGTATAGGATGTATTTACCTTGGGGGCGTGCGCGGAACCAGTCGCAGGTTGCCTTTTGCCAGTCTATGCTTTTGCCCATGTCGATGGTGCCTGCCAGGAAAATTCTGGTGTATTCGGCTTCGTTCACTTCGGCTTTGCCTTCATCCGGGTGGAGTACTATAACCTCGGACTGAGCCTGCAGCCCGATAGGAAACAACAGCAGTAAAAGCAGGTAGAGACTTTTCTTCATGGTTGGTGATGGTTTTATAGGATTAGTTTCTTTTCTTGCTTCTTATCGGGAGTCTTGGGAACAGTTTCCTGAAACGGACCAGTTGGCTTGTAATATTGCCTCCTGCGATGACGAACGTTACGGCTACGATAATCATCACCAGTCCGAAGCTTTCTCTGACTGTCAGGCTTTCTCCAAAGACGGCTATTCCGAAGAAGATGGCTGTCACGGGCTCCAATGCGCCGAGAATGGCGGTCGGGGTGGAGCCGATATATTGGATGGCACCGGTAGTGCAGAGGTAGGATATGGCGGTGGGGAAGACAGCCAATGCAAGCAGATTGGCCCACAGATACCACTGGTCCGGTGTGTTCAGTACGCCGGAATAGAGCAGGCGTGCCACAAAAAGCGATAGGCCGAAGAGAAGGACATAGAAGGTGACTTTAAGCGTAGCCACATTTTTCAACGATGTCTGGTTGATGCCCACGATGTATATGGCATAGGAAAGGGAAGACGCGAAAACTAGCAGTGTCCCTATCAGGCTCAGTGTGCTGCCGTCCTCGCTCTTGTAGAGCAGTCCGATACCTCCCAGTGCAAGCAGCATGCAGACGATGGTTTGCAGTGCCAGCTTCTCTTTGAAAACCATGGCCATAATAAGCGCCACCATGATGGGATAGACGAACAGCAGTGTAGACGCTATGCCGGCGGCCATGTAGTTATAGCTCAGGAAAAGCGTCAGTGAGGAGAGGGCCACGAGCAATCCCATGATGATGAGCGGAAATGTTTCTTTCCGCTGTATCTTGAATGACCGCCCTCTCGCCTTTATCATAATGCCCAGCAACGGGATGGCGAAGAGGTATCTGAAAAAAAGTACCGAGTCCGGGTCCATGCCGGCCTTGTACAACGGGAGGGCAAACAGTGGATTCATGCCGTAGGAGGCTGCGGCGATGGAACCTAAAATATATCCTTTGGCTTTTGCGTTCATATCTTTATCTGTAAATTAGCGCGCAAAGGTAGATATTTACTTTGATTTCCTCCTTCTTTTCTGTATGAAAACCGTATGAATTCTACACTTATGCCTTCAGTGTGTAGTCGCCGGCTTCTTTCGTCACTACTTTCTGCAGTTCTTCGAGCGTCTTTTCACCGTCCGAAAACTCTACGGTGGCTACCGGAGGGTTCAGGGTTACGGTGGCGTGTATGCCTTCCATACTGTTCAATGCTTTCTCTACATGCATGCGGCAATGGTTGCACATCATGCCTTCTACTTTGAATTCTTTCTTCATGATTGTTTCTGTTGGCGGTTCAACTTCTTTGTTTTCTTCTCCTTCATGTATTCTTTTCCGTTTCAGCAGCAGGCTGTTGCTCACCACACTGACACTGCTGAATGCCATGGCCGCACCGGCTATCATCGGATTCAGCAGGAAGCCGTTGATGGGATAGAGTATTCCGGCCGCAATGGGTACACCTATTATATTATATATAAATGCCCAGAAGAGATTCTGCCGGATGGTCCGGACGGTGAGACGCGACAGACAGAGAGCTTCCGGTATCTTGGTCAGGTCGGAAGAGATGATGGTCATTTTGGCTACATCCATGGCGATGTCGCTGCCTCCACCCATGGCGATGCTTAAGTCGGCTTGGGCAAGGGCGGCGCTGTCGTTGATGCCGTCGCCCACCATGGCAACCTTCCGGCCTTCTGCCTGCAACCGGCTGACGAAGGCAGCCTTGTCCTGCGGGAATACACTGGCCTGGTAGTGGGCGATGCCTGCTTTGCGGGCAATCTCACGGGCGGTGGCCTCATTGTCTCCGGTCAGCATGTGGACTTCGATGCCGGCGGCGTGCAGCTCGCTGACGGCACGGATGGAAGTTTCCTTTATCCGGTCTGTAATTCCGGCTATTGCCAGCACGTTTTCTTCATCGGCAAACCAGATGACGGTCTGTGCTTCCGCTGTCAGTCGGGTAGCTTCTTCCCGAAGAGACCGGCTGATGGCAATCCGGTTCTCTTCCAGTAGTTTCAGGTTTCCGACAAAATAAATCCGGCCTTGTGTCCGTCCTTTTACACCTTTTCCGGTGATGGTTTCGAAATCTTGGATGTCGTCTATGGAAGCCGATTCCTTGAGGTGATTCACTACGGCGTCTGCCAATGGATGTTCCGATAACTTTTCCAGACTGTAGAAAATGTCCGGCAAGACATCTTTTGAGGAAATGCTTGGATTGGGAGTAGTTGTCGGCGTATTCCATACCAGCTTACTGACTACCGGTTTTCCTTCGGTTACGGTTCCGGTTTTGTCGAGTACTACGGTATTTACCTTTTTGGCAATCTCCAGGCTCTCGGCATCTTTTATCAGTATCCCCCTTTCGGCTCCCTTGCCGATGCCTACCATGATGGCGGTAGGAGTGGCCAACCCTAGCGCACACGGGCAGGCGATGATAACCACTGTGACAAATGCCAATAATCCGTGGGTGAATCCACCGGTTCCGTCCAGCATCATCCATACGATGAAAGCGAGCACTGCAATGCCGATAATGGTAGGTACGAATATCCCTGCTATCTTGTCGACCAGTTGCTGTACCGGTGCTTTGCTCCCTTGTGCGTCTTGCACCATGTGTATAATCTTTGCCAGCAGTGTATCTGTGCCGACTTTCTCTGCACGGAAGCGGAAACTCCCCTTCTGGTTGATGGTACCTGCGAAGACTTAGGCATCTTTTTGCTTGGACACTGCTACCGGTTCGCCGCTCAGCATACTTTCGTCTACGTACGAAGAACCTTCCGTCACGATGCCGTCCACTGCAATCCGTTCGCCGGGCTTCACCAGTATGATGTCGCCGGGGCGAATCTGCTCAATAGGGACAATGCGTTCCTCATTCCCAACGACGGTCACGGTCTTGGGTTGGAGTCCCATCAGCTTCTTGATGGCTGTTGAAGTGTTTCCTTTCGCCTTTTCTTCCAGCAGGCGCCCCAGCAGGATTAAAGCTATGATGACACTTGCCGCTTCAAAATACACATGCGGGTCGATGCCCCTGGACAGCCAGAAGTCCGGAAATAACATGTTGAACAGACTGAACAGATAGGCTGTTCCGGTGCTGATGGCTACCAATGTATCCATATTGGCGCTGCCATGTCTCAACTGTTTCCAGGCACTGCTGAAGAATCCCCGTCCCAGCCAAAATACAATAGGAGTGGATAGTGTCCACATGATAGGATTGGCATAGGGCATATCCATGAAAAACATACCTATTATGACAACAGGTAAGGATAGATTAACGGCCCAGACAGTGCGGAGTTTCAGTGTAGTGAATTTTTTGTTGTGGGCCTCTTCCGCTTCTTCGAGCGTATTGCCGTCCCGATTTATCAGCAAGTCATATCCAGCGGCCTGCACGGCTTGCTGCAATGCCTCGGAAGAACAGTTCTTGGGATCATATTCTACGGTTGCCGTTGCCGAAGCGTAGTTTACGGCTGCTATCTTGACACCGGACTGCCGGTTCAGCGTCTTTTCTATCCGTGCGGCACATGATGCACAGCTCATTCCCAATACGGGAAATGTCTCTTGAACAATATTCTTGTCTGTCATAACAATTATGTATTTAAATTCCGTAAGTTCTTGAACTTGCGAAACTTGAGTTATGTATAAATCATAGCGATACAAAGATAATGCTTTTTCCCCTTGAAATGTTCATCGCTTAAAATCGCAATAAATAGACTACTTCTCACTGGGGAATGCTTTTTTGATGACTCCCCGACTCAATCCCGTCTGCACCGCTCCCCGCATCAGGAGGTAGGTGAGGAAGGCAAGCCATAAAGCATGGTTTGCCAGGACGGGATGTAGGCCATAATACAAGACAAAGAAGCTGACGGCTGCTGCAGTCATGGACAGCAGCATGCCGCGTGTGGCTGTGGCACCTATAAAAATGCCGTCCCAAATGAAGGCGGCTATACCAACGGCAGGAACGGCAAGCGCCCAGTAGAAATAGGTGTCGGCAACCGCTATCACTTCTTTGTCATCCGTCAATAGCCCGAGGAAGGCATTACCTCCCAGTGCATAGGTCAACGTAAAGAGAACTGCCATTACCGCTCCCCATCCAAAGAGATGTCGGACGGTGTCTGTAAAGGCTTCCCGGTTGTGTGCGCCTATGTATCTGCCGCTCAGGGCCTCGCCTGCGTAGGCAAAACCATCCATTACATACGAGAACAAAGTGAAGAGCTGCATCAGCAGCGTGTTGACAGCCAAAATGATTTCGCCCTGCGAAGCTCCTGCTGAAGTAAAGAACAGAGTAACCGCCACCAGGCAAAGGGTGCGCAGAAAAATGTCCCTGTTCACTTGGAAGAATTTTAGCATTGTCTCCTTCTCCCAGATACCTTTTCTTTCTTCCCCTTTAATTTCCAATTTATAATTTTTAATTTCCCAGTATCTCTGCAACTTTCCTTAATTGCGTATCCAGAGCATCAGCCCCATCAGGAAACCGGCGTACTGGGCTATCAGCGTCCCCAGGGCCACTCCTTCGCCTTTCATTCCGCATAGATCTCCCAGGCAGAGGCTGGCAATGATATTGACTATATTCTGTGTGATGGCTATATACATGGGAATGCGTGAATTCTGCATGCCGATGAACCATCCCGTGAGCCCGTATAGTCCCAGCATGGCGGGTGCACCCCAGATGCAGATGTGGAAATAAAGCGTTGCCATCTCTTTGACCTCGTCTGTAGGATGAATCAGCAGGAATGCGCCTTGTCTGATGAGGACTTGCAATGCTATGAGGCAGGACGCGACAGCCAGCCCTATGCCGACGGAGCGCACTAATAGGCGTACAACTTCCGGCAAATCCCGTTTTCCGTATGCTTGTGAAGTCATTCCGCTGGTCCCCATGCGCAGGAAACCGAAAATCCAGTAGATGATGTTGAACAGCATCCCGCCTACGGCAATGGCTCCGATATAGGCCGGTGAGCCTAAGTGTCCGACAATGGCTACATCAATCAGTCCGAGCAAAGGAACGGTGATGTTTGATACGATGGAAGGCAGTGCTATTTGCAAGATTTGCTTGTCTCTGAGCTTCATTGGTAACGCCTATTTCATAAGATTGGCAAAGTTACGCAGAAAAGGGGAAAATAGTGGGAAAGATTAACTATATTTTGTTGATGTTTGCAGTGAAAGTGTGTAAATTTGTAGGTGAATTTCTATGGAGATGATTCAGGCTGTTAAACTATTATATACTTTAAAAATGAAATCCTTAACTTTATTTTTCTCTTTGTTTCTGATGTTGCCTCTGTCAGTTTTCGCTCAGTCGGCGGGTGAATTGTTACAGAAAGTTTCCGAAGCGTAGTCCGAAGGCAAGGACGATTATGCCGTAAGTCTGATTCGTCTGTCGGCAGATGCCGGTGTGGTCCAGGCGGAAATGTTCTATTGGGCCAATGTTGACAAGAACACTGTGGTAGCTTCCCGTTTGGCCAATGAGCTGGCTGCCCATTACAAGGAAATGCGGAATTACGACAAGGCCTATCTCTTCTATAAGGAGTTCTTGCAACGCCATCCCGAAGATGTGCCTGCCCTTGTTTCTTGTGCCGAGATGGAAATGATGCGGGGAAAAGAGAAGGATGCTCTGAAAACCTACGAGAAGGTGCTGATGCTCGACGGTGATAACCTGCAGGCAAATATCTTCTTGGGGAATTATTTCTATCTTCAGGCAGAAAAGGAAAGGAAGAAGCTCGATGATGACTTTAAGAAGATAACTTCCCCTACGCGGATGCAATATGCCCGTTATCGTAACGGTTTGTCGGACGTGCTTACCAATAGCTATAGCAAGGCAAAGACCTATCTGCATCGGGTGCGCCAGGTATTTCCTTTCATGGAGGCAGGCAAGACGCTGGAAAGAATAAAGAAGATGGAGGCGGAGATGCGTTAATAGTAGCTCAATCTCCTTTTTGAGATACGGATTGCGCAAGTAATAGATTTCTAACGCTTATTCATCGCGGGTGCGAAGCGAGGTGTTGTGCGGGAAGACTTGTTTGGCGAGGCATAGCTGTTCACTCCCATATTCTTCCGAGCAGCGTCTTCTCCGACAAGATGATGGATGCCTTTCCTTTCATGCCTTTCTGCATGAAAGGGACTTCTTTCAGTGACAGTATAAAACAGAAATAGTTGTGCCCGTTGCGGCTGATTATCCGTGTAGAAACGGTTGTGACAGTTCCTTGCAGATAGCCGAATTGCGAGCTTGTATATCCTTCCAGTGCAAAATCTGCTTTCATGCCGGTACTTACTTGTGTGATGAAGGCATACGGCAGATCT
>ENA-ORHU01000319-ORHU01000319.1-human-gut-metagenome-genome-assembly--contig:-NODE-319-length-11516-cov-6.53364_pt1 | contig 11516 bp, 10 predicted proteins | sample MGYA00243022_ERZ508730 | MGnify/ENA primary metagenome ERZ508730 (study PRJEB26277, sample SAMN04329827) | human gut metagenome | biome: human-associated habitat | host: Homo sapiens | place: USA...
GCGGCCACTGCCGGTAGCTGTCTCTTTCTCTTCACGGTCGCGGTAGTTGTCTAGTAAACGGTTGAATTCATGCGAATCCATCCGCTTTATCAAATCTTCCTTACTTAGCCAGTCCAGCTTGCGGTAGATATCAGTCATAAAGTCAGCGATTTCCTCCTCGTTTACTTTCACTTTTTCAAGGTCGTCTATCACTTTGAGCAGTTGTTTTTCGCATATCTGTTTGCCGGTAGGCATTTCGCCTGCAATGAATTTCTTGCCGATGATGCGCTCAATCTCGCGCATCTTGCCTTTCTCGCGCAGGTTGATAATGGCGATGGAAGTCCCGGTTTTTCCAGCACGTCCCGTACGGCCGCTGCGGTGGGTATAACTTTCGGTGTCATCGGGCAATCCGTAGTTGATGACGTGGGTTAGGTCGTCCACATCGAGGCCGCGTGCGGCAACGTCCGTGGCAACCAGCAGTTGTAGGTTGCGGATGCGGAACTTCTGCATCACGGCGTCACGCTGCGCTTGACTCAGTTCGCCGTGCAGCGAGTCGGCATTATAGCCTTCCTGCATCAACTTGTCAGCTATTTCCTGCGTTTCTTTGCGGGTACGGCAGAAGATGATGCCGTATATCTGCGGATAGTAGTCCACAATACGCTTCAGGGCAGCATACTTGTCTTTGGCATGTACACAGAAGACTACGTGTTTCACGTTGCTGGTGCTTTCATTTTTGCGCCCGATGGTGATATCTATGGCATCGCGCAGGTACTTCTTGAAAATGCGTGCGATTTCCGAGCTCATGGTAACGGAGAACAGCAAGGTATTGCGTTCTTGCGGAACGTCGGCAAGAATAGCGTTGATGCTGTCCGTGAATCCCATGTTCAGCATTTCGTCCGCTTCGTCCATAACCACGTTCTGTATGGTGGCGAGGGACACGGTTTTGCGTTCCATCAGATCCAGCAGTCGTCCTGGTGTGGCTACGATGATGTGTACACCCCGTTTCAGGGCACGTATCTGGCTTTCAATGGACGAACCGCCATATACGGGCAATACCCGTAAGCCATCAATGTATTTGGAGTAATCGTTCAAATCGCCGGCTATCTGCAAACAAAGTTCACGGGTAGGGCAGAGAATAAGTGATTGGGGAATTCGGTTGTTGACGTTAATCTTCTGTATGAGCGGCAGACCGAACGCTGCGGTTTTTCCTGTTCCAGTTTGTGCCAGTGCTACTACATCATTGTTTTCTCCTAAAAGGTATGGAATTACTTCCTCTTGTACCGGCATGGGCTGCTCGTAACCCATTTCTTCGATGGCGCGGCGTATCTCCGGCGACACACCGAGCTCTTCAAATGTCTTCATTAAATCTTTTGTATATCTTTATATTTCGGACGCAAAGATAGTGCTTTTCAATGGATATTTGATAATTGATGGTTGATAATTATGTAATTACATGATAAAATCGTTTTTTATTGACTACTGATTATCCATTATGCATTGTCAATTATCTACTAAAAGAATGTCTTGTAGTCTCTTTCTTTCTTCTTTCGTCAGGCCGATGCCTCTTTGCAGGTAGGTGTCGGTATCTCCATACCTTCGTTCCATTTCTTCGATGGCGGCATTTAGGAAATCTGCGCGTGCTGAGAATATGGTGGTGATAGCCTCTTGCGAACGTGCCGGAAGCTGGTAAGCGTACCGAGAGGCAGCCGGGATGTTGAAGTAGTCGTTGCTGAGGCGGTAGTCTTCCATGATGATGTCTTCGCCCACTCCAAGGGAGGCAAGCACAAGCGCCGATACAATGCCTGTGCGCCCTTTGCCTGAAGAGCAATGGATTATGAGGGGATAATTGTTCTTATCCAGTAGGATATCGAAAATCTGACGGTATTCTTTAGTATAGTTGCTGATGAGCTCGCGGTTCATTCGCTCCACTATCCGGTGGACGGTATCACTCTTGATTGTCCGCTCCTGCACACCTTTCAGGATATGCTCCATATCACCAGTAGGAATAGGGATGTGCACCACTTTGAATTCTTGCTGCAAGGGGCTTTGTCTGTGTGCTTCATCGAATGAGCGCAGGTCGATGATAGTCCTTATTCCTATATTCTTGAGCTCCTTGCGCGAGCACGGTTCCAATTTGTCTATTTCGGCAGAGCGATATAGCATGCCCCAATGTACTTTCTTTTGGGTAGGATAGGACGTATAGCCTCCCAAGTCGCGGAAGTTCTGTATGCCGGGGATATTGATGTTGCGGGTGGCAATCTTTACCCGGTAGTTGTCACCGAATACAAGCATGTAGTAGTATCGCTGTGTAGGGTCGGTAGTGATGACGGTCATCTTCAGATCGGAGATGTTGGCAATGGCAATAGGAACGTCTTCGGGGATGTCCTCCGGGTTAGTCGAGGCATATACTTTAACATTCCCTTTGATAAGAGGGGCCATTTCCCATTTCACAATGCAGTTGCCCACATTGTTTTCTTCGCATACAACGGAAATGTGAGGGGCAGTGCCGCTACAAGAAGGGAGCAGCACTGCCAAAACAAGCAAGTTCAATAAATTCCTATACATAATTCGTAACCTCTCTGATGTCGTTAATCACAAATATATGTAATTTATCCACAGAGGGTAACGTCAATGTCAGGCTTTTATATTTCTTTTTTGAACTTTAAAATTATCTGTGCTTCTCTGCTAATTCCTTTGAAACGGAGTTGTTGAAACTTTTGCATACCTCAGCGGCAAACTCAATGCCGCATTGGATAACTTGGTCCCAAGTAGCTTCGTCCATGGTATCGAGGTCCTTGTAGCGTACATTATGTTTCAGCAGCCCGAAGATGATGCCTGCGTTGAAATTATCTCCTGCACCGATGGTACTGACCGCTTCTAACGGAGGAATGGAATATTCCTTGGAAATCGTGTCGGTGCGCAATGATACCTGCTCTGCGCCGGCAGTACAGAGGAAGTTACGGCAGTAGAACTTTACTTTGTCTTTGTATATCTTGTCAGCCTCCTGCAGGCCCCACATATAGAAGAAATCCTCTTGCGAGCCGCGTACAATGTTGGCGTATTCTAGATTTTCGATGATGGTGGGAGCCAGCTTGATGGCCTCCTCTTTATGGGACGAACGGAAATTGGGGTCGTAATAGATAATGGCATGCATGTCGTGTGCGCGTTCCAGCAGTTCTAATACTTTGTCGCGCAATACGGGGTTTAAGGCATAATAAGACCCTATTATAACGATGTCGTCCTCTTGAATTTGTGGATACTCTATATCTAATCGTTGTTTGGGATAATCTTTATAGAAGATGTATTCCGCATCACTCCGGTCGTTAAGGAAAGCGAGTGATACGGGGGATTTCCCGTCAGGGAAGACATTAACATGGTCTGTGGGGATATTGTTCTCGCGCATGAAGTTGAGTATGATATTGCCCACGTGGTCATTGCCTGTTTCACTGATAAAGCAAATGGGAACGCCGATACGTCCCAGCGAGACGATGCCGTTGAATACTGAACCGCCTGGGACAGCTGCTGTGGGCTGTTCGCCACGGAATATGATGTCTAGTATGGTTTCTCCGATACCTATTACTTTACGCATAGCGATCTTGATTTTTCTCCGAGGTAACCGCCGTGATGGCGCTTGGAGTAGTCTTCAATGGTGAATCCAGTTTCTTTCATGGTCTGTACAACCAAAATGTCACCGATGACGGTCATGGCAGTGGTTGAAGTCGTGGGCGTCATGCCCAATACGCATACTTCTTGGGGGTTCCCGGTGCTGAGGCATACATCGGATTCGTGTGCCAGGGGGCTATCAGGGTTTCCGGTGATGACGATAAACTTCAGTTCCGGACTTAGGTTATGTGCCAACTGTGTCAGCTCCACGATTTCACGAGTTTTGCCCGAATTGGAGATGAGTAGCAACAGATCATTCCCCTGAAGGATGCCGAGGTCACCGTGCTGTGCTTCGCTGGGGTGCAGGAAAACGGACGGAATACCGGTGGAGCAGAAGGTAGTAGCGATGTTCATGGCTATTTGTCCGGCCTTGCCCATACCCGAAGTTACCAGTTTCCCTTTTTTGCGGTGCACTTGTTCTACGATGAGTTCTACAGCTCTTTCATAAGCGTCCGTCACTGGAATGTTCAGTACGGCTTGTGCCTCTTTCTGCAAAAGCTCTTGAATGGATGCAATCATACTCTTAATGTATTTAATGTGCTAATATGCTAATGTGCTAATTGGCTGCGCTGTGATGCCGCATGGTCATTGGCATATTAGCACATTAATCACATTAGCACATTATAGCAATATGCAAATATCTGCAATTTTCTATAAACGGCAATAAGTTTTATTGTATTTTTGTCGCCTCAAATAGTTTGAAACGTCAGAATGAAGAAGTTAAAAGAGAATTTACCGTCGGCTTTCAACCAACATATCTTGTCCAACGGCTTGCGCATCATTCATGAACCTTCAGTCTCCAAGGTGGCTTATTGTGGTTTTGCTGTAGATGCGGGTACGCGCGATGAGCTTGAAAACGAGCAAGGTATGGCGCATTTTGTGGAGCACCTTATATTTAAAGGTACCGCCAAGCGTAAGGCATGGCATATCCTGAACCGTATGGAGAATGTGGGCGGAGACCTTAACGCCTACACCAACAAGGAAGAGACGGTGATTTACTCTGCTTTCCTGACCGAGCATTTCGGCCGTGCCTTCGAATTGTTAACGGATATTGTATTCCACTCCACTTTCCCGCAACGCGAAATCGAGAAGGAGACGGAGGTGATTATCGACGAGATACAATCCTACGAAGACAACCCTTCCGAGCTCATCTTCGATGATTTCGAAGACTTGATATTCAGAGGGCATCCCCTGGGACGCAACATTCTGGGCAATCCCGGGCAACTGAAGCTGTTTCGCAGTGAGGATGCCGCTGCATTCACTTCTCGCTTCTACCATCCCGGCAATATGGTCTTTTTTGTTCTGGGCAATCTGGACTTTAGGCAGGTGGTGCGCTGGGCGGAAAAACTCCTCGCGGATATACCTGCCATGGCAGTGGACAACCGCCGTATGCCACCGCCCCTCTATGTACCCGGGCATCTTGTAATGCATAGGGATACCCATCAGGCCCATGTCATGCTAGGCAGCCGGGGAAATAATGCATAAGATGACACGCGTACCGCACTCTATCTGCTGAACAATATTTTGGGTGGCCCGGGCATGAACAGCCGATTGAACGTTTCTCTCCGTGAACGTCGTGGGCTGGTCTATAACGTAGAATCCAACTTGACTTCCTATACCGATACGGGAACTTTCTGCATCTACTTCGGTTGCGACCCTGCAGATTTGGACTACTGCACCCGCCTGGTATATAAGGAATTGAAACGCTTGCGTGATGTCCGGATGACTTCCTCGCAGCTTGCGGCTGCCAAGAAGCAACTTATCGGACAAATCGGTGTAGCTTCGGATAATAATGAGAACAATGCGTTGGGCATGGGCAAGACTTTCCTGCATTATAATAAATGCGAAACTTCCGAAGCCGTGTTCCATCGCATTGAACAGCTCACTTCGGAAGCTCTGTTGGAGGTGGCAAACGAGATGTTTGCCGAGGACTATCTTTCGACGCTCATTTATCGCTGATCGCTTTTTTTATTTGAAAACCTGCAACATAGGACGTCTTATCCATACTTGTGGCTGTTTCAGTCCGAGGATGTGGACAATGGTGGAGGCAACGTCATACTGCATCATGCTTTCGTGGAATTCGCCTCCTTTCTTAATGTTCTTTCCGGAGCCTGCATTTCCTGCATGGTCTTGTCGCCATGGCCGTTTTCAATGTCTCCGTGGTTGGCAGTAACGATGAAGATGGTAGGAAATATGCCATGATGGTTCAATACACGTGACTGAAGCTCGGGAGTCTTAGAGCCCCATTGTAGGCACCCCAGCCATCAAGACCGATGAAAACTACGTGTTTGGCTCTTCACTTAGCATTGCAGGGAACAGAAAAGAGGTATACCGCTGTCGGAGTGATGAGTAATGTAAAAGTCAGTTTCTTCATGTTTTCTTTAGTTTTTATTTATTCTTTTCCAGTCGTTGCATGCTGAATTCACAGCCGCAATACTGCTGGTTATAGAAATCATACTCTTTCAGCAGTTGGTTGCGTCGCTCCTGGAGCCCGCCCTTCCGCCAATTCTGTTCCCAGAAGAGGGTGCCCGGATAGAGTGCGGCGGCACGGCGTCCTGCTTCATTGATTTGTTCCAGGCTTTTCCAGCGCGAAGAGGCAAGGGTGGTAGTGAATACGGAGAAACCATGCTCGGAAGCGTAGCGGGCTGTTTCTGTCAGGCGCAGAGTGAAGCACTTCAGGCAGCGGCTGCCGCGTTCCGGTTCATGCTCCAGGCCCTGCATGGTATGTAACCAGTGTGCATAATCATAGTCTGCATCGATGAAATCGATGTTTTTGGAGGTTACGAAACGGATAGCCTCGTTTTTCCTTGTCTCATATTCTGCCTGCGGATAGATGTTGGGATTGCAGTAGAATACGGTCGGGCGTATGCCGTTGGCCAGCATGCACTCGATGATGGCGGAAGAACAAGGTGCGCAGCACGAATGCAGCAGCACCTTGTTGTCACCGTTGGGTGTCTGAACTTTCAACATTATACTTTCAGTTTAATCTTGCCTTTCACCAGCAGGCCGGTCAGCCCCACAATGACAAGCGAGAACACGAGGGACTTGAGCAGTCCCGGTACACCGCTTCCCAATGCCTCGGGATAGTGCAGATGCAGCAGTTGCTGGACAGCATACCAGATGTAAGGGATAATATAGCAGGTCAGCGTTGCCGTACCTGCAGGTTTGATGATATCGAACCAGTTGGTCTTGCCTTTCACGTCCGTCAGCCAGTAGAAGAAACCGAACAGCGGGAAGAACATGGCTAGGCAGTAGAACAACCATGTCGGCGTGGCTTGTATTTTGGATATAATCCAGAACGGGTGTGAGACGAGGGCAAGGACAAGCATTCCTACGCCGAGGGCACAAAGCATGCCGATGAATCGTCCCGGCCGTTCCCGGTCGGCATAACGCTGCATGAGCAGGGAGGTCAATACGCCGGACATACCGAAGGCATGCAGCGTCCAGTCACTCGGGATAAAGGGAAGCAGGATAATCCGGCTGCCGTACTCTCCAGGTATCAAGTCTGAATGGCTGACTACGGCAAGCAATACGACCACGAACCAGGCAATGGCATTCTTCCGCAGGCTTTCCCGGGTGAACAGATAGATGCCTGCACATACCGCATACGTCCAGCCGATAAGTCCGAGGATGCCCCACCAGCTTATCTGGAACGGTTTCCCGTTCATGTCCTTGTAGATGACGAGGAAGGCGAGCAGCAGCACGCCTGCTGTTTTCATTGCGGTGAAAAGGGTCTTTTTCGTTCCTTCCGCTTTGGGATATACCCCCCAGGTGAGGAAGAAACCGATGACCATCAGGATGGAAAACCATTGGCGCGATAGACCGCCTTCGATGCCTCCGCTGTTCAGTGAAAACAGTCCCATGGCAATCAGCGCCACTGTCCGCCAGAAGATATGGGCCACGACTTGCAGGGTGTTGTCTCCCTTTTTGTACCGGTTTTGTATGGCAAAGGATACGGACATGCCCATACAGAAAAGGAAAGCGGGGAAGATGGTGTCGGAGAATCCCATCATGTCTTCGTCCATCCTGGCATGCATCAGCCAGTGGGGGACGTTTTTCAGTCCGGGAATGTCGTTGACAAAGAGCATGAAGAACATGGTGAGTGCGCGGAATACGTCTACCGCGGCAATCCGTTGGGGTGTTAAGCTTTTCATGATAGATAATTTGTTTGGGGGTTTAGAACGCAAATATAGGAAACTATTTTTTCCGATGCTACTGCTTTGCAGGATTTCTTGCTATATTTGCATGAACTTTATGGTCATGGAAAGGAGATTGTTCACTTTTTGTTTTCTTGCCGTCGTGGTATGGCAAAGTGTGGTTTTTGCTGCCGGCACGCCCTCTTTTACTGCGCTGACGTCCTCTTTGGATGAGGCTATCGAGGCGCACCGGCACTATGTCGCCGTGCGTGAAGGACGCATTGCCCGGCTGAAGCGCCAAGTGCTGGATACCGATACCGCCAATATCTCTTTTTTTCGATGGAATGGGGAAATCTATAAGGAGTATAAGACATATATCTGCGATTCGGCCATCCATTATCTTCGTGTCAATCTGGATTGGGCAGAGCGTTATGGCCGGCAGGATGCGGTACTCGAAACAAGGCTGGAGCTTGCCCACCTGATGGCTTCGGCAGGTATGTACGAGGAGGCTGCCGAACTCTTGAGGCAGACGGACAAAGCTTCCCTTCCCTCCCATCTGCTGCCGGACTATTACAATGCCTGTCATAAACTTTACACAGAACTGAGTTTCTATACGCTGGACGATTCTTTCAAGAAGCATTATCAGGCTTTGGCTACCCATTATGACGATTCTTTGATGCAGGTACTTCTGCCTTCATCCTCCCTCTACCTGGAACGAAGAGAGGCGCGGGAGGCCGCTGCAGGCCATCCGGACGAAGCCTTGAGCATCAATGATACGCGTCTGGCACATGCCAAGCCCAATACTCCCGAATATGCGCTGGTGACCTATCAGCGCTCATTGCTCTACCGCCGGCTCGGGAACCGGGAGGAGGAGAAGCGCTATCTGGCTTTGTCGGCACTGACCGATATTCGCCTGAGCATCACAGACCATGCCTCACTCTGGAACCTGGCGGAACTTCTTTATGAGGAAGGGGATATGGAGCATGCCTACCGTTACATCCGTTTCTCGTGGGACGAAACCAACCGATACAACGCCCGTAGCCGCAGCCTCCAGACTGCCGGCATCCTTTCACTGATAGACCTCACTTATCAGGCCATGCGCGAGAAGCAGAATGACCGGCTCCGGCTGTACCTCTGGCTCATCAGCACTTTGATTGTGCTGTTGGTGGTGGCAGTGGGCTTTATCTACCGGCAGATGCAGCGACTCTCTGCCGCACGGAACAAACTGGAGCATGCCAACGAGCAACTGCAACTCTCAAACAACATCAAGGAGGAGTATGTGGGCCGTTTCATGAATCTCTGCTCCGTTTATATCAACCGGCTGGATACCTACCGGCGGATGGTCAACAAGAAAATCTCTGCCGGGCAGATGGAAGAGCTGCTGAAGATGGTGCGTTCCCGTGAGGTGCTGGACACCGGACTGAAGGAACTCTATGATAACTTTGATACTGCCTTCTTGCACCTTTTCCCCGATTTTGTCGATAAATTCAATGACTTGCTGCAGCCCGAAGAACGCATCGTGCTCCGTAAAGGCGAGTTGCTGAATACGGAACTCCGCATTTTCGCCTTGATTCGTCTGGGCATCGACGACAGTTCGCAGATTGCAGAATTCCTCCGTTATTCTGTAAACACCATCTATAATTACCGTGCCAAAGTGAAGAACAAGGCCCGCATTTCGCGCGAGGACTTTGAAATACGGCTGATGCAGATACGCTGACAATACGTCAAACCGGTTTTTTGAATCCACTTTCTGCCTTTCTCTTCTTCTACTTATATTTCTGATTATTAGTTGTTTGTTTGTTTGTGCTTCTTTACTTCTTCCACCTATTCCCGATTCGCCGGTACGAGGTGTTCTTATCTTTCCTAACTTTGGGGAAGTAAAAGCGAATATCGCAACTGATACCATAACCAAAATTATTGCCATGAAACATTTATTAGCGACAAGCATTTCCATCGCCTTGCTGTCTTTGGGCCTTGCGGGATGCGGTGAGAAACAAGCGACAAAAGAAGTAACTTCGGATGCATTCGTAACCATTCAGGGTCAGGACTTGATAAAGCCCGACGGTACCAAACTCTTCATCATGGGTACCAACCTGGGTAACTGGCTGAATCCGGAAGGATACATGTTCAAGTTCAACAAGACCAATTCCGCTCGTTTCATCAATGAGATGTTCTGCCAGCTGGTGGGACCGGACTTTACGGCCGACTTCTGGAAAGCATTCAAGGACAATTATGTAACGCGCGAGGACATCCGCTTCATCAAGGAGCAGGGTGCCAACACCATCCGCCTGCCTTTCCATTACAAACTGTTTACGGACGAGGACTATATGGGGCTGACTGCCGACCAAGACGGCTTTGCCCGCGTGGACAGCCTGGTAGAGTGGTGCCGCGAATCGGACTTGTACCTCATCCTCGACATGCACGACGCCCCCGGCGGACAGACGGGCGACAACATCGACGACAGCTACGGCTATCCCTGGCTGTTCGACAGCGAAGTCAGCCAGCAACTTTACTGTGACATCTGGCGCCGGATAGCCGACCACTACAAGAACGAACCGGTCATCCTCGGTTACGAACTCTTCAACGAGCCCATTGCCCCTTACTTCGAGAACATGGAGGAGCTCAACGGCAAGCTGGAAGATGTATATAAGAAAGGTGTAGCCGCCATCCGCGAGGTGGACAGCAACCACATCATCCTGCTGGGCGGTTCGCAATGGAACGGTAATTTCAAGCCTTTCAAGGACTCCAAGTTCGACGACAAGATAATGTACACCTGCCACCGTTACGGAGGCGAACCTACCCAAGCTGCCATCCAGACGATTATCAACTTCCGCGACAGTGTGAACCTGCCCATGTACATGGGTGAGATAGGCCACAATACGGACGAATGGCAGGCCGCTTTCTGCCAGACGATGCGCGAGAACAACATCGGCTATACCTTCTGGCCCTACAAGAAGATGGACGGTTCTTCTTTCGTCGGCATCACTCCGCCGGAGAACTGGGCAAACATCGTGTATTTCTCCGAAGCACTGCGTGCCACGTACAAGGAAATCCGTGAGGCACGTCCCGCGCAGGCCATGTCCCGCAAGGCGATGATGGACTTTATCGAGGCATGCAAACTGAAGAATTGTGTGGTTCAGGAGGGTTATATCCGGTCATTGGGAATGAAGTAGCGGGTACTGCCTCGCTGCAAACAGTACGTATCAAGTCCCAGAGGATGAGATGCCGGGACTTAGCATGAAAGAGGTAGGGACTGAGCTGTACACACCATAGGACTGAGAACCCAAAACATCCGGATGTTATGGATACTCACTATACGGCTGTAAGGATTTCAGTTCCTATGTGTGGGGGGATAAGTCATATTCCCTTGTCTGCTGGGGATTGTCAATAGTACGGACTGATTATGAGTACTTACTTAAATTATATAACAACTTAAATTGTACAACAATGAAAAAAGTATTATTCGGTTTGGTTCTGGCTGCTGTCGCGCTGCCTCTTTCAGCCCAGCAGAAGCCCGTCTATCTGGACGCAAGCAAACCTATTGAAGAAAGAGTGGAAGACGCTTTGAGCCGTCTGACCCTGGAAGAGAAAGTGAAGTTGACTCATGCGCAAAGCAAGTTCAGCAGTGCGGGTGTACCCCGTCTGGGCATTCCCGATGTATGGACGGATGACGGCCCTCACGGTATACGTCCCGATGTGTTGTGGGACGAGTGGGAACAAGCCTGATGCACCAATGAC
>ENA-ORHU01000342-ORHU01000342.1-human-gut-metagenome-genome-assembly--contig:-NODE-342-length-11152-cov-4.61665_pt1 | contig 11152 bp, 8 predicted proteins | sample MGYA00243022_ERZ508730 | MGnify/ENA primary metagenome ERZ508730 (study PRJEB26277, sample SAMN04329827) | human gut metagenome | biome: human-associated habitat | host: Homo sapiens | place: USA...
TGGCCATTGATCTTGTCAAAGCCTATTGTACCAAAGGATTGTGGAGTTTTGTCCTTGACCAGGCTGCACATCTGGCAATATTGGCTGCTGTGGCTACCGAGTTTGATATCACCACTGAATTGCCTGTACAATTTGTGGATTATACCGGGAACTTCTCCATGCCTTTATTCATACTGGCGGTACTGTTGTGCATCAAACCTGCCAATGTCCTGATCAAACTGGTTTTGAAAAGGTACCAAATCGGAGAAACACTATCCTGTGAGAATATCAAAAATGCCGGAGCATTGATAGGAAACCTGGAACGTATTCTCACAATCATATTTGTGATAATAGGCAGGTATGAATCAATCGGTTTTATCATAGCCGCAAAATCCATATTGAGGTTCAAGGATACGGATACAGCAAAAACCGAATATGTCCTTGCCGGAACATTTCTAAGTTTCGGAATCGCTTTGCTTTGCGGACTGATGGCAGCATAACGGGATGGAAGAGCTGCAAAAGAAATACGACACGCTTGTCAGGAAATATAATGCACTGCTTGCCGAGAACGAAGAGTTGAAATCAATTCTTCTTCAACACGGCATTGTCTATTCCTTATCAGAAATCTCTGATAAGGAACCGATTTTTTCTCCTGTAATATTTCCTTCTGTCAATTTCACGCCTGATGAGAAAATAGCATTGTTCAGCAGCTTTTTCAAGGGAAGAACGGATGTTTTTGCACGAAGATGGTTCAGCAGGACAACGGGAAAGGGAGGCTATCAACCGGTCTGTACCAATGAATGGCGAAGAGGAGTCTGCGACAAGAAACGATACAAGTGCCCGGCTTGCCCGAATCGCAACCTTGCTCCTCTGACAAGCCGGGAAATCTACCGCCATTTGGAGGGAAAAGATGAATACGGGTGTGATGTTATAGGTTTATATGTTATCACCCCTGACAATAAATGCTCTTTTCTTTGCGCTGATTTTGATGACAAGAATTGCACTCGCGGATATAAGGAAGATGTGCAGGCTTTCATTGCCGTTTGTAGGAATTGGGGAATTCCGTACAGTATCGAACGTTCACGCTCCGGTAACGGGGCGCATGTGTGGATATTTTTCGAAGAGCCTGTTGCTTCCGGTAAAGCCAGGAAATTAGGCAATGCCATCCTTACTGAGGCCATGAAGCGCAACGGACACATTACCTTCAATTCATACGACCGTTTCTTCCCCAATCAGGACAGGATGCCTGAAGGCGGATTCGGAAATCTGATAGCCCTTCCATTGCAAGGCAGGGCACGGAAAATGGGAAACAGTGTCTTTGTGGATGAAAACTTCCTTCAGTTCAAGGACCAATGGGCTTATTTATACAATGCAAAAAAACTTAATGAGCATGCCTTGGACATGTTATTGACCCGGCACAGACAGGAAGACTTCGGTTCGTTGGCAACATCTTCAGAAACAAAGCCTTGGGTGCTTCCTGTCTCTCAGGATGTCACGCAGAAAGATTTTAACGGAAAACTGAAAGTTCAAAAATCGGCCAGACTATACATCCCCCTAAACTCCATATCCGAAAAAGTGGCCAATCATCTCAAGCGTATAGCCGCATTCAAAAATCCGGAATTTTACAGCAAACAAGCGATGCGTATCTCTACCTATAACATTCCGCGTATTATTTGCCGTGCAGACTTTACGGATGATTACCTCGCCCTGCCCCGCGGTTGTGAGGATGCCGTAACACCCATGCTGGAATCTCTTGGAGTTGCTTATGAAATGATTGATGAAACCAATCACGGCAAGCCTGTTGCCGTTGCATTCAAGGGCAAGGAACGTGACGAGCAACTTGATGCCATCAATTCCTTAATGCCATACACGAACGGGGTATTGGCGGCAACGACCGCTTTTGGGAAAACAGTAACAGCAGCTGCTCTGATTGCCCGAAAAAAGGTAAGCACACTCGTGCTGGTACATTCCAAAGCGCTGCTCCTGCAATGGCACGAACGCCTTACCGACTTTCTTGAGATAGAATTTGCCGAGCCTGCCACGTCAAGAAAACGTGGCAGGAAAAAAGTGTTTTCTCCCGTAGGCTGCTTGGATTCAACCTCAAACACCTTGCACGGAGTCATTGACATCGCCCTTATGCAATCATGTTTTGAAAATGGCGAGGTAAGACCTTTTGTACGGGAATATGGGATGGTGATCGTGGATGAATGCCATCATGTTTCTTCCATAACGTTTGAGAATGTACTCAGACATATTACGGCACATCATGTCTATGGACTTACTGCCACACCTATCCGCAAGGACGGACTGCAACCCATTATCTTCATGCAGTGCGGACCAATCCGCTTTTCGGCAGATGCCAAGACCCAGATACAGAAGCAGTCATTCCTGCGTTATCTTGTTCCAAGATTCACATCCTATCGCTCTGTAACTGAAAACAGGCAGTCGTTCGCCTTATTGTCACAATCGCTTGCAGAGTCTGAATTACGGAATACGCTCATCGTGGAGGATGTGTTAAATGCAGTAACGGCAGGCAGGACACCGATTATCCTGACCGGCAGGACATCGCATGTAAAGCTGCTTTCCGGAATGTTAAAACCGCATATCGCCAACGTCATTCAACTGACGGGAGAAGGAACAGCCAAAAGCAAGCGTGAAGTCCTGCAAGGATTGCATGACATTCCGCAAAATTCCCCTCTTGTAATAGTCGCTACCGGAAAATATGTAGGAGAAGGATTTGACTATCCCCGGCTTGATACGCTCTTTTTAGCCCTCCCCATATCATGGAAAGGGTTGGTTGCCCAGTATGCAGGCCGTCTGCACCGGGAGAACGAAGGAAAAGCCGATGTCCGTATCTATGATTATATCGATATACACGAACCTGTCTGTGAGAGCATGTATCGCAAGAGGCTCAAAGGCTATTCCGTCATCGGCTATCGGGTACTTTCCAAGGATTGTCAGACATTGTTTGATGTAACCGAAGGTTTACAGTCGTCTCCGCATGAAGAACAGATATTCAACGGCATAACATTCTGTCAGCCGTTTATAAAAGAATTAAAAGCCTCAAGACAATCCATTGTGATATCTTCCCCTAAGCTCTATCATATGGAACGAAATAAATTTGTCAATATCTTGAAAGAACTCCAAAGAAACGGTATTGAAGTGGCCATTCTTACATTGACAGAAAACGGGCAGTCGGATTATCTCAGAAGACAGGGGCTGTTCGTAAAGATTGTACCTGAATTATCATTATGTTCATGTATTATGGACAAATCCTCCGTCTGGTATGGCAGTATCAATATCCTTGGATATCCGACGGAAGAAGACAATATTATAAGAATTAAAGATATAAGACTTGCGGAAGAATTTTTGGATGTCATTTACAATAATGGCAATGGCAAGTAATACAAAAATGAAATCACAATGCAGCAGATATAAGGAGGACACCGGCTAAATGTATGTTGTCAAATCACTTGTGATACCTTATATCTCAGAATTTTTTCTCTAAAAACAGCGAATGAAGGCAGAAGCAGTTCAGCCGGACAAGGAGGGCGGATATTGGCAGGTGGTCGAAAAAAAGGATTGATTTTTTGGAGGGAGCGCAGTTTGCCGCCTGCCTTTTTTCTTCTCTTTCAAAAAAACGCCCTCCTATACACTCCTATAGAAAATCAGAACAGCATACGGACCGGTATTTTCCTACTGTCTGTATGCTGTTTTTTTGTTGTATTGACTTTTCCGTCGGTCGCTTGTTTCCGCTGCCGTCAGCCTTCCTTGTACAGACGTGAAAGGGGAAAGGTTTTCGGGCTGAATACGCTTTGCCTGCAAAGGAAGATTCTGCCCGAAACGGCACGGCCGCCCGACCTTTTCACTTTCAATGAAGTCTGTACTAACTTCATGGACGGCGAGGAAGCAGGCGGCTGCGAAATAGTTATTGGCTGTCAGAGCCGGAATGTGTGCGGCTTTGGCTTCTCTTTTCCATCAGTCTGTCCATTTCCCTTGATATTTTTTCTTCCGTTATCCTGGCATCCCCTTGTGTGGTGGAAATGTTCGAGTGTCCCATCATCTTGGCTATGCTCTCGATGGATACGCTCTCTGAAATGAGCAGGACCCCGAACCCGTGCCGGGCCTGATGGTACGAAAGGTCATCGTGCCGCCCCAGAATCACGCCGATTTCCCGTATCTCGTGCCAGATGGAATCCCGGCTCGGCAACGGGAACACGGGGCTGTGCATGTCGGTGGTATTGTACAGGGACAGTATCTGTTCGGCTATCGGGTGCAGGGGGATGAACGCTTCCACTCCGGTCTTCTTCCGGTTGATGCGGACGAACCGCCGCCCCTCCGCCGTCGTCCCGATATGGTACGGATGGAGCTGTTTGATGTCGGCATAGGCAAGCCCGGTGAAATAGGAGAAGATGAATGCACGCCTGCCCAGCTCCGCACGTCCTTCATTCAGGGGCATGGCCAGTATCCTTTTCATCTCTTCACGGGTGACATACTTGTGCTTGGGCGCGGTTTTCTTCTCATATTCGCCATTCTCCCCCGGAGTGGTGCGCAGGATCTCGTAGTCCCCGGCAAGATACAGCAGGCGGTTCAGCCAGCAGAGGCAGCGGTTGGTCTGCGTGGTGCTGAAATTCTTGTTCCTGATAAGGAATGCCTTGTAGTTCTTGCCGAAATCTTCCGTTATTTCTTCAAAGGCGATGTCCTTCTTCCCCAGTGAAGCAAGGTAGTCCGTCAGGTACTTCTGGAAATACTGTGATTGCCGGTAGGTGGAGGTGGAATTGATCTCCCTGCTACGTATTCTGAGACGTTCACGCTCTATCTCGCCCATCCGGAGCAGGTGTGTCGGAACGACGAACTGCCTTGTCACCCGGTTCTTGATAATCTCCGCACTGACGACACCCTGCGTCCTCAGAATTTCCTCGTAAGTCTGTTCGATATACTTCCGGTACTCCTGCAGTCTGGCGTTTTCCCTTACCGTGCGTATGGTTCCGGTTCTGGCGTTCCAGTCTTCCGGCTTGCAGCATATCCCGGTGGTGATGGCGGTGTTCCTGCCGTCTATGGTGATGCGGCACATGACCGCAGTTGTTCCGTCAGCCTTTATCTTGCCGCGGTTGATATAGAATAGTATGGAAAAGGTACTTCTCATGATTCTCATTGTTTATGGGTTATAGAACAAGTTTGAAATCTCCGGTGGCTTCGATGAGCCTGTCCATGTACTCGAAGAGCTTTTTCGGGGTGACGCGGGCATAGACCTGGGTCGTCTGTATGTTGCTATGCCCCAGCATGCTGCTGATGGTCTCTATCGGAACGCCCGCTTCAAGGGTGACGAGCGAGGCGAACGAGTGGCGTCCGACATGGTAGCACAGGTTCTCCTTTATCCCTGCCAGCACGGCCAGCGCCTTCATGTGGTTTCTCATGCTCGGATAGTGGATCATCGGGAACAGCGTGTCCCTGCTGTCATCATGATATTTCTCTATCAGGGCGACGGCTTCCGGCAGCAGCTTCACGCTTGCACGGAGCTCGTTCTTTTTACGGCGGTATTTCAGCCATAGCTTGCCGTCCTCGCCGGTGTACAGGTTTTCCCGGGTGACGGTCACGGCATCGCTGTAGGCGACCCCGGTATAGCAGGCGAAGAGGAACAGGTCCCTTGCCAGACGGTGGGTCGTGCGGTGCGGGGCTATCTCCACGTCACGGATTTTCTCGAAACTTTCACGGCTCAGTGCCTTGGGAGTCTTGACGGTCTGTTTCGGAAGGACATAGTGCTGGAACATGAACCGCTCGGAATGTCCTTCCTGATAAGCCCTTTTGCAAGTTTTCTTGAGAATTGCCAGGTAATGCCGTACGGTGTCCACGGCATACCCTTTCTCGTCAAGGATGAAATTCTCATAGTCGTGGATGAACTGTTCCGTAAGCTGCCCGAAGGCCAGGTCTTTCGTCTTGAATTTGGTTTCAATGAACTCGCGCATGGTACGGCAGGTAAAGTCGTATGCCGGATAGGTCCCTTTTGCCCGGTCTATCCCGATACGGCTCTTCACCTCATCCCTGAGGGCATCCAGCATTTTCATCAGGGTCATCTGCGTCTTCATGCTGCCCTGGAAGGCATCCTTGACGGAAGCGGCGTCAAATTCCCCCTTGCGTTCCAGAAGGGAATCGAAGGCGGCATTGATGTCAAGCAGCAGCTTGTCGATTTTCGCATTTGTTTCCACCGCCTCCCTGCTCTTGCCGTTCAGCCGGCTTTCACGGGGATTCCACAGCCCGGGAGTGCAGGAGAGCTTGCAGCTGAACTGCGCCATCGTCCGGTTCACGGTGATGCGTCCCATTATCGGGGCTTTGCCCGACTTGTCCAGTCCGCTCTTTTTGAGGTAGAGCAAAACCTTGAATTTTTCTACTTTCATACGCTTATAACTTTAGTTGCAAAATTACTTGTTTTATAAGCGTTCTTTAGTATGCAAAACAATGACAATCAGTGCAATATATCGGCGTTTTAAATTATCCGATCCACTTCGCGTTACCTCGTTTCCTTTCGGTAACTGACCGGCTAACGGTTTGGTAACTGAACATCTTCAATAATCCCCACTTTCCTGCTTTTTTCTCAAGTGGAAGAATATAGAGAAATAGTTAGTTTCCAACGGATTACGTTATCCTTTCTTTTCGTTTCCGGTGCTCTGTTTACCTATCTTATTCCATACAGCAAGACACACATTTGCAAGTACGGTTACTTTAGCTAATAATATATCCTTAATTGTGGTGTCTAAAATGTTGGGACATTCTAATACACGAATGACTGAACATTATGCTAAATTAGTTGATAAGTGTATAGGTGAAGAAATGGATAAGTTAATGGGGACATTCTGTACTAAGGAATGATGTAATGAAGCATTTACTCTAATTTATAATGCCGCTCTGTTGCATAATGGAGTGGCATTATTTATCTTTACGGCACTAATACAGATATGACATGATAACCTACTCGATACCAATTCCAGAGTTGAGGACGTTAGAGCCTATACTTGCAGAATGCTTTGGCTACAGACGTGCCATGTTCTTAAATGAACTACAAGCAGCATACCGCCTTCATTACCCTAATGGGGCAGGTGAGGAGATAGTTTCCAAGTATCGTATGCCATTCCCGTATCTGGATGAATACGCGGTGGATAACGGTGCTTTTGACTATCACCGTTATGCCCCCAGACCAGCCTCAACAAGTACACTGTTTGATGCTGCCAGTTTCATTATGGATACAGAGCACGAAGTATTCATAACCCTATCCAATGATAAGATACTGACTGAAATATTGGAACTTCTGGAGGAGTATGGCATATCAGATGAAGATGAAGTAATAAGAATATCCCTTCTGTTTGCAGCTGCCATATATGACAAGCATGTAAAGGATGAACTTCATACGGAGATTGCCATTTCAGAGAATACACTTCCGTATCTGGAACAAGTCCGTCCAGAAATGCTAAAGCTGTTTGAGTTATTGAATACCAAGAGATACTCACCTTCCAGAAAGGAGGAGGTAAGGGCACTAAATTCCATCACCATTGATAACGGGGTAAAGAAGATTAGGCTTGACAACTCCTGCTATTGGCTGACTGACTTGCTTGACAACTACCTGCATCTTTACTTGGGAGTTGACAGTCTGGAAGAGGCGCAAGCGGAATTGAAGGAGGTGTATTCAGAAAGGAAAGGCAGGAAAGCCAATAATGCAGCCTGCAACTTAATCATGTACGGTACATTCCATCTCTTGCAGAAGTGTTCAGCCTTAAAGACCAGAAGCGAGCAGATACGTATGACTTTAGGCTACATGGAGATATTATTTGAAGCGGACAGTTTCAATAATGACGAGAACTACACCAATGCCGCTATAGCCTACTTGGTGAAGCAAGGCTACAAACCGCAATGGAAGCCCAAGCGGATAGAGGACTACAATTTCTCTCCCAATAATCAATCCACAGAATACCTCTGGTAAGCAATATGCTGCCAATCCTCACAGACTACCATGTAATTACGTGGTAGTTTTTTTATATCCTTATAATATCTAACTATTTGGTTATCTTATATATAAAGAATATCCTTCAAATCGCATTCTATTCTTTATAACCCACCTTCTAAGTATTCCCCAACTTTGCAACGTAATCAGAAACGATAAGGCGCCAAGTTGAAGATTGCACTAATTTATAAATGTATTTATTAATTTAAAATTAAATAATAATGAAAAAGAATTATTTGACAATTAAAATTGTAGCTAATAATGAAGTAAGAAACATAGCTTTCGCTAAGGGTATTAATCGTTCCATCAACTTGGGCAATGTAGAGAAGATATTAGCCATGATGAAGGTCAAAGGCTACAGAAAGGCAGAGCAGATACAAGTCATTAAGGCGGAAGATGTAATTAAAACTGGCGATATTAGCTTGGTTGATATTAATGGGCAAGATATAAAGCCGGAAGATGCTGTCAAATATTTCCTTGTATTGGACGGGCAGCATAGGGTTATTGCCGCAGCCCTCTATAATGAATGGGCAGCAGAGAACGGAAAGGAAACGATAGATGTCCCTGCCATTGAAGTTGAATTGCAAGGGAATGAAACCATTGCCGAATATATCAATGAGATTAATATTACTAAGAAGGAATGGACTACCCCAGATTATGTACGTGGTGCAGCCAATATTAACCCAGACAGCGAATTCCTGCAACGGTATAACGAACTGATAAAGAGCGAGAAGAACCCAGACGGTTATCCAATCTCATCACTGAACCTTATCTTTTGTGGCAATAATAACGCCATATCAAAGTCAGACTTCTCTCTATTATGCTCTGAGAAGGATGAGAAAGGGAAGAAGGTGAAGAAGCCTATCATTCCAGCCTATAATATGAAGATAGGCAACAAGTTCATCCAAATCTGCAAGGATAAAGGCTTTGATGACTAGGATATTGCCAAGAGACACCTAATTCAGCAATTTAATAATATCAAAACAACTGCAGGAGACGCCAACGAAGCTATTAAGATATTCCAGACCATCACCCAGAATGACAAGGCGGCAATGTTCAATACGCATGGAAATCTGGATGAGAGTTTGGTGATGGAGCAGTTCAAGAAGATAAGAGAACGGAATGACAATCCTATTATCATTCCAGTTGAAGGGACTGGGACAGCCTCCACTGATGCAGATGAGGACATTCCTTATCTGGAAGCGGAAGAAGTCTGCTAATAAGAACCAGAGCCAATGTGAGAGGTTGGCTCTTCTGCTCCCAATTCTTCCAGAGTGGTGAATTTCCCCCATATAATAAGGTGGTTTACCCTAATAATTGAAGTTGAGAGTAATCTGTAGTCTGATTATTGGGGTCACAGACAGCTGTTTTCCAATCACCAAGTAGAAATGATGATAGAGTTGAAATTCCCAGAAAGTGGTGAATTCCCTCTATATAAAACGGTCAGTTACCCCAGTATTCAGAGTTTAGGATTATTTAAAGTCCAATAATTAGGGTCACAGGTAACATATTTAAAATCACAAAAGATAACTTATGATAAAGTTGGATATTCAAGAACGGGACGGTTTCCTCATTATGGACGACTTCCCAAAGAATTGCATCTTCAACAAGGTAAAGACGGGATGCGGTGCTACTACAATAGCGCTTACCAATGACGAGAATTACATTATTGCCGTACCTACAACAGAGCTGGTAATCAATAAGTGCTACCCACCTAAGGATAAAGACGGCAGGGACATTGCTTGGAAGAAGTCACAAATTCAAGCAGGCGTAAGTCCTACTAATGACAGACTGTTTGGTTTATATGGCAAGTTCACTAAGACAGTACAAATCCAGTTGAACAAGTTTCTTGCTAAGGACGGAGTTAAGAAGATAATCTGTACGTATGACAAGGTGGATAAACTGATTGACCTCATTAATCCGCTTGAATTCAAGATACTTGTGGATGAGTACCACAATTTGTTAAAGCAGTATGGCTTTAGGACAAAGGTAATAAATCAGATTATAGAGAAGTTCAAATGCTTCAAGTCTCATTGCTTCTTAACTGCAACTCCTATCCCAGAACGGTTTAAGCCCAAAGTATTTGCCGAAATGAAGGAATATATTGCCAACTGGCAGATAGTGGATAAGATTACAATCTACCCCTGCCCATGTGTCAAAGCAAGCACTACAGCAGTTAATGTTATCAAGCATTATAAAGACAACGGTCACTTTGTGTTGGACGGGATTAAGAGTGAGGAGGCATATTTCTTTGTCAACAGCGTAAGGGAGATTAAGGAGATACTTAAACAAGCCAAGCTGACCAATGATGAGTGCAGGATTATATGCGCTGACGACGAGATGAACCATTACAAGCTGGAAGGCTTTGATATCTCCAGTTCAACAGCCCCAGTTAAACGGTTTACATTCGTGACCTGCAAGGCATTTGAAGGAGTGGACTATTATTCAGAGACGGCAATATGCTTTATCGTCAGTGACGGCTACAACAAGCATACCCTAATCAGCATTGACATGGATATTCCCCAGATTGCAGGACGTATCAGAACCAAGTCCAACCCTTTCAGAAACAAGATAGTCCATATATTCAATGCAAAGGCTGTCAACTACTACGTTCCGTTTGATGTGATGGAGGAGAGGATAGAGGACGAACTTGCTACTGCTCGCAGAAGGATGGAGCAACTGAATAGGGAGACTGATATAAAGATATTAAAGCAGCAGGATAAGGAGGTTGAGAGACTGGGCGTCCTTACATATATCATCAAGAAAGGTGACAGATACGAAGTCAATGACATGGTTGCCCAGTTAAAGCTCTACCAACACTGGACTACACATATAGTATATAGGTCGTCCGAAGCACTGCAAGAGGCTTATAAGGAATTGGGGATGACAGTAACCAAAGGGTATGCTTGGAGTAGCGCAGATGACAGCGTAGTAAAGGATGCTCTCAAACCGCCACAATTCAGAGACCGCCTCAAACGCTTCTGTGACTAGAAGGAGAAGCTTTCCCTAACGGACAATGAGCAACGGGAATTAAGGGTGATAACAGATAAATATCCATTCTTGGAGCAGGGATATAAGCAGCTTGGGCAGACGTTGAGAAGGTATAGAACCATAAAGGAAATTAAGGCATTGATTGAGTAGGATTGAACTCCAGACCATTAAACGGGTCTGGAGTTTCTT
>ENA-ORHU01000345-ORHU01000345.1-human-gut-metagenome-genome-assembly--contig:-NODE-345-length-10949-cov-5.22627_pt1 | contig 10949 bp, 8 predicted proteins | sample MGYA00243022_ERZ508730 | MGnify/ENA primary metagenome ERZ508730 (study PRJEB26277, sample SAMN04329827) | human gut metagenome | biome: human-associated habitat | host: Homo sapiens | place: USA...
TGATACTATCGTTAGGAAGTTTGAAGAATGTAGAGTCAATGCCATACAGCTGGGTAAACACACATCTGCAATACATTTGGGCCTGTATTGTATCGACTCCGCTTTCTGCCATAACCTTGGCGAATGACGCAACATTCTTATCTAAGAATTTCTCAAAAAGGACAGCATTACTTTCCTTCTTACTCTGACATCCACATACAAACGAAGCCAGAACCAAACATATCAACCATGTCTTTTTCATAATTTATCCGATTTTATTCATATTCATGCCAAGAGAAAAGCCAGTACCACCATCATCCCAAATACAACCAGAGCACCCACATGTACAACTCGGTGGAAGTGGGGACCCACTGCCATAATTCATATTAGGATCAGGGAACAGGCATCCTTCTGGACCTGTTGTCTCATAAAAGCATGAAGGAGGGAAGCAGCCTGTTCCTTCATTTTTTTATTGTCTTGTCAGACAAACGAATTTTTTCTAAAGTCTTAATCTTTTTCATACAATCTAATATTTAATGGTTCACGATAATTTAAAAAAGTTCTCTTTGGAAGATTAAGTATAGCAGTTTCTAGTTTCTCATATAGCTCATCTCTATTTGATAACATGATATATTTTTTCAATTGCAGGCAAATATTTTTCCACAAACATTCATTATCCTAACAGAAGGATATTCATTATTTAAATATGATATATGTTCATTTTTCCTCATAATAAAATAATCTAGATACTCTATTAATTCATCTATAAAGCCACCTTAATTTAAATGAGGAGGATTTATTTTTCCCATATTAGTTTAAGATGTTGCAATCTTATAAAAAAAACAATACAAGCAAGAAAAACAGAATTTATTTGTCCAAATTATCACATTTTCATCTTGCATCGGCACAATCTAGAGCATGACATGACCGCTTTTCGCTAAAACCCCAATTTCCCGGATAACCTCACCCCTACGGTTAACAAAATGACAGGACTACTGAACCATTGGGAACAACCCTTCCGTACATACGTTTTTTCACACATACAATAGTGATTCCTTCTTCAGAAAATTTATCTTAATGATGAAAATCCACCTGATTAATAATGTGTATTTGGGGTGTTAAATAAGTTATTTTATTTGTTGGCTTTAATTCTGTTTGCTTAATTTATAGAGTAATATAAATCTTAAAATAAGATATACTATGGAAAGATTATTGTTACTATTGTTTATGGGAGTTCTTTTTTTCTCCTGTTCTGATTCTTCTATAAATAAAGAGAGTAAAAATACTACTCAAAATATGGAACAAAGAAGTTTAACTTCCATGTATACGGATTTGATTAATTCATTTGAAGATGTTTCTGCCCGTGGGTTAGATGGTGTTTCTATTTTGTATCCTGATTATTTTGGAGGAGCTTATGTAAAAGATGATAAGGTGGTCATTTTTTTAACTAAAGAGTCCGATAAGGATTTCGTTAAAAAGGATTTATCTAAAAGAATTGATTTGAATTATGTTTCATTTGTGGAATGTGATTATTCTTATGCTGAATTAATGGATTTGGATAAATGGTTATTTGATTTCTTTATGAAAAATGAGAATAAGTCGTTTTTGAATACTTTGCATGTTGATGGGTGGAATATAAATAAGAATAAAAATAAAATCATTATTAAATTAAATGATTGTAGTAGTTTTTACATTAATGGATTTAAGAATAAAGTAATAGATACTCCAATGATAGGTTTTGAAAAATCTAGAGGAAGATTGAAGTAACATTATACTCCGGGAAGTGTTTCCGTTGATAATCACAGGGGAACTTCTGCAAGTTTAGGCTATAGGATAAAGTCAAAACATTGACAATGCTATCATTTAGTTCTGCCATTCTGAGCTTTGCGAAGAATCTGTTAACATAAAGTAGATGTAAACACTTCCTTCACTACGCTCAGGATGACAAAATGATAAGACTACCGAGCCATTGGGAATAACCCTTCTGCGCATATGTTTTTTGTGCAGGAAGGATAAGTTACGTATGGCATCAGAACTTAAAAAGTCCACTTCTTCCACACCATTCATTTCCACCACCACGGTATGGGGCGGATGGTATAAGTATGGCTGCTGCCATCGGCATACTCTTCCAGCTTCCCGTCACCCCATTTGATGAGCCCGGTCAAGTCGCCGGGAGGTGTGCATTTGTGATATACCTTCCTCGCTTTTTTATTAGCCTTAAGACTTGTTTCCACTCTTCCATTTTTCGGCATATTCATTCAGGATTCTGCGAATGCTCAGCCCTATTTTGATGTAATCTTTCTCATTAAGATTGGCTAAAGAAACTCGTATGCTCCATTCAGGTCCGTCGAATCCCCCTCCGTTCAGCACTACCAATCCGGTTTCTGTTGCCAGACGAAAGACCACATTTAGTGGATTATATGTTGATTTCAGGTAATGGACGAAATCATCGCCATAGAATTTCTTTGCCCATACCAGCATATCTATTTCCGAATAATATCCGGCACGAAGCGGGTCATCGGGTAAAATAAATCCGGTATTATCCCATAATGCTTTCAGTCTGCTATGAATCAGATTAAGCATGGCATGACGATATTTATCCTCTTTATCAAGCAATGAGAAAGCAGCAAACAATGACATTTGCATTTGTTGTGGAAGTGACAGTCCGGCGGTGTGGTTTAGAGCAACCTGACGGCTGTCGGCCACCATGCGGTCAATGAATTTCATCTTTTCTACATCTGTAGTCAAAGAACCGTATCGTTTGGCAAGTTCACTTTTGCGTTTACGGGGTAAAGCGGCAATCAGCTTGTCGAATACATTATTTTCGTGGATGGCATTGACGGCTATGCGCCATCCCGTAGCTCCGAAATACTTCGAGAATGAATATACGCAGATGGTATTGAACGGTAAATCTGCCAACAGACTTCTAAATCCGGGAACAAAAGTTCCATAGACATCATCTGTTATTATCATCAGGTTTGGATTCCAACGATTTACTACGTCTTTGATGGCATCTACACATTCCTTGTTCAGCTCGTAGCTGGGCGGATTGCTCGGGTTAATTACAAACAGGGCTTTGTACTTCGGGTCACGCAACTTGTTGATATCCTCTACTTTGTATTGCCAGGTGTGCAAGCCGTTTTCGTCTATCGTGTCAGCGCTGATGTTCAGTACGTCATAATCGTAACGAGTCAGTTCGGGTATTTCGATGTATGGAGTAAAGGCAGGAACCATCAAAGCGATGCTGTCTCCGCGGTGCAATAGGAAGTTTTCTTCTAACGAATCGAATACATAGCACATGCCTGCCGTACCGCCTTCGGTGGCAAAAAGGTCAAAGTTGCCTTGAGGGGGACGTCCGTCACACATTTCCCGATTCAGATAGTCGCGTACAAGTATTTCCGTATACTTCAGGATACGGTCAGGCATCGGATATTGGTTGCCTGCCATACTTTCGGCCCACACATGTACATAGGAATCAGGATCGACTGCATGTTCCATCTACATATAATTATAAGTACGCTTCAACAGACCGATTCCCGGTTCGCCTTCATGGGTTTTCAGCCACAGCTCAAACCGTTGGGCAATACCTTCTTTCTGAGGAATACCGGCTATTCCTTCAGGCATATCCATGACACGTCGAGATTCTGCAATGGCAAAAGATCCCAAAATGAAGAAGGCTTCACGACCTTCGGTGGCAATCCAGTTGGGGTTTCCTCTGCCGGCATTCAGCATGACGTGTGCCATCTTCTTCACACTTTCATCTGCCATTTCTATCAAACGGTTCTTGAGCTCAAACGGACTGATTTTTTCCAAGTTCTTGTCCATTTTCGCTACGCTGCTCTTATCGCTTAAATATTCCATAATGTTATAAGGTTTAGATGATTACATTAATAAAACAATGACTACTCCCCAAATAATGAGAAGGGTGTTCCCCACGGCGTAGGTCACGGTATAGCCGAGCGATGGAGTCTCACTGCCTACTGCTTCCTGAATAGCTCCCAGTGCAGCAGTGGTAGTTCGCGCTCCGGCTGTGCATCCCAATGCCAGTGCAGGATGGAAGTGAAATACATATCGGGCCAATATCAGTCCTAGCAATAAAGGCAATGAAGTGGCAAGGATGCCGATAATAAAAAGCATCGGTCCTACTTCTTTCAGTCCTTGGATGAAACTGGGACCTGCAGAGATTCCTACGACGGCTATAAACATATTCAATCCTACATTATTCAATACCCATAGAGAGGATTCCGGAATTTGTCCGAATGTGGGGTGTTTACTGCGCAACCATCCGAATACCAGACCTGCAATCAGTGCTCCTCCACTTGTGCTGAGACTGATGGGAACTCCGCCTATGTGAATGGCCAAGGCGCCGATAACTCCTCCTATTAAGATGCCGATGCCGACAAATACCATATCGGTAGCATTGGTAGGCCGGTCGATATATCCTAATTGCTTAGCAGCTGTTTCTACTTCTTTCTTCAGTCCTACCAATTCTAATGTATCACCTGAATCGACCACGGTTTGGGCAAACACGGGAATATCAATACCCGCACGTTTGATGCGTCTTACACTCACTCCATGCATGAAAGGTTGCTTACGAATGAATTCAAGTTTTCGGTTGGCATACGGTTTCTTATGTATCATGACCGGCAATACCTCTACAGGGAAATCAAGCAACTGGGGATCTATCACTTCTTCGCCAATCCAATCTTCTTCTCCTATGGCAAATTCACGACGTCCACTTAATACTACTTCGTCACCTTTTTGTAATAATTGTCCCGGAAGAATTTCGTTAATAATGGTATGATTATGCCTCATTCTTTCAACAAACAGCCTTTTCCCTTGCGAAATAAAGTAAGATTCGAGTTGCTCTACCGTTTTACCGTTTCCAAACCAATCGTTTTCTATGGTATAAGCACGGAATACGACCGGTCGGCGAGCATGTTCGAAGCCGGGTTCATCAGCCTCACTCGTTCCCATTTTTGCTTCCAGTTCTTTACAGGCAGCTTTTACTTTTTCCAGTCCGCCCAACATTTTCGGACCCAAAGAAGAGAGTACCCATGCTGACCCTGCAGTTCCGTAGATATAGGTAACAGCATAGGCTACGGGAATAATATTTATCATATTGTTTTTCTGCTCTGTGCTGATGTTTAAGCCATTGATGGTGTCGTCTGCTACTCCGATAACAGCAGAAATGGTTTGTGCACCTGCCAGTAATCCGGCTGCTTCGCCTGCATTATATCCCATTATAAGTGCTAAAATCCAGGTTATAACCAAACAGCCAACGCACATTAAGACGGCAAATCCCACTTGTGGCAAGCCGTCTTTTTTTAATCCACGAAAGAATTGCGGTCCCACTTTGTAACCGATGGCAAATAAAAATAGTAGAAAGAAAACCGATTTGACCGGCTCTTCAATGGTGATGTTAAGTTGACCTACCAGTACTCCGACCAAAAGTACGCTGGTGACGATTCCCAGACTGAATTGTCCTACTTTGATTTTACCAATCCAGAATCCTGCGGCAATAGTGAGAAAAATAGCCAGTTCTGAATGTTGTCTTAATAGATGTATTACCCATTCCATATATTCTTATTTCTTTTATAATTGCAATCTACAACAGAAGGGATAAAAAGAAGTTGAGTTAAAATCATCCAAATTGTGCATAGTTCTAATATTTTTTGTTTTATTTGCACAGATAGGATGATTGAAGTATGAAAATTGAAGCGATTGTAAAATATATTGTAGTGAGCTTCTTACTGTTTGCAAACTTGAGTTGTAAAGAAAATAAAGACGAAACACTTATAGCAAAAGTAACTGACCTGACAGAAGAAGAAGAGGTTATATCGGATATAGAGTATGATGGTGACGGCAGAATAATACGTTATGGTGATACTCCGATAGTGTATGCGGGCGATAAGGTAACCATAGGAAAAATGGATTGCCTTCATTCGGGAAATAAGCTTTGCTCGGTAACTTTTAAAATGGCTAAAGGCAAGGCGATAGAAAGTCGTACACGTTGTTTGTTGAAAAGAGGTTCGGTAACATGGGATGTTTTTAAGACTTCGACTTATGAATACGGAGCTGATACATTGTGTATCAAGTCGGACTATTTTGGAGTGGAAGGAAATGATTTCTTAAAACGCGTCTGTACGAAATATATATTTGGTGATGATGGAAAACTGATGGAATCCATTACCTCACATCATGAATTAAATGACAGTACTTATGTGTGTCATAGTTATTATAATTATGATAATCATATTAATTATCGGGCAAATTTGAATATACAGGCTTATGTAATGGATAGTGATGGCTTGGATGGCTTTTTCTATTTTTTACTAAACTTGGGAGATTTCAGGGTAGATACAGTTTTGCCCAATGATATCGGACGTTGTGTAAATCATGGTGCTGAGACTTATAACGTGCATGCTAACTATAGATTGGATGATGAATCTCCGATAAAGATAGAAGTCCTGTATAATTATACAAAACTTCTGTCTCGTATCGAATTGTCTTATAAGTCATTAAAGTAGTTCATCCAATAGGATATAGATATCTTCTTCCGAAAATCCTTTTTCAATAAGGTATTTTTTGTCTTCCAAATAGAAGGTAAGGAACATGTTACGGTCTTCGCACATACTCTGTGCTTTTTGATAATAGTTGATAGCCGTTTCGATATTTCCTAATGTATAGTATAAATGTCCTGCATTCATCCAGTCTTGCATTTTGGGCTTGGTAGCCTGAAGCAGTAGATCATAATATTTACGTGCTTCTTCATATTTGCCGATAACAAATGAACACCAGCCGATAGCACGGCGTGCATTATTGGGATTTTTTTCCAGGTATTCCACTTTAAAGAAGTACCCCAAAGCCTCTTCGTATCTTTTCAAGGCTACCAGACATTGACCAATCTGTAAGGACAGGTTTAAATTGTCGGGCTGAACAATTTCTACTTTTTTGAAGTATTGCAATGCCTGTTCAGGCATGCCCAGCTTATGGTAACACAAGGCCAGATGACGGTTAGTCCATAAGGCATCCGGGGCAATGATATCAGCTTGTTTATAATAACTCAACGCTTTATCGTAATTTCCCAATTTCTGGAGGGAATAACCGGCTTTCTGCCATAACTCGGAGTTGGTTTTATTCTCTTCAAGCAGGATGCTGTATAGCTGGAATGCTTCCTCCATATAATCTTTTTGGAAGAAATAATCTGCCAACTTTTTCAGTTCTTCAGGTTGGGTTATTGCTTTTTTAAGGCTGTTATATTTCCACAGTTCAAAGCGGCTTTCGAAGATGTCTTTTTCTTCGGAACGGCGAGACCATAATTTGAAGAAGCGATATAAATCATGAATATACTGGCGACTGATATTCTCTTTTTTCAAGGTGGACTTCGTCATCTTTGTTATCTGTTCCAGCTGTTCTTGCGATACAGAGCTTTGCTCGTTCATCTGATGTATCATCAGTTCTCTTTGTGATTCAGGCATTTGTATCAAGCTGAAACAGAAAGAATATTTATCTGAATTGCAGAAGGAATCGCTATTGAGTATAATGTCCAATAAGGACATTCTCTTTTCTTCATTATCTCCAAATATGGTAACAATATCGGGAAATTGGCGGTCGAAAGGATAGAACCAATGTGACATTTGGCGGAAAAAAGGGAACTGCTTTAGTTGAGAGAATGTGCTCATATAAACATCAGCTCCCTCCATTTGCAATTCGCCCATTTCACGTAATTTGTCAGTAATGCCCGATTTGTCAAACAAGTTTACCAATTCGGGTTAAAGATCATCGGAGTCTTCTGTTTCATCGAACCCGATTTTGTTGGCGTTCCCAATGCGCGGATTTCTCATCATTTCGGGAATGATTTCTTCCCGCATCTTCCTGTCTATTTTCTGTGTCTCGCGTGAAAGCTGCAATTGAATCTGTATGGTATGCAGGTTCTTAATAAAATCAGCATCTTCATTGAGTAGTGAGAGCTTTGCACGTGCTTCGGGATACATCATGATACGATGTTCATGGAAAAGTGCAGTTATCACTATACCTACGATAGCACGTTGGTTCACCATAGGATCAGGGTGATTATACGCTTCGAGGAGCAGCATATATTTTCGTATATCAAAAATTCTGGATTGGCTCATCGTGATGGCACTGATGAAGACGCAAAGATCATTGACCGGTACCAGAAGTGAATTGAGCAGTGTCTGGGCTTCCTGTGCTTCGGCTTCCGTCCAATATAAAGAAACCCAGGTTCTTTCGAATAACTCGTTGAGTGCTTTTTCATGACGTTCGCGTATTCCTGCCAATTCTGATTTACAGCGATTGGCATCACTGTAAATCAGAGGAGCTGTCGCTGCATCTTCCGTATAGGCTTCCAATTGCATTTGCAGTTCGGAAAGAGTATGCGGTTTAGCGTGCTCATAAGTGCGTATCAAATCATAATATAAAGCAAAAGAAGATGTACTGTTTTTCATGATATGTGTCCGTTCTGCCATTTCGTAAGCCGATCGGAATATTTTATTATACATATCCTTTTGTTTGGGATCTTTTATGCCCTTTGCGTTGTATTGCAACATCAGATCGTATGTCGTTTGCAGTGTTTCTACGTCAGTACGCAGCTGCCAGCTGGAACATTGGCTGGCCATGGCATGGATTTGTACCAATGCTTCTTTCAAACGATGATTTTCGAGTAAATTGAAAACGTATTCTATTTCATTATGCATATTAGCCATAAGTTATATTTCTATTTATGTGTAAAACAACCGGAAGCCCTTTTAAGTTCTCATTTCAGCCAAGTGGCACGTTTCCATATGTATTCCATCGGTCCGTGTGAATGATGGCTCATCCACCAGCGGCAGAATGTAAACTGCAAGATGAAGAATGCGATACCCGCCAGGCAACTGACAGTGATGCCACATTGGTTGTGAAGAGCAAATCCCCAGTTATAGTATAACATAGAACCTACTATGCTTTGAGTAATATAGTTGGTAAGACTCATCTTTCCGTATGGAGTGATTTTCATTAAAAGATAATGCATATTTGTATTATAGAATGCAAAGATAACTCCCGAAACCAATACCAACATGAATGAGAAGTTAGAAAGCGAGGTGATGATAAGAGATAAAGGGGTCAATATTGATTAATTGACAATGAATGCCGTCAACAAATTGCCTAATCCGTATAAAGGAAATAATGCGATAAGTGCACCGGCAAGTATTTTATTCCATACCTTCAAGTTCTCTTTTTGGAATAGTCCGCGTCGTCCGATTAACATACCCAACAAAAACAAAGCTGCCGTTTGGAATACACGTCCGTGATCCCATGCCCAGGCAAGACTGGCTATTTGTCCTTCCCATAAATTCACCCGGACTGTTTCCAAAAACGAACCATGACTTTGTACGGCAAAGGTGGCATCCCAAAAGCTGCGGGTGGGAATGGCCGGAGTAATGAAAGACGGGTCCAGGCAGGCACGTATTACATAGTAAAGTGGCAAAGGCTGTATCAATAGCACGCAAGCGAGAAGGAATACCCATTTGTCTTTCAGACGGCAGGTGAGGGGTAGGATAAAACCTACCAGTGAATAAAGTACCAGCACTTCCGCGGTGAAGAAGCTGGCATTGATATTGCCTATTAAGAATAACAGGATGAGCCGCCAGCAGAAACGTAATCGGAAATCGTTGCCGCGCATGCGCTGATTATCGTTCTGAATAAAAAAACTAAAGCCGAAGAGAAGGGCAAATACGGCATATGCCTTTCCGCCGAACATGAAGAATAATCCATTCCAGATTGCTTTGTCCGTAAAGTTGAGCCAGTCACTCTGCGTGGTTGTATCTGGAAATGAATAGAAATTAAAATGCTCAATGGAGTGCAGAATGATGATTCCCATTACTGCCAATCCGCGTAGCACATCGGCTACATCTACACGTGCGTGTCCTTTAATTGTGCTTATTACTTTTGTTTCCATGATTTAAACATTGAGTCACAAAAGTAAGTAAAATCTTAAATAGTTGGCTATAATTAGAGGAAGTAATAAGAAAATTCTCTAATTTTGTTCCCATCTTAAACGAAGTTATGGACTATACGGAATAACAACGTATATATGCCGGACACCCGAATACTGCGGGATTGGCTGCGTTATTGGAAGATTCCTCGGTGAGGACTATTTTCCTGGGAGGCTTACATGCTTCAGCGACACCTTTATTTATTTCCTCCTTTATCAGAGAAAATAAACAGACGTTTGTTTTTATATTGGGAGATCAGGAAGAGGCAGGTTATTTTTATCATGACTTGACGCAAGTAAATGGAGAAGAGAATATTTTATTCTTTCCTTCTTCATATCGTCGTGCCATCAAATACGGGCAAAAGGATGCGGCAAATGAGATTCTTCGCACGGAAGTATTGAGCCGTTTGCAGAAAGGTGATACTTTGTGTGTTGTAACCTATCCCGATGCTCTTGCCGAAAAGGTTGTTTCACAAGAAGAACTGACTGATAAAACATTGAAGCTGAGTGTAGGTGAACATGTGGATACTGAGTTTATTGCAGAAGTGCTTACCGGCTATGGGTTTGAGCATGTGGATTATGTGTATGAGCCGGGGCAATATGCAGTAAGAGGAAGCATTATCGATGTTTTCTCTTTTGCTTCTGAATATCCTTATCGCATCGATTTCTTTGGTGACGAGGTGGACAGTATCCGCACTTTTGAAGTGGAGAATCAGCTCTCGAAGGAAAAGAAGCAAAGCATAGCCATTGTGCCGGAACTGACAAAGGCGACGGACAGGAACGGTGTTTCTTTTTTTGAGTTTATACCAAAGGATACCGTATTGGCAATGAAAGATTTCCTGTGGGTACGCGAAAGAATCCAATCCGTCAGAGATGCGGCGCTCTCTCCACAGGCTTTGGCTGCTTATGAAGGGGAGAAGCCAGAATTGATGAGATTGGAGACAAAGTTGCTTGCTGGTTCAGAGTTTGCAGTTCT
>ENA-ORHU01000348-ORHU01000348.1-human-gut-metagenome-genome-assembly--contig:-NODE-348-length-10921-cov-6.04841_pt1 | contig 10921 bp, 7 predicted proteins | sample MGYA00243022_ERZ508730 | MGnify/ENA primary metagenome ERZ508730 (study PRJEB26277, sample SAMN04329827) | human gut metagenome | biome: human-associated habitat | host: Homo sapiens | place: USA...
ATTATCAAAACTTTGTGTAAATTTGCAGCGAAAAGTGTATCTCTTACTAAGAGATGCACTTTTTTTCTTCTCTCTCCTGAAATCTTATTCATCACATCCCCAACAGGTTAAGCATCACTAAGTGTTTGTTTTACTTCTGTTCCGTAAATCTTAACGGATGTCAACGTATCATAATGGATAGATTTTGAGGTATTTGGAAAAGACCAAAGAGTTTCCGAAAAAGAACTAAGGCTTTTTCAATACGACCAAGACTTTTTAGCCAAAAGGGAGCAATCTTTGTTATTATTCTAAGAGCCGCTTGTCGGAGCTGCCGGATAGTGGAAGAAGACATTCGTAGGGGAGCTACAGAAGACGGGATGAAAAAGACCCGGACGGAAACGGTTTGCAAAATGAAGAGTGACGGAATTCCCTTTTCTACGATGGCCCAATATACAGAACTGTCGATAGAAGAGATCGAACAATTGTAAATCTCAGCTAAGGTTCGCCTAAAAGGTTCTACAACCGAGAACCTTTATTTAATCCGTGGCTGAGGGACATAAAAAACTCCTCACTATTTTCGCAAACAATGAGGAGTCGGCTATGTTAAAACAATATTATGTTAAAGTCGATATTATTCACTTCTGAGTGAATGATGTCCATCAATAGGAAACGGTTGTCCGCTCCATGCTTTCTGTGATGTCCATGGTTCGGCTGCATCTTTCCAGAACGGGTGATCGGCAGGCAATCCCAATGGCATGAATACCAAAGAAGTCATGTACAAACTGCCGTTGTTGGTATAATAATTGGAAAGGTCGGGCTGATGACCGGCAAATCCCAATTGGAGGAACCCTTTTTCGTTGAAATTTCCTTCCACTTTGAACATATTGTTCATTACGGCAGTTAATGCGCTGCGCACCTGGCCGTTGCTCATTCCTTCGGGCAGTCCGTATTTCCATGCTGCCATGGCAAGTGTCTGGAAAGCTCCCATGCGGTACACTACAGACCGGCCAAATGCAGGATATGTGCCTTCGGGAGAAATAAGACGTTCCATAAATACATTGAAACGCTGCATGCGTTTGATGGCAAGTTTGGTGCTGATAGGAGTCCAGAAGTGATGTTTGTTCAGTACTTCCAGCATTTCGATATACATAGGGTGAATAACGTAAGCATTGTAATAATCAAGTGCGAACTCAGAACCGTCTGAGTACCAGCCGTCACTCAAATACCATTCATTTATCTTATTGGAAGCAACTGTCAACACATATTGGTCGGCATCTTCGCCTACCGACATCAGGAATGCTTCAATCAAGCCGCGGAATAATAGCCAGTTATTATATGCCGGGCGTACGATTTTCAAACGTTGGAAACGTTCGATGTAGCGTTTCTGAGTTGTTTCATCCAACAACTGCCAGGTAGCTTCGGGTGCACGCAGGAAACTTTCTGCTATATAGGCAGCATCTACCAATCGTTGTGTTGATTTGGTTTCCCACAATAAGAAGTCGGGGCTGTCGGGATCTACGGCATTTTTGTAAGCAAGCACAGCCCATTCGCGCATCTGTTTGCGCATCTTTCCTTCTTCGGTATCATCGTCAGGCAATGCCAGCCAAGGCGAGATGCCGGCCATCAGTCTGCCAAACGTTTCCATATAGGCCACACGTTTATCACGTCCGTCCCAAGTGGGGCTGAGTTCGAGTTGCATGTTTTTTTGAAGTTCGCCCTTGCTCATGTTTTCAAGCACCGGAGCTGCAATGCGGTAACACAATTCAACCCATTGTTGTCGGTCGTTGACCGGTGCGGTAGTTTTCTTTTTGGCAGAGGCTGCCGTTAAAAAGAAAACAGATATAAATGCTAAAGTAATTAATCGTAGTTTCATGTGGAGTTTTATTTAAATACTTGTTTCATGGCACGTCCTGTCCATACTTGTGGCTGTTCTAATCCGAAAATGTATGCCATGGTAGCAGCAACATCATATTGTACCATGCTTTCCTGAAATTCTCCGGCTTTTTTAATGTTCTTTCCTGCGATGATAAAAGGTGTCTGCATTTCGGCCATTGTCTTTCCGCCATGACCTTTCTTGATACCTCCGTGGTCGGAAGTAATGATAAAGATAGTGTCATCATACATACCGGCTTCTTTTACGGCGGCCACGATGCGGGCAATGTAGCCGTCCAGTTCTTCCAGTTTACTGTAATAAGCCGGAGTGTCATGTCCTTCCTTGTGGCCTACGTGGTCGGGATTGTCAAAGCAAATGGCTACCAATGACGGTTTGCTCTCTTTGATGTATTTCTCGGCCATTTCGCACAGTGCGGTCGGGAACTTGTTATAGTCCGGTGCTACGGCATGATAGTCGGTAGAAAGTGTGTCAACCAGGAATTGGATACCTGCCCACTCGCTCAATACTCCGATTTCGGCCTTTGGGTTAGCGTCACGGTAGATTTGGAAGATAGTGGGGAAGATGTTATTCTTCACGATTACGCGTGAAGGCAATTCCGGTGTGCGTGACCCCCATTCTGTATATCCGTGAACTTCGGGACCGGCCCCCATGAACATGGATGCCCAGTTTACTGCGCTTGATGAAGGGAGTACTGTTCTTTTCTGCATGGTATAGCAACCTGTTTCCATCAGTGATTTCACGGTAGGCATATTTGCTTTGGGCATACTGTATGAACACAACCCGTCAAGAACGATGTAAACTACATGTAATGCTTTGATCTTGGCTGCATAACTTGCCATTGAGAAGCATCCCAACAGCAAGAAAGCGAGAATCAAAAGCTTTTTCATGATACTTATTTTTATGGTTCTTATTTTTCAAGGTCAATTTTACGTTTTAATGCTTCCAGATAATAATAGTCGGCATAGTTCAACGGTACATCGATTTCACTGTTGTGAGGAATACTGCCCACGCTGTGCATCTACAGGAAACGTCCGTTTTCACCCAAAGGTGCGGTATAGTCGGCTGTAGCAAGCGATTCCATGATCTTATCAGCGTATTCTTTATAAGATTGCGGATTCTCTACGGGATATGTACAGATTTCGTACAAAGCAGAAGCAATAACGGAAGCAGAAGAAGCATCACGCGGTTCGTTCGGAATGTTGGGAGCATCCAAGTCCCAATACGGAACAAGGTCGGCAGGCATATTCTTGTGATTCTTCATAAATTCGAAAGTTTTGAGTGCCTGATCAAGATATTTGCGGTCTTTGGTTTCACGGAAGCATACTGTGTAACCATAGATGGCCCATGCTTGTCCTCTTGCCCATGCCGATTCGTCGGCATAACCTTGTGCAGTTTGGCGGTGACGTACTGTTCCGTCTTCTATGCTGTAATCAATCACGTGGTAACAGCTGCCGTCGGGACGGAAGTGTTCTTGCAGAGTGCGGTCGGCATGTGCCACGGCTACATTGTAGAAAGTAGAGTCGCCTGAAAGTTTGGTCGCTTCAAACAATAATTCAAGGTTCATCATATTGTCGATAATCACCGGACATTCCCATCCGCGTTGTGACTGCCAGCTGTTGCCTTTTACATCCCAGCTTTGGATAACCTGCGGTTTTTCACGGAAACGGGTGCAAAGCGATTTGGCTGCCTGTATCATCACATCTTTATATTCGGGCTTTTGGTTAATACGCAGACCGTTACCGAAGCTGCAATTGATAATGAAACCTATATCGTGGTGCCAAGTGAGGTATTGTGCTTCGCTGATGGCTTCAGTATATTTCTGTGCCAAAGGAAGTAAAGTTTGGTCACCGGTCAGTTCGTACAGATACCATACACTGCCGGGAAAGAATCCGCTGCGCCAGTCTGCCGGACCGCAATAATATACTCCTCCTTTACTGTTAAGGGTAACGGGGTTGAGGCATTTGCCGCTGGCTTCGATTGTATCTATCTCCAGACCAATCTGCGCCCGTGCGTTTTCGATAACTTGTTCCGACCAGGATTTCTTGGCGGGTGTTGTAGTACATGAGGTTGCAGTGAACAGAGCTGCACATCCTAGAAGAATTGAGGTTCTTAATTTCATATTATAGTTTTTTTATAGTAAATGAATAGTTCCCTTTGTTGGTTTGTTGTTTGGCTTTGAAGGACAGACGGTAGATTGTACTTCCCCATACTTTGGATAATCTGATATCATCCAGCTCTTTGGGTTCCACAGTCAGCTCAAACAAGGCAGCATCATAGAGCAGTGCTGCTTTTACATTATTGACATGAATGATAACTTTTCCTTTTTCCGACCGGTCTATTTCGCCCCAAGTCATAAAGTTGACAATATTGGGGGCTGTTGCTTCTTCCAGTTCGAAGGAGTCGCTGATGCGGGCCTGTTTACCTTTCACATGGTATGAGCGTATCCATTTTTTCACTTTGGCTTCTTCGGGATAAGCTGTGGCTATATTGGCTTCGAAACTGTTCTTTCCGGCTTTTACTTCAGTGGCTTTATATTTTTTTCCATATTTTTCGGGCACGCCGTTTATCATCGGAAGGTTGTGATAGTTACTTTGCATGGTCCAGATGCTATAACGTTCATTACTGAATGTCTGGCGGGTGTATGTGCCGACACCGGCATCTATTAAAATCGGTGTTTGGTTCATCCATACCGAGCAGGTTCCGGCATCGTTGTGATTATGGCTTTCGTCATTATACCCTCCTTTTGCTGCCAGGAATAATCCTTCTTTGGTAGAGAGATAGCAGAACTCGGTTTCGGGATACCAGGTAAAAGGGCGGTTTTCATGGCGGGGTTCTGTCTGTCGCAGTTCTTTGTCGACAGCGATGGAAGCAAGGGTGCGGAAAATATCGCGTCCGTTGTTGGGCGAAGATTTAGGTTGATGCATCAGGGCTGCGAAACCTTTCAGTTCTTCACTGTTTACAGCCTTACCGAAACGATAGATAAGGTATGAGTTGCCTTCTCCGCGTGCCGAAGCGTCGGCAAAGTTCACTACCCATCCATTACCTATGTAAGAGCGTGAGATATACTCACCCATGTTCTTAATCATCGGTTCATTGAATATATTTACTTTGTCGCCGGTAATATCCGAAAGCAGTTCAAGGTAATCCAATGTTTTTCCGGCTGCATGTCCCCAGTAGGAGGGACCTTCTTCACAAGCTCCATCGGCTTTGATATAGTTTAGGAATTTGTCTACCGATTCCATTGTCAGATGGACAGCTTTGGCAAGTGTGTCGCGGTTGTCTTCAAGCAGCATGAAACACATCAGGGCGTTACTGTTGCACCACGGATTCCAATTGTTGAGCATACGTCCGTTGTAGTTGCGTCCCATCCACCAGAATGAATCATTATTCATATATGGGTCGAGAATGCGGGTTTGGAGTTCATGACGCAGGCGGCGTGATATTTCAGGGTCTACCTTGTCAAATGATGGGCGCATGAAGTGATAAGTCCATGCGAGTAGTCCTCCCAAGTCACCGGAAGTAAGGTCGATGACAGGATAATCGTATGCGGGTAATGCTCTGTGGGAAGGTTGCACGATGATATGTGCGGCCAGTGCCCATGATGTCATTTCGCAAGCATTGAACACTCCGTTGATAAGTTGGTCGACAAATCGTCCTTTCCCTTCTGCCAACTCTGCCATCAGAAGGTCGGCAATGGCACCGTTGTTGGCACCAAAAGGTTTTTCCATGATTTGCCGATTGCCTGTGCGTTCGAAAGCCAGGTAATCGGTGGCTTTTACTACTTGCCACTGATAATTTAGCCGTTTTTCTCCACGGCGGATATATTCGTCTTTGAATGTTCCTAGAAAACGGTCCCAACCGGCACGGTCATTATAATCGGGGTAAGTCACCCATTGGCGGTCTAATACCAGTATTTCTTTTAACCGGTTGATGTCGGCTTGCTTTTGGAGCAGGTCGCGTTCCGTGTATGCGTATGTGAGTGTAACATACAATAATGCAAGTAGTAATAGAGTTAGTTTCTTCATCGGTATATAGATTAAGATATTTATTACACTGCAAAAGTGCGAAAAAAGAATAGTGGCAATACTCTATTTTTGTCCTTAAAACATGTATATATTTTCCATAAGGACTGAAAAACAGCCTATTTTCGGATATGCATAAAAAAAGCCGCCTCAAATGTGACTTTGAGACGGCTTACTATCCAATAATACTTTTTACCTTGAAAAGACAGGGATATTACCAGCCCGGATTCTGTGTCAGGCTTGTATTCATATCTGTTTCATGTTTAGGTATCGGCCATACATAGTATTGGTCTCCACCCCATGTCCAGTTGTAAGTTATAACACCCCAAATGTCTTTCATGCCGGCAGTACCGTCAGCGTTGTTGAACTTGCTTTCTTTCCAGGTTTTCCAACGCATTTCTTCATAGAAGGAAACACCTTCACCGGCAGTTTCCCAACGATATTCGTTCTGGATACGAGTACGCATATCGTCTTGTCCGTTAACCTGTGTTGCAGCATTGCTGTTCAAAAGAGCTACACCGGCACGTTCACGTACGAGGTTCACTTGTTCAATTGCCTCAGCAGTCTTACCTTGTTCGTTCAGTGCTTCTGCCAATCCTAATACAACTGTTGCATAGCGGATGATAGGCAGGTCAATCGGAGATTTTTCACGGTTGGTCATTTCGCTTGAACCTTCGGCTACAAATTTGCGGAACAAGTAGTACAAATGGCTCTGTGTATCGGTACGGAGGTCGAATGGAGCATCAGTGTCTGCACCATAATATGGCCAGCGTGAAGTAAAGGTGTGGTCTACACTGTTACCCGAGCCATTATAGGTGGCATACGGAGTAATGATGGTCTGTGTCAGACGCGGGTCACGCTTTTCATAAACAGCTTTGATACGTGCTTCATTGCCTGCCGGTAAATATAATGCCTGTGCAGCAGTGCTCAACTTGCTTAAACGGTTTTCTACCTTTTCCCGGATACCTTTAATGGCTGCGTCAATGTCGCCTTCATAACCCAATGAAAGAAGTTCGGCCTTTAAAACATCTGCATCTGTATTGCGCAAGAAGAATACTTCACGATCTTTTGGTTCCATGCTTGAATAGCCGGGAAGATAATCATCCCAATTGAACTTGCTACCGTCTATGTTTTCATAAGTGTCAACGAAGTCGGTGCTGGCCAAAATGGTATTCCAGCAAGAACCGAATGTTGTACGACCACCGTAACGGAAGCTCATTGAGTTACCGTCGGCAGTTTCGTTGTTGTCTATACATTGTAAAGAGAAAATAGCTTCATCACTTTGTTCGTTAGCTTCTTTGAAGAGTTGTTTGTAACCTCCATCGAATAACTTGTGTCCCATATTTCCCACCTGTCGGAAGTCGGCTTCGGCTTTTGCCCAGTCCTGCATCCACAGGTACACTTTACCACGCAATGCATAGGCAACGGATTTGGTTACGCGTCCCCATTGTGCATTGCCGGCTGCAATACGGTCGGGCAATGTCGGCTCGTTGATGGCATCCGTGAGGTCTTTCACACAAGCTTCCCATATTTCGATTTCGCTGCTTCGGGGTTTGTTAGCTTCTGTAATCAATACAGGTACGTCATAGTAGGGCACTCCTCTGAACACGGCATTCAGCTTGTAATAGAAGAATGCGCGCAAAATCTTGACTTCGGCAATCAGCTTGTTCTTGAAAGCGTCGGGAACCGGAGCCTCTGCAAGGTGTGAGATGGCATCGTTTGCACGTTGGATTCCTTCATAGTGCTGTTTCCAATAGTCGGAAAAAAGACCGGAACCGGTGGATGCCGTTCCTGCCAGAATGGAATAGTCGTTGTCACGGCAGCTGCCGCTGACGCAGTATGCCTCCAGTTCGTATGCTTTTTTTGCAATGTAGTCTTCGCGCAATTCATGGTATACACCGGTTACTCCCAATTCGCAAAAGTTTTCGTATGTCCACATAGAATTGGATGCCGCCTTATCATAGGGAACGGTGTCCAATAAGTCGCTTCGGCAACCGCTTAGAGCTGTTACTGCAGCTGATAATATAAATAATTTTGTAAATAGTTTCATAAGTTCGTATCTTAAGGTTATTAGAATGTTATGTTGGCACCGATGGCAATGCTTCTAAATGGAGCATATCCCATACCGGTTGCAGATTCCGGGTCCTGACCTTCAAAAGAAGTGATTGTCAGTAAGTTTTCTGCAGAAACGTAAATACGTGCATTTTGCATTGCTACTTTAGTTACCCATTTCTGTGGCAAAGTATAGCCTAAAGACAAGTTCTTCAACTTGATATAGTCACCATTGTACAACCAGCGGTTAGACGATGCATTATTCTGAACGTTACCGTCAAGATAAGTCATACGCGGATATTTACCGTTGATGTTTGTACGTGGATCATCGGGATTGCTCGGATCATAGAAATAGTGGTCGTCTGCAATGCGCTGTGCGATATTGTTACCCCATTCTGTCTTGGCAGCGTTGTAACCGGCTGTCGGACCCCAATAGATGTCGAAACCGGCAGCACCTGCCCATACCATTGAGATGTCAAATCCGTTCCATGCAGCAGAAGCCTGGAAACCGAAGTTGTATTTCGGAGTCTTGGAACGTCCCTGGAATTCTTCGTCGTCAGAGTCACCATATACGCCGTCACCGTTAACATCGGCATAAATATAGTCACCATAGTAGATATTGGCTTTACCGATTGAGTTACCCGGTTTGAATTTGTAACCTGCATCCATCATGGCTTTTACCCAGTTCATATCTTCTTCTGTACGAATCATACCACCCTTGGGACCACCTGCCGGATTTACAGAGCCGTCTGCATTAAAGTACTTGCCATTTCCTTTATATACACTGCGGTAGCGGTATTCGTTCAGCATGTGACCTTCTACTACCGGAGTATTGCCGCCGGATGAAACATCACCGATATTGTCTGTCCATTTACCGCCGGTTAATGTATTGTTCGGATCTTCTACCCAGGTTTTGGTATATTCACCATTGTACTTGTCTACCTTATTCTTATTATAAGAGAAGTTACCGCTTACAGAGTATTCTACTTTTCCGATTCTGTCGCGCCATCCCAATGAGAACTCGATACCGTCATTGCTAACTTCGGCAATATTCTGTCTGGGGGCTGTATGATTACCCAAAACATATTCCATGGTAGGACGGTAGAGGATACCGGTTGTCATTTTGTGGTATATATCGATACTGGCTGTTAGACGGTTGTTCAACAAAGAAGCATCAATACCGAAATTGGTTGTGGTAGTAGCTTCCCACTGCAGCAACTCATTGGATGCTGCCGTAATAGCCAAACCGGAAGCTAATGCGTTTCCGAATACGTATCTAGAAGGACCGTAAACAGACTGGTATTCATAGTTACCGATTTCAGAGTTACCTAATTTACCCCAAGACAAACGAATCTTCAGGTTATCCAACCATGAACGGGTTGATTCCATGAATGATTCTTCAGAAATACGCCATGCACCGGACAATGATGGGAAGAAACCCCAACGATGGTCTTTGTGGAAGCGTGAAGAACCGTCTTAACGGAAGTTCGCTTCGAACTAATAACGTGAGTCATATGCGTAATTTACACGGCCAAAATAAGAGCGGGTTGCATAGTCCTCGGTAGAACCGCCGATGCTTGTCATTTCTGTAGCTTCGTCGAATTGGTTCAATGATTCGTCAATCAAACCTTTTTTGGCTGCATTTACCTTATAATAGTTCTTGTAGAATTCCTGATAACCTAACAATGCAGAAACATCATGCTTCTGAGCAAATGTGTGATGGTAGTTAATCAGGTTCTCCAATGTATAAGAATAGTTTGATTCGTAGTCGAAGCTGGTACTCAATTGTGAGGGAGGAGTAATACCGTCAACAATTACACCGTCACTGAAACGTGTCTGATAAGCAGGTACACCATGCTGGCGTGTTTCATAGATATAGCGGTTATAGTTGAAGTTGAAATCCCAACTCAAATCTTCAAAGAATTTGATTTTGCTGAACAAAGTGGTATTGAAGCGGTTGTAACGCTTGAATCCATCGTTACGTGCCAACTTGTATAACGGGTTATTGGCTGTAGCACGTTCGTCAGGACATTCCGGATAACCGTAGCTGCCGTTCCAATAGGGATAAGTACCGGCTGTAGACTGGCGCAAGAAGTTATTTGCATTTGAAAAGTCACCAACTTCACGATCCATCTGTGATGCATAAGTACGAGTACCCACAGTCAGCCATTTGGTCGGATTCGCTTCGATGTTGGCACGCATTGAATAACGTTTGTTGGCAGTATTGTCTACCACACCTTCATTATCCTGATAACCGGCCGACAACAAGAAGCGAATTTTGTCAGAGCCACCTGATACAGACAAGTTGTGATCATGGATTACACCACCTGAGAATAATTCTTCAGCCCAGTCGGTATTCGGATAAGCAATGTAATTGGGTACACCGTTCTCATTCAGACCATTCGGGTCTTTAGATTTCTCGCGCCACAAATCAATGTATTTCTGGTCGAATAAATCATCAGACTTTCCTACATTTCTATATGATTCATTCATTAGCTCCATGTAATCAGCATAATTACTCATCATTTTAATCATACGGGTCGGGCTGTTGAATGAGATGCGACCGCTATAGTTGATACTGATTTTGTCACGTGTACCTGTTTTGGTGGTTACCAGAATAACACCGTTGGCAGCACGTGCACCATAGATGGCACAAGAAGCAGCGTCTTTCAAAATAGAGATGTTTTCAACGTCCAAAGGATTTACGGCATTCAATGAGCCTTCCATACCGTCAATAATAACCAACGGAGATGCCGTATTCATAGTGCCGACACCACGAACGCGCAGAGTAGTGTTATCTTCACCGGGCATTGCAGAACCTGATGATGCCTGCAAACCGGGACTTAAACCGGCTAATGCAGAAGAAACAGTAGTAATGGGACGAGATTTAGTTTGTTCCTCGAAGTCCACGGAAGCAACCGCACCTGTTAGATTTACTTATGACTGTCCACCGTAACCTACTACTACAACCTCC
>ENA-ORHU01000350-ORHU01000350.1-human-gut-metagenome-genome-assembly--contig:-NODE-350-length-10880-cov-4.71575_pt1 | contig 10880 bp, 10 predicted proteins | sample MGYA00243022_ERZ508730 | MGnify/ENA primary metagenome ERZ508730 (study PRJEB26277, sample SAMN04329827) | human gut metagenome | biome: human-associated habitat | host: Homo sapiens | place: USA...
GGTAAATTAAAACCGGGGTCTTCATAGTCATGGTTAGGTTCTGATCCCGTAATAGAATATCTGTAACCAGACTGATAGCTATTGTTCTGAATATCCAAAGAGAAGTCAAAACCATTAGCCTTATCTATTACCTGTATAGAATTACCTACAGTACCAGTAGCCATATACCCATTTGATACAGAACGTACAGTAAAAGTAGTGGATGAATTGAAGGTAATATAGTAAGTCATAGACCCTTTAGCCTTATTCAATTTAAACTGACCCAAGTTCAATTCTTTATTACCATAGATGGTAGTAGGCCAAGGTTTAATATAGAATTTAGTAAGGTGAAGGTAATCTACTGTTGATAAGTTATCTATTAAGGCATAGATATCTGATAACCTTACGCTTCCACCTATCTGAGCTTGCTCTGGAGAATAGGCATTGTATAATGCTGTAAGAATTTGAGTTTGTATCTCTGCAGTCTTATAAGACTTCTTACCGGTAACATCCATCTCTAGAATAATCTGAACCTTGCCTGCAGATTTAACCTTCAACCAAGTAGTCATAGGAGCCCTTTGAGATAATAGATTGTATACCCTATTGATTAATTCAGAAGAAGCAACAGCTCCACCATCGGGGCTAATATATACTGTAAGCTTTCTACCGCATTCATAATCGGCTTTAGCTTTGTTTACCCCATCAACCAACATGGCCAAACTTTCGAAATCCTCTTTGGTAATTGCTACTCCCAAAGTCTTTACACTCAAAGGTATATGTTCTTTGAGCATTGTAAAGTTTTCATAGTTTGAACCACCTCCGGCATCGTAAGCATTACTTACGGTAGCATCAGTAATTGAAGAAGAGATTACTGAAGGTACAGAAGTAATAGTATTACTCTTTACATTACCCTGAGTACCATTGGTTAAGTAGAATACCACATTGGTTATTTTTGCTCCTGCTGCAGGCTTCTTACCAAAGGTACCATCCCCAAACATTATATAAGGATTAAGTGCCTCATCTACTGAAACCATAAAGTGTTTGTCTGTAGGTTTGGATTTTGCAAATGTATCTACTAATACCCAAGTTTCCCCACCTATCTGCAATGACATAGAACCTTGTTCATAATACTTACCATTGGGTAGAGTACCCAGATGAATTATAACTCTATCTCCAGTAGGTATTACCATATTATTTAAAGCACTTGCAGTATACTTCTCGTGTTGAACTATAGGTACTTTACAAGTAGTTACATTTGAATACCAAGTTACGTCTCTAGCAGATAACCAGGAATTACCACTAGAATCTGTAAACAGAGTACCTTGAGGTATAGTTAATTTAGCTCCGATAGAATTACCAGTAATACTTCTGGATAAGATTACATCTACTGTAGCAGCAATTGCTGCTCGAGCATGATAATCTACCAAAGCCCCATGTTTAACTACCGAATCATACCTTCTTGCCGTAGATAGGAAAGTTTCCCTTGCCATGTTATCTACATAGTAGTGAAGTACTTCGGCAATTGCCGCAAATAATGAGAGGATGATAATTAAGATATTCCCCTCCGAATAATCCGTTATGAGTTTCTGACCTTGAGGGTCTTTGAGTCCCATAAGGGATTCAACCAGCTTGGCCTTAATCTGTTGATAAGACCTCTGGTATGGGTTAAGCCATTTATTTGTGATTCCCATATTATTGTGTATTTAATGAATTATCCGACCGGTCATAGGTGATATCGAGGTACTGACTAGAATTTGTTCCATTTACTACATAGGTTACTTCTATGTGTATTTTTGCATCAACTCTAGTAACCGTGATATTTTGGAAGGTTATCCTTTGTTCCCAAGCACCTATGGCTTGTTTTAAAAACTCTTTAATTATAAAACTTAGGGCTTGTGAGTTTGGTTCCTCAATACATTGCCATAGTTTACTACCAAAGTTTTCCTGTCGAAATCTCTGGCCTATCATGTAATATAATATCGAACTTATATTATCTCTGATAAGTTTGAAATCTCCATTTACTGGGTACCAACCTCTTTCACCCTTTTCATTAGTTGTAAGTTGGATAGGGTAAGTTACACCTATACCAACTAAGTCTGTAAAGTAATTCTTTTCCATTAGTGTATGCAGGTTTTATCTTCATAATCGTCTACAACGAATTGTGAGAAAGGTTTAATTACTTGAGTTACTGTAGGACCTGAAGAACCGGGTCCAGTAGTTACACCTGAGTGTACATGAGAATTGAACATACTGCGAAGTTGTTCTAGTTCTTGGATAGTTTGATTTAATTTTTCGGTTAATTGAAAAATATTGATTACTCCACCATTTTCTCCAGTATTAAGTATCACGGAATCACCAGAAGATATGTTTATATCTCCATCGGCATTTATTACTATTTCTTTCTCTGAACGAACATTTACAGGTCCATTGAAATGTAAATTGAGTTCTCCGTTATCATCATCTATTACTATTAAGTTTCCTTCGGGAGTAACTATCCCCATTTTATTGGGACCATCCAGAGGTTGGGGTATTTGACTCATTCCCCAACCAAGGTATTCCCAGAGAGGTTTAGTTGGGTCCCCAAATTCAAAAGTAACAAATACCGTATCTCCCACTTTAGGGGCTAAGAATTTGAAACCAGAACTAATTGAACCATGTTGTCCTTTAGGATATGCCCAAGCAAATACTCCACCCATTACCTCTGGAACACATACCTTTACCCTGTTCATATGTTTCTCTACATCGTTATTATCAATAACAATGCCACGATAAACAGAGTAATACCGACCAAGACCCTCTAAGCCTTCGTCGGTTATTATCTTTGCTGTTTCGTAACTCATACCCTTATTTTTCTACATAGATTTGACTTGCAATTCGCTTATGCCTTTTAGCTATGTCTCGGTATACTCGATTAGCTATGGCCATATAATTAAACTTAACCCCATAATCTTCAGGCAATTGTATTTGTTTAACTGATATCTTACCAGGAATTAACTTACCCTTAGAGGTAACTGTATTACCTGTAGATAACACTATACCCTCTGCCAAGGCTTGGGGATTATCGGCATTTACTTCCGTATAATAAGCTTTCTTTCTAATGAACTCAGCTTGACCCTTGATATCAATTATGTCTCCCTTATCATTCAAGAAATGCTCATTGTAATATACCTTCTCATTATAAGTAAAGTTAAGATTAAGATTCTGAGAAGTACTTAGGGCTTTTTTATCTTGCCCCTTTTTAGTTTTAGCATTAGCTTTAGCATCATTAGCTACAATGTTTTGAGTAGATAAATCAGATTTAGAAGTTACAGAACCTGACTTGGAATTATTCTTTACTAATTCCATATTAGTTATATACCCTTGACCAGCGTCCATAGAATGAGTACATTGTTTTATATACCAAAGCCCTGACCAACGTTTTCCTACGTTATCTATACGGATTATTTGAGAAGTTGCTAGCATAGGTCTACCTACTACCTGAAGTTGACATACTAACCTTTTCTCAGTTTGCTTTAAACCCCCATTGGCATTAGCATTAGCTGCCCAAGCATACTTATCGGCACCACCGTATCTACTAAATAAATTATGGTAAAGTTTATAAAGAGGTACCTTGAGATTTACCCTTTTCATATGTCTTACCTTAACCCTCTTACCATATTGACCTTGACCATAACCCTTAGTAGTATCAACTTCCATATCGGATAATACTTCAGTATAGGGGTCTTTCTTTAAAGCTTCGAAACCTCTCTCTGAAGCAGGTAATATTCCAGCTTGAAAATTGATACCAGAAGCTATACCCGCTCCTGCTTGTTTAGAGGTATAACCCTCTGGGTCATAATCTAAGGGGTCTACATACTCTTCTACCATAAATTCCATACCATCTTCATCTTCGAAAAGATACATTTCGCATTCTAATAGCTTCTTAAGATTAGCTTCTAATTCTTTACCATTCTTAGAATTTCTTAACACTTGTTTAAGGGCATTCTTCTTATCGTCAGGTAACTCATTAGCTGCTTGATTAATGGTAGCTCGTACTTCTTCGGTAGACATTTCATCGAATTTTCTTTGCTTACCTGCTTCATAAGCACCTACTGGACCAACTGCTTCATATTCCTCTACCCGCTTTTTATATTCTGCAGTTTTTTCCATGTTATACTGAAGCTGAGTGTCCCAAGCATCCATTACCTCTGTAGGAGTAGTAGGATGACTTCTATAATCTTCAAACCCATTGCCAGTAATATTAGACACCATAAGGTTATCTACCTGAGCCACAGGAGGTCTTAAAGCTAATGGAGGTTTATCCTCTGGCTCATTTATATTAGTTGATAATACCGATAAATCTTTACTATCTGGGTCTAGAGATGGAGCCAATACTGCTTTAACTCTTTTAGTTATTTTCTGAGTAGCAAAAGATACTCTAAGTACTTCCCCATTCTCTCCTTGATATGTATAAGTACATACCGGTTCTTCATGGAATTTCCGATTATGTATATAGATAATCCCATCTCTTGAATCTACATACCATGGCCCATTAGTGTACCCTTTCATCTTCTGTTCTAATTGAACTAAGACGTTCTTGCCCACCAATCCAAAGTCACTATCAATTAAAGCTTTTAAATCTTCTGGCATAGCTACTTCAGCTACTCCACTGTATTTGTTAGCATAGAGTACTTTACCAGTAGTAGTACGGGTATTCTCTGTGGGTACCTGTAGTGACTCGTATACTTTATTACTTATTATCTGTTGTTCCATTACTGAAATATTTCTATGATTACACCAGTGGCATTCCCACAGCCATTGTCTAAATAGGTAGATAATTTATAGCCTTCCATATCCGAATGGATATAAGCAGGTTGATATCTTAAATCTCCCGAAGAATCAATGCACTTAATAGTTACATGAGTACCTGTAGAATCAAATATGGCTTCGAATTCCCTTACCTTAATTATTTTTATGGGCCCAGATATAAATTGACCATCTGGGTATATATATCCCCACTGAAGACAAATATTTTGGTTCTCTTGAATCTCAGCAATGTCTACAGTATCGGGATTACCCGTATCGAAAGTAATAGTAGCCAAGTTTTCTTTCTCTTCATCGTATCTATAACTCCAGGTACTTATATACGCTCCAAGGGGTATACCTGTAATAGGATTCATTATAGGCATACCTCCAAAATTGAAAAGGGCCAAATATGGTTGGCCCATTCCATTATACAATATAGGTTTCTGTTTAGCTGCCATAAGTCGGTATTCTTATTAGGGTTCCCATTTCTAATTCCTTAAAAGGATTCAGTATCTTATTAGCTTCAGCTATAATGTACCACTTACCAGAATCACCATAATACCTGAAAGCAATGTTTTGCAGAGTTTCCCCATCTTTAACGGTATGTTGAATATCGTTAGAGGATTCCGGTACTACTGGAGGTTTAGCTTCTAAGGAATAATCCCCATCGTTGTATTTCAGAGCATAGGCATTATTATATGGGCTAGCTCCCTTTATATATTGGTTAACATCAATCATATTTAATACCTCCTGTCTTTTTAAGTGAATCGGAATTTATAAAATCTCCATAGGATAAGTTATATGCACTTACTCTCTTGAAAATCAATTCTTGAGTTGCTGCTGCAGGCAATAACCTACCATTACCAAAAGTAGCTGGCTTTCCGGGTATCCTTATTCGATAACCGTTCTGAAAGTTCTTCAGAGTATAAGTTGCTGAGGTAAGGATATAATTGTGGTTATCGAATATACCAGAATCCCCCCACTCAATCTTAACAATCGGGGGAGCAGCCTGGTAGCCATTAGATTTAGACCATGCCTCTAATAACCTACATTTATTGATTACCTCTTCTGGATTTTCTGGGTCATTACAGTACCAAGACACATTGAATTGAATAATGTCTTCAGCTCCAGTAAAGTGATACATTGGTACATTGCGACCCATTGATTTAATGGTGGCCCATGTGGTTTCTCCTCTAAAATCTATTTCTGGAGGTCTATTCTGTAAGGTAATGTATTGAGTGGGGTTAACAGTCATGTTATATATCCTTACTTCATTCTGATATATAACCTCTGCTTTAGCCTCGAAGTTTCTGTAATTAGTAGTATTCTTATTCCCCTTTGCTGGGTCTACTCCTTCACCTTCTTCTAACCTTGGGAATTGTAATTCCATTCTCCATTTAGCCTGGAGTTGTTTATTTAGAATAGGGTTCTTAGACGATATTTGAGCTTCTCCGATTACCCCATTTGGGTTATAGAGTTTACCCTTTTGAGAATCATCTTTCGGGAGAGGTGAAGTAACTCGGTTAAGTAATATCCGAGCTCTCCATAGTTTATTTAATGGACCAGTAAGAACACCTGCCGTATCTCTTGTAAGGTCATTGTATTTTTCAACAACCTTACCTGCTGCTTTATTTAATACTATAGCCATAGTGTTTTAGTTTTATATTCCCATTACAAATGCAGCTCCAGTAAAATCTTGTTGAGAACCTGGAGCATAATCTCCAACTGCTTGACCATCTACTGAGATATTGATACGAGAATCTCTCATACCTTCTTTAATAGCTAACCTAACAGCATTAATAAATCTCTCTTCATTCTGAGCTCTAATGGTAGTTGGGTCTTCTTTCTCTTTATTCTGAGCTTCAGTATTCCTATCTACTGAATTACTAAGGTAACTAATACCCTCAATTAATAAAGGAAGACCTACAGTAATTGCTAATCCCCAGGGTCCACCGAGTAATCCCATAAGTCTACCACCTATAGAGGTTAAACCTTTTATAGCACCTTGCCTAGCCACTTGACTACCAACTTGGGCACCTGCTCCAGCTAAAGCCCCTCCAGCTAAATTACCCGCCATAGTAGTTGCTAATGGTACTCCAGGATTTGGTGTCTTAACATATCTTCCGGTTTTAGTGTTATAAAATCTACCAGCAGAATTCATACCAATACCGCTTGACATCATCTGCAATTGAACCATAGTCCTCATGAGATTTACCATACTTATCATATGAGCTTCCATAATAGCAAATTGGGTGTTCGTCTTAATGGCTGCTGCAGACATACCCTCAGTAGAAGCAGTGGCAATAGTTTGTAAATATCCAACCGACCTTATAATACCTCTCACAGTATTAAACCCTGCAACGATGGTACCAACTACTACTGCAGTAGCTCCTACCCTAAGACCAAAACCTCCAACCCAAGTTTCTGAGATAGAATTAATTACATTGATTATAGAGTTACCCACATTTAGTACTGGGGTAAAGATTCTACCCAAAGCCGCACCTGCCGTAACGGTTAAGTTCTCTATACTTGATTCGAATTGGTCGATTACACCTGCATCGGTTTTAAGACGTTCTTCATTGATTCGATTTACTGCTCCCATGTTTTGGTCATAGGTAGCAAGTATCTTACCCATCTTATCTCTACCAGAAGCAATATCCCTAAGTACGGGGAGCATACCACGATTACCACGAACTCCAAAGATATTGAAGAAAGTTGGTGTTTCTATCCGTGAAGGTAAATTCACTGCCGCCTTAGCAAACTTCTGATAGATAGTGTAAAGATCTATAAGGTTACCTTGAGCATCGAAGAATTCATCTGGACTTAAGCCCAGGTCTGCTAAAGCGTTATAGCCTTTCTTTTTTTGATTAACAAGAGAGAGCTGTAAGTAACGAATCATATTGGCCAGTGAGGTACCTGCCATAGAACCCTGTATACCCATATCACCCAATACACCAATAGCAGCAGCCGTTTGCCGAAGGTCTACTCCAGCAGTTGCCATATCTGCTCCTGCATAAGATATGGACTGGGCTAAGTCTGTCAAAGATATATTTGCATTAGTAACTGCAGTATATAGGTCATCGGTTACTCTAGCGGCTTCCCCCATTGGGATTTGGTACATTGACATGATATTAGTTATCAAGTCAGCTACACCACCTTTCTGTCCCACTGGCATAGTAAAGATTGAAGCCAGCTTAGATGCTGGCCCAATCATTTCTTTAATAGCATCGAATTTATTACCTGCCATAGCCAGGTATCTTTGTCCTGATGCAACATCCGAAGCAGTAAGAGGAGTTATCTCATTGACGTCTTTTGCCAATTGTAACATCTCTCTTTGTTCTGCAATGGTAGCACCAGCAATTTTCGAAGCAGTCCAAACTTCATTCTGAACACCCGCAGAGTATTTATAGGCCCTTGCCATTCCCCCTACGAGCTGCATTCCGAAGTCCATTGTATTAGAAGCTGACATCTGTATACCTCTATTCCAGGTATTCATATCATTCATCATTGTTCTGAATGACCCAGATATCTTGCCAGCCTCTTGAGAGAATCGGTCTTTTAAAACCATGGCAACACCGACCTCTACTATACTCCTACTGGTATTCATAATTTATTTTCTTTTCTTTAGTTGTTTATAATATTGTTCGGCCATTTCCTTAAATATTTTCCTGATTCTATACGGAAGACGTAAAAAGCCGAAATAGTCTAAGGCTATCTCGGCTCTGGTGATATAAACAAAATCACTCTCTAACATTACTCTTCCGTCAGGTAGAAAAAATTGGGTGCCCAAACTATAGGATAAGTTCTTTCTTCTCCAGTTAAGGGATTAGTAATATGGGACTCTCCCTTAAAGATAGGGTCAATAGAGATTATATACTTTCTCATCTCAGCCATATCTTTTGCTGTAAATGGAGTAAAGTTTTCTACCTTCTCCCAATTACCGTCTACTTCTAAGTAAAGATTCCGACAAAGTAAGGGGGCATTCTTAGTTTGTTTATCCAAGGGTAACTTCATGAACTCCTGTTCTCCCTTACCAGTCATACAATCAAATTTGATTTTCTTGCCCGATGAAAGAAGATATTCATGACCGGTTAATTGAATACCCTTTGGATAATAAGGGATGGCATCTGGTTTTTCATCAAATACCCTATTATCAGTGGGTACTTCTGAATAATCGAAAAGGAACTCATGAAGGTCTTGGCCATAAGTAACTTTACCACCGTTCTCTTTACCCCAGTCATATTCAAATTCTACTTCCTCTCCCAATGAGAATATACGAGAATTGAAAATAATTGCATAGCGGTCATTGACTGGTAGATTGAGAGCATCATCAACGGTTAGCTTACCGTTAGGAGTGGCATTAGTTCTAATTACGATTGCTGCAATGAACTTGGTAAGGTTCATTAAAGTTTTCATGTCTGAAAGGTTACTGAGAATGTCTTCATCAGCTCCATTCTGTTCTCTAATTTCATATTCGAAACCAGAGGGTCCGGTAAATCTAAATGTTCTAAATTCCATAACTTTGATATATTTAATGTTTACAAATGTTCATAGTACTCCGTATAACAACAAGAAAGGGGTGAGCTCCTATCACAGGAATCCCACCCCTCCACCGAATCTTAGTGAAAATAGACTAAGGAATTAGTATTTGTCTGCAGTACCCACCGAGAACTCTATGGACTCTATGGTATTCTCTGAAGCCATTCTGTCCAAGTCTAAGCCGGTAATCTTACATGGCCATACCTCTTCGAAGACGTGGGTATTAAGAACCGAAACTCCATCTTCGGCAAGTTCGTTTACAATAGCCGTTTCCCAATATTGGCTTGGTACTAAGCCACCACCAACTATATGGTCCTGGCAAGAGTATAGCCAATCATGAAGCCAGGTATCTGAACCTGCAGTAGTCATAAGTTTCTCTACGATAAGATTACCTATAGTAACCCTACCAGCAGTTTTAACATCTCTATTGACATCCCCATGGGCCACCTGGTCAATCTCAATATCAGGCAAAGTACAACTTTGGAATAGATAAGTATTGATAGGGTGTTTGGGGAACATGATACTCCACAGGAATTTCTTCCGTGGATTTTTTACTTTTGCTCCCATCGTTATATGTTTTATAGGTTATTACTTGTTTCTACGACTGATACAGCCTTAGAAGCTGCATCAATTACAATCTCCATAGTTACCTCTTGCATAGGAACTACATCCTTATACTTAAGGATAGCACGGTACTTACCTTGACGGGCATCTGATTCGTTATTTACGGAAAGATCATCCCAAGAAGTTGCATCCTGGTCACCCATCCAAGTATATTCTGTCATGGCATCTTCGTCTACCAAAGAATCTAACGTAGGTTTAACTTCCAACCAAATTCTTTTCCAAGTACTCCAAACATTGGGCTCTTCCAGGTATTTGTTAAGTACGGGACGAAGGAACTTCTTCAAATACAAATTCAATCTTACGATTGAAAGGAATCTTTCTGAATCCTGTTTTACCTGAGAAGAGAAGCAATGCCATAGCATGGTTTGTTTACCTGCATCGGGAGTATCTTTGATTACCATCTCATTGATATAATTCTGAGCAAGTGTGTTCAGTTCATTATATCGAGAAGGAGAACCATAATTTGGACATACGGGCCCAACGGCATCTCCAATAACTCCCCGGTTCATACCAGCAAAGGATTTCCAAGGACCATATTGAGTAGCAGAAGCATCTCCCAAACCTGCAATGGTACCCACTACATCGGAATCCTGAAGGTTACCGTTTTCGTTGTAGTACTTAAGGCCACCACCAAAATAAGCAATGTACTTAGAGTTACCTACAGTACCGAGGCAAGTCTGTACCCAAGTAACCTGAGCTTTGTAATCTCTGGGTTGTGTACCTTGAGTATAATGGGTCAAGTGTTTTGGAACTTCGATATACAGTACCCATTCCATCAACTCTTTTGCCATATCTGCAGCAGCCTTATATACCTTGAGTACATCAGCATCAGCAGTAAGGTGTTGAGAAATATGAGAAATGAGTAACTGATAGAAATCCGTATAATCCCTTACCAAGTCCAGATAATCAATCCACTCATCAGCAGTTGGTGTAGTTCCAGCACTACCTACAGT
>ENA-ORHU01000353-ORHU01000353.1-human-gut-metagenome-genome-assembly--contig:-NODE-353-length-10865-cov-6.20546_pt1 | contig 10865 bp, 6 predicted proteins | sample MGYA00243022_ERZ508730 | MGnify/ENA primary metagenome ERZ508730 (study PRJEB26277, sample SAMN04329827) | human gut metagenome | biome: human-associated habitat | host: Homo sapiens | place: USA...
TTCCGTTACAGTATAGTTATGTCAGGTGAAGTAGTTTCTCCATTCTCCTGTGGGCCCCGGGAAGGTGACGTCTGTATCGGCATTGCTGAAGTTGCCGACAACAGCAATAGCTTCTCCGGTAATTCCGCTAAGATAGAGGGAGCGTCCTTGATCCCAATCAGATGCGCCTGCTCTCCATGTCAGGGTGGCGTTTCCTTCGAACAAGGATGGCTTTTCATTGCGCAAGTCAATTAATTGGCTATATATCTCAAAGAGTTCTTTGCGTGTGGCATTTTCGTAATAATCCCAACGGATGGGTTTGCGTGATGTACGGTATTCTTCGCTGACGGCTGTTCCCGTTTCGTTACTGTTGATGCTGAAATCATATCCCAGTTCGCCGAACTGCCATATCATCTTGGGGCCCGGAACGGTGAAAAAGAAAGCTGCGTTGGCAGCCAGTTGGCGGATGCGGGTCGGGAGGTCGGTTTGGAGGACTCCGTTTCCCCATTGGGTTTGTTTGTAGCCCATGCGCTCTTCGTCATGGCTTTCCATGAAGCCCACCCATGAAGGGGTGCTCTCATACAGTCCGTCGAAACCGCTGTTTTCTTTCCAACCCATGGCAGACTGGCAATAGGCATTGTTCATGTTGCGCCACAGGTATATCCCTTCTGCCGCCAATTCTTGTTCTTCTTTCTTTTCGCAGAAGTGCTCGAATATGACGAGGGCATCGCTCTTTGCTGCCTTCACTGCCGAGTGGTAGTCCTTCAGGATGGCTATGCGGGCGGCATCGTAGTTGGAGGCGGTGGCTTCGGTAGATGCGGTTTGGGTGAAGCCTTTGGTGAGGTCGAAACGGAAACCGTCTATCTTGTATTCGTCCAGCAGGAACTTCAGGTTGCGCTTCACGAACTTGCGCACCAAGGGACTTTCATGGTTGAAGTCTTGGAAGACGCTGTAAGGATGCGGGGCGTCTGTGTTGAAGTAGGGATTGTTTCGCGCGGTCTTGTTCTTTGCGCTGTCCCAATACAGGCGGGCAAAAGGCATGTTGCCGGTGGCATGGTTGTATACTACATCGAGAATGACGGCCATGCCTTTGCGGTGGCAGGCGTCAATGAAGTCTTTATACATTTTTGGGGTGCCATACGCCTTATCGAGGGCGAAGAAGAAACACGGGTTGTATCCCCAGCTGTCGTTCCCGTCAAACTCCTGAACAGGCATCAACTCGATGGCGTCGACGCCCATGTTTTTCAGGTAATCCAATTTCTGCAGGGCGCCACTGATACTATGGTCGGCAGTGAAATCGCGCAGGTGCATTTCGTAAATGACCGGTTGTTTGGGATGTTGCATCTTGAAATCGGGTACACTCCAGGCATAGTTGTCTCGTTGTATCTTGAATACCGAAACAATTCCTTTTCCGCCTTTTGGGTATCTTTTGTTGTCGGGATAGGTGGATGCCGGGATGTCATCGTCATGCCCCGGGTCGAGAATCTTTTCGCAGTAGGCATCTGCCAAACGGATGACTTCACCGCCTTTGGTCCCTACATAGTATTGAAATGCATATTCTTTTGTCGGGTTGAGGTTGTTCAGGGTTATCCACCAACATCCGGCGGCATCGTCGCGACACATCTGGCAGTCCTCCTTATTGGTCAGTTCCCAGTTGTTGAAGTCGCCGAGGACGTGTGCAAAGTCTTTGTGGTTGCCTTCGGTGTCTTTGTCATAGAGTACAAGAGTCACGGTGGTGTTGTTGATGACGTTGATGCCTTCTTCCACATTCCCGGGCAGGGCTGCATGCTTAATTTCGGCCGGCGAGAAGCCTTGGTACTTATGGTCTGTGACCTTCACAAAGGAATCGATGTCAATCCCCTTCTTGCTGCCGTCTGAACTACGGATAACGATGCCCAGTTTTTCTATCGGTGTCTTGCCTGACTGAAACCATTGGCGTATGTCGGGTTCCAGCGTGATGCTCCATATATTTTCTTCCAGCTTTGTCATCTTGCATTTATCTATGTTCTGGTTCCATTCGGCCGGGACATACTGCCAGTCGCCTTCGCCCACTACGCCGGTGTGGATATATACTTCCCCCTTGTATCCGAACAGGGCGGAAGAGGTCGGTGCTTTGAAGGTGATGGTCAGCGGTTGGTCGGCATCCGGTGTTTTGGGAGAGTAGTTCATGCCCTCGCCCGGCTGCAGGTCGGGCAAATCTTCTTTATTGTCATCCGAGCAGGCGATGAATAAGCAGGATAGCAATAACCCCGGTAAAAGGGGAAATTTATATTTCTTCATGATGGACTTGATTAAAAAAGCCGCCCTTTTGGACGAAGGACGGCTTTCAGGGTTTTTAAAATCTGTATACTGGTTATTCTACTTTTCCGGTGTTGTCCGAGAAGTTCAGATATGCCTTTTGTCCGGCTTTTCCTTGTACTCTTTCTTGGTCTCCATCATTGCCGCGGTATTCGATTTTACCATTCAGGATAATAAATTCTGTTCTCCACCAATCGGTAGCGGCGGCTTCGGGATGTACGCATATACGGAGCTCTCCGTTCTTGGCGAATGCCGGTGAGACGAATGAGCCGTCTGCATCTGTCGGGATGGTGAATAAATCTTGTTCTGCCAACTGGTCGTTCCAACCGTCATGAGAGGTATCTCCTATCAGATATACATTGGGTGTTTCAAACTCTACCACCCGGTTATCACCGATGACTGATACATAGACCAGATACCAGCCTGCTTTACCCACTTTGATGTTTCCGTCAGAATCCGACAATCCGGCACGGTCGACAGATGCTTGCGAAATAGTGGCGGCAAAACCGAAGTCATTGCCCCAGTCGGCTTGCGGAGCAAATTTCACTTGGTCATCGGCAGCGAAATAGTAAATGCCCCAGAAGGCACCTTTTGTGTCGTTGACGGGAACAAACTGTTTCCATATCTTGCCCCAGTTATATGCGCTTCCGGTCATATAGAGTTCTGTGGGAGCACTGTTGTCTTTTACTGAATAGCGGAAATCGGTCATATTGATTGTAATCTTGATTTTACCGGCTTCTTCCACCATGATGGCTCCTGCTTCCTTATCACCTACTTTCCAAGTCAGGAAGTTTTCGGCGGCGGTGTCGCCATCTTTTTGAGCGCCTAAAGCCTGTGTCCAGTCAATATCTTTGCCGTTGATGGCGGAAGCCGGGAAAATCTTAAAGTTCTGATTGGCTTCTGTCGTTTCGGTTTCCAATGTATAGACATTCTTATTGTTGGGATCGAGTGTCATGGGCAAGGCGCCTTCTGCATTCCAGCCGGTAAATGCACCTACTACATAGTAACCTTTCGGGTCTACTGCCGGTGTTGCTCCCGGCTTTAGCGTGATATTTACTTCATTGCCCGAAAGTTGGATACCGTCTCCGGCCGGAGTGGTGGCTGCTGCTTTGACTATAACACGCAAATTGCGTGCTACACTGGCACGGCTTTTATATATTTCCTGGGTAATACTGTCCAGTTGCGTCAAGGCTACTTTTACAGTACCGTCTTTGGTCGTGAAGGGTAAAGAGTAATCATCGTTGAATAGTAAAGAACTGAGAGTTATGGTACTGCCTTCCACAGCGGTAGTTGAAGTTAATTTTACAATTTCTACCGAGTCGGCAGTGGCTTCATCCATGCTAATATTGGCATCTTGACCGGTTGTGAAAGTTGCTGTCATTTGTTCTGCACTATCCTCTTGGGGATTGGACTGGGGGGCAGCCCAGTCCTTGAAGTCTTCATTACAAGCAGAGAATCCTATGGTAAATAGAAACATTCCTGCGTATATAAATTGCTTTTTCATGATGAATCTTTCGTTTTAAGGTTATTATTTTAGTTCTCCTGTTCCGGCTGTGAAGTTGAGTCGGATGGTCTTGCCTGCTGCTCCTTGAATAGAATACTCAGGACCAACATCTTTACCCCAACTGTCATTGACCGGATTGTTTTCGCGATAGAAGATTTCACCGTTACAGAGTGTAAATTCTGTTCTCCACCAGTCGACATCTGTCTTAACACAGATACGGGCTTCACCGCTTGCTGTCATGGCAGGAGACACGAATGAACCGTCTTTATTGTCGGGAGCAGTAAATTTCCAAGTGTCGTTATAGTCCCATGTTCCTCCATTGGTTGCTCCGAACAGATATACTTCGCCCGGATAGAATGTCATGGTAAATGTATAATCACTGCCTTTTACTGCCGCTTTGATAAATACTACATACCAACCGGCGTTTTTGACAGTTATATTACCGCTGTTGGTGCCGATAACACCGGACTCGGCTTTGTCTGTGATTGTTAAACGGGTATCGTCCGAACCGATGTATTCTTTTTCTTTGGTTCCGAACTTGAATTCATCACCGGCTGTGAAATAAATGAGTCTCCAGAATTGTCCGTCCAATCCGCTGACTTGTACCATTGGTTTCCAGATAGTCCATTCTGTGTCGAGCATAGAACCAACGAGGAACATGGTTTGGGGGGCTTCTAACTTGTCGGTGGATGCGTTGCCCAGTACTTTCGGTAATTCTATCACATTAGAAATGCACACTCCCCGGTCACTATCTGTAATGGTAGCCTTCAGGCGGATAAAGACGCTGATTGGTGTAGTCGGGAAATCGGCTCCTTCATTCTGGGCAGTCCATAATTCTATGATAGCCGTATTCAGTTCAGATGCCACTACATCCATTTTGGCTGTAGAATAAGTTGTAGTCAATTCGGTATAGTTTGCTTCACTTTCTTCTGTCTTTTCTGTAAATTCAGAATTAAGCGCCACCTGAACACTGTATGTTGTAGCAGCCGGAAAACCATAATCTGGCTGTGAACAAGTCAATTCCACTGTCTTCGCATTTTTCAAGTCGTAGATATTGTTGGCTGCATATGGCGGCAGGTTGAGTGAAAAGGTGGTAGGCTCTTTTAGAACGGGATTGCTATCGTCGTCCTTTTCGCATGCTGTAAACACGGACAGGGTGAATACAGCAAGAAGCAATATGTTGAATATCTTTTTCATAATATACATATTTTAATTGTTAAACGGAAACTACTGATTAATATCCTGTGTTTTGTGACATATTCGGATTGTTATTCATATCCGATGCCGGGATAGGATAAACATTGTAGAAAGAAGAAACAGAAGTTCCGGTTGCTGCTCCACCTTTCCAGTCCCATAAATATTTATTGCTAGTGAACATATCGAAACGGATCAAGTCCGAACGACGGCGTCCTTCCAGATAGAACTCACGTGCCCATTCGTCAATAATCTCTTTTTCGGTCACTGTCTGAACAAGTCTGGTACAGTTGGCGCGTCTGCGGAGGGTATTGATATCTTCGGTTGCATCTTCTCCCAGGCGGAATTTGGCTTCAGCTCGGGTCAAATAGGCTTCAGACAAACGCATCAAAGGAATATCGGTATCGGGATATTCGGTATGATGTGTCGGCTGTCCGTCTGAGCGGATATTTTGCCATTTTACGATAGATAATCCATCTTTAAAACCGGATATGACATCAGTTTCGATTTTGCGGATACCGCCACCGATTCCTGAATAGAACATGGCGCGGTCATCGCCTGCCGCTTTGATCATATCTATTGTTCTTGTGCCATATTGGGCATCGAAAGCATCTATTTTTTCATCCGTGTTGATTTCTCCTGCTGCAGGCACTTCAATGTCGCCGGGTAACATCGGCACTTGAGAAAGATCAGGGAAGAATTTTTTAACTAATGCAGCGCGTGAAAAGATACAAGACCATCCATTGGTAGTTCCCATACGTGGCATGCCGGCAGTGCGGGTACCATTAACCAAATAAGTGGACCCTCCATAATTACGTGTTTTGATACCATCCTGGCGGATAGGCAGGATAATTTCTTGCATCGCCTGTGCGTTTTCATCGTTATCCGCCATGAACAATAAACGATATTCGGGACATAGCTTATAAGATGAATTGATTACTTTGTCTGCATAATCTCTTGCGTTGGCATAGTCAGCTTTGCCGGTATATACTTCTGCATTCAGATACAGACGTGCGCGCAGCAACCAGTTTGCCGCTTTGTCGGCACGGCCAAACGGGGCTTGGCGTGGTTCATACATTGCGCTTTCGCATTGGCTTAACTCATTTTGGATGTAGTCATATAAATCGCTGCCTTTCTTTTCAACCGGAAGCTCGTTGTTAAAGTGTTCTTTAAAAGGTGCTTTACCAAATAAATCAAGGAAGTAGAAATAATGTAATGCACGCAGGAAGCAGACTTCGGAGCGTTGACGCATTGTTTCTTCATCGTCTTTTCCTTCTGTCTGGTCAAGGAAGAAGTTGAGTTGTGTAATATTGTATCCCAAGCGGACGTATGTCCATTCGGTGCGGATACTGGAAGAGTTCCAACTGATGTTTGTCAGCTGAGGGATATCTGTGTCGGTTTGCCAAGCCCAGATACATTCATCACTTGGTAATTCGTTGCAGTTAAAGATGGTACGGTAAAATCCTGATTCACCTTCATCTTGTCCGTCGAGGTCGGCTGATCCGGCCGGTCCTTTTTGTCCTGTCAAGCCTAATAATGCATATTCTTTTACGAATACATCATTTTGGTCAAAGCTGGGCGCATATTGAGGATCAATAGGACTAATATCCAAATCATTAATGCACGAACTGGTGCCCAGAATGGCAGTAACCATCAGTGCTGAGGCAAATATCTTTTTAAAATATCTTGTTTTCATGATTATTTCGTTTTAAAGTTAAGTTAAAATTGAAGGCTAAGACCTAATAAGAATGTCGTTGCTCTGGGGTATGGGTTACTGTCTATACCACTTTTGATTTCCGGATCGAGTCCTTTGTATTTAGAGATAACGAACGGGTTCTGTACGGTAGCAAATACACGGCCGCCCACTCCTTGATAGGCCTGTGACCGGAGTAAGTTTTTGAAAGAATATCCCAATGTGATATTGTCACAACGGATGAATGAAGCGTTACGAACAAAATAGTCACTCATATAGTATTCGCCTTTTCCTGTGAAACCAAGAGCTATGGCTTCTTTGGTCGTGTTGACGTATGCATTGTTAGTATACAGTCCGGAAGCACTGACATTCGCTTTATTGCTCAAGAAGTCATAATAAACATAGTTGTTGAGGCTTGCACGCAAAGAGAAGCTGAAGTCCCAGTCTTTATACAGCATTTTGGAAGTCAGACCCATCAATACGTCGGCAGCCGGTTTCTTATAGATATATTTGTCGGCACTGTTGATCTTGCCATCACCGTTGCGGTCTACAAACATATTTTCGATAGGCTTTCCGTTTTCATCGTAAACTTGCTGGTAAACATAGAATGCGTTGGCTGCATGTCCTACTTTATTTGCTTGAACATTGGTATTGTTACCTCTGGATATCTTATCACCGGTTTCAACATAATAGTCACTATCATCACCACCGTTCAGCTTCGTAATTTCGTTGTGGTTCCAAGTAACATTGTAAGTTAAATCCCATGTAAAGTCTTTGGATACAATTGGTTTGGCATTGATGGAGAATTCTACACCATAATTCTTTAATGAACCGATATTCTTCATCATCTGTGCATTGAAATTAGTTCCTACAGGAATCTTGACACTGTTCAGCAAGTCCTCTGTTTCACGATAGTATCCATCGATAGCACCTGATATTCTTCCATTCAGGAAACCAAAATCCAAACCGCCGTTCCAAGTAGTTGTTTTTTCCCATTTCAAATCTGTGTTGAAAGCCTTGGGGCGTGAAGAACTGTAATAAGTGTCACCGAAAGGATATTGTGCATAATCATCGCTTGTCACATACAGAGGAAGGAAAGCAAAGTCATCACCTATATCCTGCTGTCCTGTGATACCCCAACCAAGACGAAGTTTCAAATCGGAAAGGAAGTTCACGTTTTTCAGGAAGTTTTCTTCTTTCATCTTCCAGCCTAAAGCTAATGAAGGGAATGTACCCCAGCGGTTGTCACTGCTAAACCGTGAAGAACCATCCCAGCGCATGGTGAACGTGAATAAATAGCGGTTCAGTAAGGAGTAGTTTAAACGTCCGAAGAAAGAAACCAGCGTATTGCGTGTTGCATAAGCTTTTTGACTGCGCAATGCTTGATCCACCGGTTAGTTTTTTTTAGTTTCACATCCTAGACCTACACCGTCAGCGCCATTACGATGGAAATGTTGCTCCTCACCACCGACCATGATGTCGAAATCATGTGTGCCAAGGGACTTGATGTATTGTGCATAAGCATTATAGGATATATTATACTTGTACTGGGTAGATAATCCGTTCCATCCGTAATAGTTATTGGTGTATGAGTATGGAGAAACAATTTCACGTTCATTACCGTCTGCATATTCACCGCCGATGCTGGCATGGAGACGCAAGTCCGGCAAGAAATGAACTTTATAGTCTACTTCTACATTGCCTACAAAGTCGTTGCTGTTTGCTTTTTTATTACGTTGTTCCAGTGCAGCCAATGGGTTTTGAGGAGTGTTTTTATCTGTCGTATAAGTCCAGTCTTTATCACTGAAACCGTCTGTAGCTTGCATATTCTGCCAATAACCGCCTGAGAATTTAAACGCATCTCCTGTTCCATAAACAGGATGAGTAGGAGCAATAGATAATGCACCGCCTACGGCTGCACCCGCATCGGCATAACGATTTCTACCATACATATATTTGGCGTTGATATTGAATTTCAAATGGTCGTCAAAGAATGATGGAGCAAGATTGACAGACGCGGTCAAGCGCTGGAAGTTGGAGGTTTTAATAATACCATTTTCATTAGTATAACCGACAGATACGCGATACGGAACGTTCTTAAGTCCACCGGTAATAGAGATATGATGGTCGGTGCTTACGGCAGTACGGAAAATCTGGTCTTGCCAGTCTGTATTGGCTGTATCCATTTCTGCAGGATATTTATCTCCCCATAACTGCTGGGCATAAGCACGGTATTCATTACCATCCAATACGTCATAACGCTTTTGAGTGGTAGCCAAAGAAATTGAACCATTGTAGTTTATTTTCGGCGCTTGTCCGTTCTTTCCTTTTTTGGTGGTGATGATAATGACACCGTTGGATGCACGTGAACCGTAGATAGCTGTTGCAGAAGCATCTTTTAGTACGGTGAAAGTTTCGATATCTTCAGGGTTAACCATTGACAGGCCGTTTGACATACCTTTGATTCCTTGATTATCAATAGCCAATCCATCAATAACCAATAGCGGGTCGTTGCTGGCATTCAAAGAGGAACCGCCACGGATACGAATCTGGGCACCGCTGCCGGGAGCACCGTCGTTGGAAATAACGCTTACACCGGCAACCTTACCGGACAACATGTCTTGTGCATTGGTAGTGATACCTTTGCTCAGCTGGTCCGGTTTGATGGCTGTTACAGAGCCGGTTGCATCATTCTTCTTAACGGTACCATAACCAATGACTACAACGTCCTGCAATAACTGTGTATCGTCTTTCAGAATAATGTTCAGGTTGGCAGCAGCAGGTACTTCCTGTGCTTGGTAACCGATAAATGAAATCACAATAATATCGCCTTTATTGGCGTTGAACTGGAAGTTGCCTTCGAAATCGGTAATTGTACCGTTACTACTTCCTTTTACTACAACGTTAGCACCGATAATCGGCTCGCCGGTTGTATCTTTGACAATTCCTTTAACCGTCATTTGTTGGGCAAATGCGTCTAGGGACAAGAACAATCCCACTACTATCATGAGTAGGATTTTAAACATCACGTTTCTTTTCATGTCTTTAAATTTAAAGTTAAGTTATTTATTCATGTTTTTTACTTTAATAAATACCTATTGAAAACGGTTTTCTCAATAATCACAATTAATTTATAACCTCTTTATTCCTTTTACCTCTGATTTATCTTTCACCTCTTTGATACTGATTGCATAACCGCCGCCACTGGCTGCACGCAAGTTTAATTTGCTCTTGCCGGTCACAATACCTTTGCGAATGGTATATGCTTGCGGATTGTCTTTCCAGTCGGCATCTTTCGCATCGGCATAGACAGTAGCGATATATTGTTTTCCCGGTTCAAGGAAATCAAATGTCAGTTTGGAAGTATGACCGTTTTCATCAGCTGTGCAGCCGATATACCAGTCATTGGTTCCCTTGGCTCTGCGGGCAATGGTGATATAATCTCCCGGTTCAGCTTCCAGATATTTGGTTTCGTCCCAATCGATTGCCACATCTTTGATAAACTGGAACGCGTCCATGAAGCGTTCGTAGTTTTCGGGAATGTCAGCAGCCATTTGCAATGGACTATACATGGTGACGTATAATGCCAACTGCCGTGCCAGTGTGGAGCGTACTTGTGAATTATTCGTCGGGTTCATCTTGTTGCAATGTGTTTCAAAGATGCCCGGAGTGTAATCCATCGGACCTCCAATCAGTCTGGTAAACGGAAGTATGGTAGTATGATTAACATTATTTCCACCAAACGATTCATATTCTGTTCCGCGAGCCGACTCGTTGCCTATCAGGTTAGGATAAGTACGGCAAATACCGGTAGGACGTACTGCTTCATGTGCATTTACCATGATTTTATAATCGGCTGCTTTCTTTACCGCATAGAGATAATGGTTGTCCATCCATTGTCCGTAATGGTGTTCTCCACGAGGGATGATGTTGCCCACATAACCACTCTTTACCGAGTTATAACCATTATCGGCCATAAATTGGTAAGCTTTGTCCATGTGTCGTTCGTAGTTACGTACAGAAGCCGAAGTTTCATGATGCATCATTAGTTTAACACCTTTACTTGCCGCATAGTTCTGAAGTTCTTTCACATTAAAGTCGGGATAAGGGGTCACAAAGTCGAAAACATAATCTTTGCTTTTGCCAAACCAGTCTTCCCAACCTTCGTTCCATCCCTCTACCAATACTTGGTCAAAC
>ENA-ORHU01000354-ORHU01000354.1-human-gut-metagenome-genome-assembly--contig:-NODE-354-length-10846-cov-6.34946_pt1 | contig 10846 bp, 9 predicted proteins | sample MGYA00243022_ERZ508730 | MGnify/ENA primary metagenome ERZ508730 (study PRJEB26277, sample SAMN04329827) | human gut metagenome | biome: human-associated habitat | host: Homo sapiens | place: USA...
ATGGCTGCCGCGTAATGCGCGTCACCAATACCTGGATCTAGTGTAACAGCAGGATAATCAGGCAGAAGCTTCCTCCAAATCTCCTTATAATTATCTGGAAGGGTTGAATCCCGAATATGATTATGAGTTCGGAGTGATAGCTTGCGGTATCGGTTATAATTATGTGAAAGAGGCAGATACGGATGGTTGCCATATTCCGGTATTGAAAGTTTCGCAGTATCCGTTGCCGGCTGACGAAATCAGGACGATGGCAGACCGTTGCGGATATGTTTTGGTAGTGGAAGATGGCCAGCCGTTTGTGGAAGAGCAGGTAAAAGCGATTCTTTCCTCAGACTATGAGATAAAGGGACGCCTGACCGAAACTTTGCCGCGTACCGGTGAATTGACTCCGGATAATGTGGGCGAGGCAATCGGATGGGGAATCAAACGTCCGTTTGGTAAACCTCAGGTGGTGATGCCGCGTCCGCCTGCATTGTGTCAGGGATGTGGTCATCGGGATGTGTATGATGCATTGAACAAGGTGTCTGCGGAATATCCGGATGAACGCAATTTCGGTGATATCGGTTGCTATACATTAGGTGCGTTGCCCCCGTTTCGTGCTATTGACAGTTGTGTGGATATGGGTGCTTCCATAACCATGGCCAAAGGTGCTTCCGATGCGGGAGTATTTCCGGCCATTGCGGTTATCGGTGACTCTACATTCACTCATTCCGGTATGACCGGTCTGCTGGATGCGGTCAATGACCATGCCAATATCACTGTGGTGATTTCGGATAACCTGACTACTGCCATGACCGGTGGACAGGACTCTGCCGGTACGAACAAATTCGAGGCGATCTGCCTGGGATTAGGGGTAGAACCCGAACATGTACGAGTGGTGGTGCCAATACCAAAGAATATGGAAGAAAACTCCCGTACAATTCTAGAGGAGATAGAAGATATAGTGGTGTCTGTCATTATTCCGCGCAGAGAATGTATCCAGACATTGAATCGTAAACTAAGACAGAAAAAAGCAGATAAGGCATGAGAAAAGATATCATACTTTCGGGCGTAGGAGGACAGGGTATCCTGACTATCGCTACTATTATAGGAGAAGCTGCTACGGCAGAAGGCATCAATTTGAAGCAGGCAGAGGTACACGGTAAGAGCCAGCGCGGAGGAGATGAACAGTCCAATCTGCGTCTATCCGACGAAACGAATTATTCGGATCTGATCGCTCAGAGTGAGGCGGATCTGATTATTTCCATGGAACCGATGGAGGCGTTGCGTTATCTGCCTTACTTGCAGGAAGAAGGTTGGGTGATTACTTCTGCTAATCCTTTCAAGAACATTCCCGACTATCCTGAAGAAGTGGATCTGATGAGAACTTTGGAAAGTCTTCCGCATGTGGTGAAGTTGGAAATAGAGGATATGGCAAAAGAAAACAGTATGCCTAAATGCGCGAATGTGATTCTGCTGGGCATGGCTGCGAAGTATATTGAGATCGTATCACCGGAACAGTTGCGTGAAAGCATAGGGCGTGTGTTTGCCACAAAAGGTGAGAAGATTGTTGAAATGAATCAGAAGGCTTTTGATATAGGCTTGAATGCGGTAAAGAACTGGTAATGCCATGAAGATATTTAGTGAAGAATTAGTGGAGAAGGCGGTGAAGGAACTGCTCATTGCCAATCTTGCACAGGCTACTATCGGTGATGTGCTGCTGGTAGCCCAGTATCTGGAAAAGGAAACGGGGATTCCTTTTATCCGTATGGATCAGGGATCTCCCGGCCTTGCAGCCAATCAGATCGGGATTGAAGCGGAGAAAGCCGCTTTGGACAGGGGAGTCGGATCGCAATATCCGGCTGCTGCAGGAGTGCCCGAGTTGAAAAAGGAGGCTTCCCGTTTTGTAAAAGCTTTCTTGAATCTGGAAATCTCTCCGCGCGCTTGTGTGCCTACCACCGGGTCGGTGGCGGGTTCATTCGGCTCGTTCATAGCCTGTACGCAGCGTATTCCGGGGAAAGACAAGGTATTGTTCATTGATCCCGGATTTCCCATTCAGAAATCCCAGCTTCGCATTATCGGCGTGGAGTGGGAAGAGTTTGATATCTATCATTATCGTGGACAGGCCTAGCGTGAGAAATTGGAAAGTTTCATGAGTAAAGGCGATATAGCAGCTATTATCTAATCTAATCCGAATAGTCCGGCATGGATTTGTCTGGAAGAGGAGGAACTGCAGATAATCGGTGAACTGGCAACCCGGTATGATGTGATTGTCATGGAAGATCTGGCTTATTTCTGCATGGACTTCCGTCGGGATATGGGGCATCCTTTCGAACCGCCTTATCCGCCCACTGTGGCAAGATATACGGATAATTATATTCTGATGCTTTCTTCTTCCAAGATATTCAGTTATGCCGGACAGCGTATGGCATTGGCATGTATCAGCGACAAACTGTTCGACCGCCAGTTCCCTGCATTAGCAGAACGGTATAAAGATGCAGGGGTAGTCGGTACTACGCTGAAAGCTTCCATACTTTAGATCAATACTTCGGGATGTACGGCTTCCACTCAGTATGCATACGCTGAAATGCTTCGTCTGTCCACCGAAGGTAAAATCAATTTTGTGGAAGATACCCGCGAATATGCCCGTCGTGCGGAACGCATGAAGAAAATATTTACCGACAATGGTTTCCATATCGTATATGATTATGATGCTACCCAGGTGGTGGGAGATGGTTTCTTCTTTACCATAGGTTACGGAAATATGACAGGGGGTGAATTGCTCCGGGAGTTATTGTATTATGGGGTAAGCAGCATCTCGCTTTCTACTACCGGTAGCGAGCAGGAAGGTGTCCGCGCCTGTACTTCCAGAATGCGTGAGGAACTTTATCCGGTGATGGAAGAACGCATGAGAGCTTTTCATGAAGATCATTGAAAATAATGTGCTAATAGGATAATGTGCCGATTGTCATATGGTGTGTTTGTGCACCAGTACATTGGCTAATTAGCACATTGAAAAATTATTTATTATGATTTGGAACAAAAATAAAGAGTGCATGAGCCGGGACGAAATGAGCGCTCTGCAGGGAAAACGCCTGAACAAGTTGGTGAACCTGGTTTATCATAATGTCCCTTTTTATCGTAACAAGATGCAGGAGATGGATTTATCTCCGGATGATATTCAGACTATTGAAGACATTGTAAAACTTCCTTTTACTACCAAACAGGATTTACGTGATAATTATCCTTATGGACTTCAGGCTGCTCCTGCTTCGGAAATTGTACGTGTACACGCTTCTTCGGGCACAACCGGGAATCCTACCATTGTGGGATATACACGTCGTGACTTGTCCGTATGGTCCGAAGTAATGTCGCGTTGTCTTTCGGCCTATGGGGTTACTCGTAATGATACTTTTTCTGTCAGTTATGGTTATGGATTATTCACTGGTGGGCTGGGTGCACATTATGGTGTGGAGAATCTGGGGGCGACTGTTATCCCGGCTTCTACCGGAAATACGGAAAAGCATGTTCGTCTGATTCGTGACTTGGGTATAACCGGTATTGCCTGTACTCCTTCTTATGCTCTTTATTTAGCAGAAGTGGTGGAACGTATGGGGCTTACCAAGAAAGATATCGGCCTCCGTATAGGAGCCTTTGGAGCCGAGCCATGGACGGAGAGTATGCGTAAGGAAATAGAAGAGCGGCTGGGCTTGAAAGGCTACAATATTTATGGATTGAGTGAAATTATGGGCCCTGGTGTTTCTTATGAATGCCAGGAACAACATGGTTCGCATATCAATGAGGATCATTTTTATCCTGAAATCATTAACCCTGAAACGCTGGAACGTCTTCCGAATGGAGAAGTGGGAGAATTGGTGTTTACTACTCTGACCAAGGAAGGTATGCCGTTATTGCGCTATCGTACGAAGGACTTGACTTCCCTGATGGAGGGTGAATGTCCGTGTGGAAGAACCAATATTCGTATGTCGGGTATTGTAGGCCGTAGTGACGATATGCTTATTATCCGTGGCATCAATGTATTCCCGTCTCAGGTGGAAAGTGTTATTCTGGATATGCCGCAGTTTGAACCTCAGTATATGCTGGTGGTGGATAGGAAGAATAATCTTGACTCTTTGCAGGTACAAGTGGAAGTCCGTAAAGACTTCTTCTCGGACGATATGGGACGTATGCTGGCTATGAAGAAAGCGCTGAGTGACAAATTGAAGAGCGTTCTTTCTATCAGTGCTGAAGTGAAGCTGATGGAGCCTAACAGTATTGCCCGTAGTGAAGGCAAGAGTAAACGTGTGATAGACAACCGAATTTTAAAATGAAAAAGTACGCAATATGACAATTAAGCAATTATCTGTTTTCCTGGAAAACAAGACCGGAAGGATAAATGACGTAACCAAGACATTGGCAAAGTATGATATCAATATGCATGCGTTCAGCATGGCGGAATCTACTGATTTTGGTATTCTTCGTTTGATTGTATCGGATGTGGAAAAAGCGGTGGAAGTACTTCGTGCCGAGAATTTTGCCGTGATGCTGACCGATGTGGTATGTATCAGTTGCCCGAATGTGGCTGGTTCTTTGGCTAAAGTTTTGGACTATCTGGCAGCAGAGAATATCTTTATTGAATATATGTATGCTTTTGCTCAGGGAGATACGGCACATGTGGTTATCCGTCCGTCTAATGTGGAGCGATGCATGGAAATCTTGAACAAACTCAATTGTAATGTTTTGACTAAAAATAGTTTGTGATTTCTTTGACATATTCATTCATTTTGTAGTAATGGAAATCCGGATAAGTATTAAAAAATAGTTTATCAGAATCTTTTTTAAAGTTAGAAAGCCGCCTCCTCTGAAGCGGCTTTCTGCTTTTCTATTAGAACAAACTCCAAGCAACTGTCAGTCCGGCCATTACAATGGCAACCATACTCATCAGTTTAATCAAAATGTTCAAACTGGGACCGGATGTATCTTTAAACGGGTCACCTACCGTGTCACCGGTAACCGTTGCTTTGTGAACTTCACTTCCTTTACCGCCGAAATTGCCTTCTTCTACATATTTCTTGGCGTTATCCCATGCGCCTCCTGCATTGGCCATGAAAATGGCAAGCACGAAACCGGAGGACAACCCACCAATCAGCAGACCGATGACTCCGGGAACTCCAAACACTAATCCTGTAGCAACCGGAGCGATGATAGCCAATAGAGACGGGAATACCATTTCACGTTGTGCTCCTTTGGTGGAGATTTGTACACAACGGGCATAGTCGGGTTCGGCTTCTCCAGTCAGAATTCCTTTTATTTCACGGAACTGGCGGCGTACTTCCTCTACCATGTGGGCTGCTGCACGACCCACTGCATTCATGGTCAGACCGCAGAACAGGAATGCCATCATACTGCCCAAAAACATGCCGCTTAGCACTTTAGGGTTCATCAGGGTTACATCGTAATAAAGCATGTAGTCAGTGAAACTGGCGTTATGAACATCTACGGTAATGCCGTTTGGTAATTCCAGAATGGTCTGCCCCAACCGAGTTAATCCGATACGGATTTCTTCTACATAGGCTGCAAACAGCGCCAATCCGGTCAGAGCGGCAGAGCCGATAGCAAAACCTTTGCCGGTGGCAGCAGTTGTGTTACCCAACGAGTCGAGTGCGTCAGTGCGCCTGCGTACTTCTTTACCTAATCCGCTCATTTCGGCATTACCGCCGGCATTGTCTGCAATTGGTCCGTAAGCATCGGTAGCCAGGGTAATTCCCAATGTTGAGAGCATACCTACGGCAGCAATACCAATACCGTAAAGCCCCATGGAAATATTGGCGAAATCAAATCCGGAAGCAAGCCAATAGGATAAGATGATGCCTACTACTACTGCCAGTACCGGGATAGTGGTGGAAACCATACCTAGTCCGATACCGGAAATGATAACAGTGGCCGGACCTGTCTTTCCACTTTCGGCCAATCGTTGTGTAGGTTTATAAGATTGAGAAGTATAGTATTCGGTAGAGCGGCCGATAACAATCCCTACTATTAATCCCACTACCACAGCAAAAGAGATGTTTACCCAGTTTTCCAGTCCCAAGGCCCAAAGGATAAGGAAAGTGGCAACAACAATCAGCACAGAACTTAAGTTGGTTCCTGTAGCTAATGAACCGAGTAGCTCTTTCATTCCTGCATCTTCTTTGGTACGGACAGCGAAAATACCGATGATGGAGAGTAAAATACCTACAGCTGCAATCAGCATAGGCGCAATGACCGCTTTAAATTGCATTACAGTATCATCCGAACCAATGAAGGCAGCTGCGCCCAAAGCGGCGGTAGCCAGGATAGAACCGCAATAAGACTCGTAGAGGTCGGCGCCCATTCCGGCTACGTCACCTACATTGTCACCCACATTATCGGCAATGGTGGCAGGATTACGGGGATCATCTTCCGGAATTCCGGCTTCCACTTTACCTACCAGGTCAGCACCCACATCGGCTGCCTTGGTATAGATTCCACCTCCTACACGGGCGAAAAGCGCTTGCGTGCTGGCTCCCATCCCAAAAGTAAGCATGGTAGTGGTGATGACACATAATTTGGCGGAAGGATTCAAGGTATCTGACGGAATACAATAATCCAATAATATATACCAGAAGGAAATATCGAGCAGACCTAATCCGACAACGACCAATCCCATAACAGCTCCGCTACGGAAAGCCACGCGCAGTCCTTTGTTCAGAGAGTGCTGGGCTGCATTGGCGGTACGTGCTGAAGCATAGGTGGCCGTTTTCATTCCCAAAAAACCGGAAAGTCCCGAGAAGAAACCGCCGGTAAGAAAAGCAATGGGCACCCACGGATTTTGTAAGTTGAAGCCGTATGCCATGATAGAAAATAGAATAACTAATCCCAGAAATACCAGCCCTACCACTTTGTATTGTTGTTTCAGATAGGACATGGCGCCCTGGCGCACATAAGAAGCGATTTTTTCCATTGTCGGAGTTCCTTCGCTTTCAAGCATCATTTGTTTGTAGAAATACCATGCGAGTGCCAATGCCAAGAGGGAGGCAATGGGCACAATCCAGAAGAGATACGTTTCCATACGCAGTATTGATTTAAAAGTTGGTTTTGCCCAAAGATAGAAAAAATAAATGATATTCAATAGGATAGGCAATATTTTTATCAATTAATATTTGCGGTACTTTTCTAATTAAGTTTAGGGGAAAATAAATATCAATATCTGTACCTTGGAACACATAGACCTGTTTCTGTGTTTCATCAAAACACGATGAAAGATAAATAAGACTTTAAAAAACGGTTTCACCACAGATTGCACATGATCTGTGGTGAATTTGATACATTACCCTTTTATTTGCCATACAGCTTGTCTATCAAATCAGCGCGTCCTATTTTACGCAATTCGTTGATGATGGCACGCCGTTCTTCGGGTTTATACCAAAAAAAGAACATCCGTTGAGCCAGTTTCTCTTTTTGTGATTTGGCAGAGAAAACCGGTTGTAACGTATATGGATGATAACCTGTGTACCAGGCTTCAGTAGCTACAGTCATTGGGGTAGGGGTGAAATCCTGCACCTGTTCCAGATGGAAATCCAATTTCTTGGTGATCACTGCCAGTTCTGCCATATCTTCTTCCGTACATCCTGGATGGCTGCTTATAAAATAAGGTATAATCTGCTGTCGCATATTCAATTCCTTATTTATTTTGTCGAAAGTCTTTTTGAAGTCATAAAATTGCGAAAACGAAGGTTTCCTCATGATTTGCAGCACTGAGTCGCTGGTGTGTTCCGGAGCCACTTTCAAACGCCCGCTGACATGATTGGCTATCAGTTCGCGGGTATATTCAGCCGTACTGCGGTTTACTGCCGGATCCTTACTCTGATATTGTAACAGGTCATAGCGTACACCGCTTCCGATAAAGCTTTTCTTGATACCGGGAAGTGCGTCTACCGAATGGTAAATATCCAATAAAGGACGGTGATCCGTGTTCAAATTGGGACATACTTTGGGATGGATACATGACGGGCGTTTGCAGCGGCGGCATATTTTCTCTTCTTTACCGCGCATAGCGTACATGTTGGCGCTAGGCCCTCCCAAGTCGCTCAGATAGCCTTTGTAGTCTGGCATTTCTGTTATGGCTTTCACCTCTTTCAAGATACTTTCCTTGCTTCGGCTTACAATGAATTTTCCCTGATGGGCGGAAATGGTACAGAAGGCACATCCTCCAAAACAACCACGGTGCAGATTAACTGAGAATTTAATCATATCAAACGCCGGGATACGTTTTCCCTTATACTTGGGATGAGGCATACGCGTATACGGCAAATCAAAAGAACGATCCAGCTCTCCTTGTGTCATTGGAGGATAAGGCGGATTGACTACTACCGTTTTGTTACCTACATCTTGCAAGATGCGGGAGGCTTCGTATTTATTGCTTTCCTCTTCAATGAAGCGGAAGTTTTCGGCTTGTTTCTTTTTATCTTTCAGGCATGTTTCATGAGAATGAAGCACGATATCGGGCTTTTCCTGAGTGTCATCAGACGGACACATGGGTTCTCCCTTACGGGTTATGTAGGCTGTTTGCAAAATATCATGTGGAATCGGAAGACTTTCTGCAGGAGCGGATTCATGGGGCTGTCCGATGGCGTCCGCCAATGTCTTCATTCTCTTGCAAAGTTCCGTAATCGGCTTCTCGCCCATTCCATAGATCAATAAATCGGCTCCTGAATCTATCAGGATTGATTTACGCAGACAGTCTTGCCAATAGTCGTAATGACTGACACGACGCAAAGATGCTTCTATACCTCCCAAAATGACAGGTACATCGGGATAGATTTTTTTTAAAATCTGTGTATAAACGATGCTGGGGTATTCGGGACGCATGTCGTGGCGGCCGTCGGGAGTATAAGCATCCTCGCTGCGCAAACGCTTGTTGGCAGTGTATTTGTTTACCATGCTGTCCATGCATCCGGCGGACACACCGAAAAAGAGGCGTGGACGTCCCAGCTTCTTAAAGTCGCGCAGGTCGTCACGCCAGTTAGGTTGAGGCACAATAGCTACTTTTAAGCCTTGTGCCTCTAATAATCTTCCAATCACTGCCGGACCGAATGAAGGATGATCTACATAGGCGTCACCGCTGAACAAGATAACGTCCAGTTCTTTCCACCCACGCATTTCCACTTCTTTCTTGGTTGTCGGCAACCAGTCTGTAAGTTTGTATTCTTTCAATGATACGTATTGTTTTTTATTTTGCTACAGAGATAAGTTAGTTATATCTCTTCTTCATCCTTATTTTTCTCCTTCTCCCATTGGATATAAAGCAGAATAAGTTGATGAAGTCCGAAAGCTTTCATGTTATTATGATAAATTACATCAATGCAAAGGTCAAGCAGTTCTTTATTATTTCCTTCCTCACTGGTTATCAGTGAGCGGATATTCAGCTTCAGTTTGTCCAGTACCGACTCGTCCACGATACCGTTACTATCTATTAGATGCTGAAATAAAGCATATTTCTCAATAGTTTGCAGGTTCTCTTCTGAGATTTCCATGCTACGTGTGCCAGAGGCGTTAGTCTGTATAGTGTACATAGTCGTTTAATTTTAATGGTTTATACGGACAAAGTTAGGCGTTTTTATGAAATAACCTCTTATTTGTTCTTTTATTTTCGTTTAAAAATATCACTTGCTGCCGAAGAAGCCCAGAATAGCACTCATTACCCGTGCTCTTTCCTTCACTCCTTGAATGCTTTCAAAAGGGAAGCCTAGAACGAAGGTACGATAAGTACCTTTGTAGGCAATGCCGGCACTATAATTTCCCGGATTGTAAACGAAAGCAGAGTAAGCCGGAGCCACCGGAGTCAGACAGTCGGGAGCGGGTACGGCATAGGTTTGTTCATTGATGGTACGGTGGATATTGAAACGGGTGCCGGCTCCGAATATTTCTCCCGAAGTGGAGTTGAGCATACTGCCTCCGAAACTATATTTCAATATGTTTTCGGTGAAGTTCAGTGCTGTGGGACTGTTCATGTTACTTCCTATATATGAACCGCTGAGTATCAGGTTGCCGCCTTTTTGGCAGTAGGAGGTGATCAGCTGCTGTAGGGTGTTGGAGAAGGGACGTCTGTCGGCTCCGAATATCAGGTCTGCAATGGGGTAATCTGCCAGCCGGACAAAACCATTTTCAACGGCTTCATCACTACACGACACAAAAGAGTACCCTCCGGTTGCCTGGATAGCTTTACCATGAATGAACGGATAGTCGAAAGTATTTCCGGCTATCAACCTTCCTTCCAGCTCGCTGCCGCTATACCCCAGCCCGTCTTTGGTTTCCCGCCCTATGCGGCTACGGTCGAAGCTTTGTTGCGTTCCGCAGAAGGCGGGCGTATTTATATAAGGTATCCCCGGATCCGTATTCAAATCAAAGCCTTGCAAGAAAGGAGATTCTACGGTAGCAGGTCCGCTCAGACGGTCGAATCCATTGACTATCAAGATTGTTCCTTTGCTTTTCTTTGCCTGATAGGCTGACAGGATTTCGGAAGGAAAACTTTCTCCCCCCTTGTTGACTGCGGTAACTTTAAAACTATATACCAGTCCCGGTTCGGCTTCGAAGATATATTCAGTACCGCGTACTAACGTTCCATTATCAAATCCACCATGTCCCAGGCGGGTGTAGACGATGTATTGTTGTGCTTTGGCAGTCGGTTCCAACGGATCGTCTACCGCTTGCCAAGTTAGTCGGAAGGTGTTTTTTCTGCTTCCGGGATGAATGGCAAAATTACTTACCGGTAAAGGTTTGACTACATTAACCGTTCCATGCATGGTACTCAGATATTTAAGTACAGATTTGTAAACAGAACGCCCTA
>ENA-ORHU01000355-ORHU01000355.1-human-gut-metagenome-genome-assembly--contig:-NODE-355-length-10820-cov-4.52801_pt1 | contig 10820 bp, 6 predicted proteins | sample MGYA00243022_ERZ508730 | MGnify/ENA primary metagenome ERZ508730 (study PRJEB26277, sample SAMN04329827) | human gut metagenome | biome: human-associated habitat | host: Homo sapiens | place: USA...
TCCTTGGCAAAAACAACTGTCATAGGACCGCTTTGTATATCCGTACGATACGTCTGCCTATAGACGCCATGTATATCAGTGTTTCCCATATATGTCAAACCGTAATCCTTACAGTAATTAAAAGCCTTTGGGTAGTACTCGAAGCCATTTACCAGTTCAATCCCATGAATTTTCTTCTGCCTGATAAGCTCTTCATGTACCTTATAGATAGTGCTTGTGTCATTGGGCCAGCCCGGATGATTCCACATGATAAAGGCTCCTTGGGCCAGAGCATTGTCTATTGCAGTCAAAGGGTCATCCACATCCAGCGCATTGGCATCGCTCAAGAAAAGGGCATTGATGTGCCCTATCGGTTTGGAGCAGGTGATTTCCGCTCCTTGAATAACTATAACCTTAGAACTTGCCTCAATAGTCTTGGCCCTTCTATAAGATTCGTTGTGGTCGGCTTTGATGTAACTGTTCGGACGATATTCAATATGATCCGTGATAGCTATGACATCCAACCCACGAATCGCCCCTTCCCATACGCGGTTTTCCGGTTTCAAATCCCCGTCGGAAAAAATAGTATGTACATGAAAATCACATTTCAGAGCCTTATAGCCGTCCACATCAGGTATATATATGTACTCTCCGGAATATGGCTGCTGTGCCTCCGGAACTTTCACCACATCCAGTCCCTGCAGTTGCGCAGGGACCTGGAAAGTAAAAGTCAGCAAAAAAGCGATGGATAAATATAATTTCTTCATTCTTCTCCAAATTTGACAGAATTCATTTTATTGGGGTTATTTTTACGAAAGTGACACCATGATAAGGCACTTTAGTCTGGAAACTGCCGTCCACTTCTCCCAAGTCCTTCTGCCTCCATAAATCACGGACCATCGCCATCCCCTCAATACCTAGCAGGTTCACATCAAAGTCGAATTCATAGTCACGCATCTGCCTGGAATCTGCATCATCTAGAACCCAAAGAATAAAATAAGGATCCACATGGAAGTACCCTCCCTCATTAGAACCGTCATACAATTTCTTAGACCAGATCTGTCCGTTCTTGACAAGCATCTTTCTAGCCGGAGCCACCATCGGATCCTGACTGACCGCTATCACTTCATTGTTTGTCAGAAGATTCAGTGTGAAGTCATCCATATTTGCCATATCACAACCGATCAACAAAGGGGCAGAAAGAATGCACCACAAAGAGATGTGGGAATATTGCTCATCAGCTGTCAAGTAAGAATCATGCACCTTGCTTCCCCAGCCTTGCCCCAATTTGCCAACCACCAGCATGTCCGGATCATTGTTTCTACCTGGTGCCGTGGCATCTGCACACACATCCTGGAAGGTCCCAATCGCAGTCACCACATTCCATTCGTCAGTAATATCACGTGTAGTACGCCACTGATTACCTCCTGCTTCAGCCGCCCAATTCCAGACATTGGGAGCGCCATAACCTACACAAAATACAATATCACGTTTTACCTTATCCAAAGCATTTCGCATAACGATATAAGGTTCCTGAATGGTCTCTTCTTTCGAATCCTTTTCAATATCCAGATAACCGCAATAGTCATACTTCAAGTAATCCACTCCCCAGCGTTCCCAAGTCCTGGCATCAATTTCCTCATGCTGATAACTGCCTACATGACCACCGCATGTGGTAGCACCCGGAGAAGAATAAATACCGAATTTCAGTCCTAATCCGTGGATATAATCGGTCAGAGCCTTGAAATCCGGGAATTTGTCATTAGAAAGGATTTCACCGCCTTTGGTACGTTCCGGTGCTTCCCATCCGTCATCAATGTTTATATATTCCCAACCGTACGCGTGCAATTTCTCACTCATCATGCGGGCAGCATCCCTCACTTTTTGGTCATCCACGGAAAGTCCCCAGCAATTCCAACTGTTCCATCCCATCGAAGGGGTCAAGGCTATCTCACCGCCCACCTTGACCGTCACTTCCTTTTCGGCAGTTCCCTTGCTGTTGGTTGCCTTCAGTAAAACATTATAATCACCTTCATTCATTGCCTTACCCGTAAAACGGCCTGTCTTCTCGTCCAGTCTGACTCCTTCCGGAAGCCCCTTTGCCTCAAAGATCATCGGACGGTCACCTGTAGCCATTATGGACCACAAGAAAGGACTGCCCGGACGTACACCAAAAACCAGCGGGTTATTGATAACCGGAACCTCAGGAGCCGGCGGAGTCATAATATACTTTTCTTTAGCGATCGGTTTAGCCCATGCACGAACAGGCTTCACATCACCGCGAGTTTCTTTCTTAACATTCAGCCAGTCCGCATGGTCATACATGATACCATCACCACACTCCTCTACAAGAAGCAAGACTTTATCGACCCCCTTCAGACTCACATTGAATTCTTTAACGGGATCCCCTTTCTTCATGACCCCACTTTTCCAAAGTTCCTTTTGATCACCGACTATTTTAAATTGAAGCTTGCCGGCAAACCTATTGTTATCGTCGGCACCAGCAAGTCCGGAAATAGACACAGCCTCACTCTTCAAGTCATACAGTATACGACTGATAGAATGTGCCCCCAAACCGCGCTCATAAACGATACCATTGACTGTCAATGGTGTAAGCACGACCGAACGGTTTATCTCAACAGTTCCCCAATCCTGCACATAGCATGAGTCTTGGCCAAGTTCATCCAGCCACACCTCTTTGACCGGAGCAGTATTACAAGACTGCAGGGCATATCCTCCTATGGCTAAAACAGCCCACACAGCCATACATCCTTTCAAATTCATATTGTTTATCAGATTTAGTAAATAGTATTACAAAACAAATTATATCAAAATATAAATGAGGACAGCAATATATATTACCTAATTACCGTCCTCACTACAAAATACAGATCAATCCCCTTTTTTGCAAATACGAATATTATCGAAAGCAAAATTGCGGGCTATTTCAGGATCTATTTTCAGAAGCATATTAAAATTAGTGTATGAACCCGGATAATAGTCTGGATAATCCACAGATTGGAATACATTCCACGGTAATGTAATGGTCTCCCACCGATTAAAGTTCTGGACATTGAAATCTGTTGCAATCCAATCACAAGGAGCTGCCGCCCAATAATGATAAATACTGAAACTTATTTTATCCTTGATGAACTGATTGGATGTACGGAACTCACATTTCACCACATAATCCTTGCATGACTCAAGTCCCAGCATATCCTCCGTATATTCAATGCCACCCCTTTCTGCAATATACCACCACCAAGGATCTACATATACAGAATTTTCATCAATTCTCAAAAAATTTCCGCTCAAACGCTGCGGATCCTTCTCATCGGTCACAACATTGGCTACATCGCTTGGCAACAGTTCATCAAAATCCATGATCATGAATTCACGGTCATAATAACGTCCCGGACAGACCGCTTCTACATTGTGCTTCAATCCCTTGACCTTGACACGGATATTCTTGTCCACATCAACCGGCACCTTGGCTGTCAGATAATTATTAGCAGACCGTATAACAGGGGAAACCTTTCCATTGAAATCAACAACCGCATTCAGTGAATCGATTTCATACAAATTGAAAAAATCTCCATAAATCATAATAGTATCGCCCGGTTTGGTATACTCATTGAACATACGCGTCAGTTTCAAATCGGGAGCCAAAGTCTTGAAAGGAAGTTCAAAACAGCCCGTTGAATTATAAATATAGATTTTATTGGTCTTATTAGTCGCCAATTTCACAGGAATTTTCATGAACAGAATGCTATTCTCGGTATATACCTCCTGCATATCAACCTTGACATCATCAATCAAAATAGAATCAATATTATGGGTGTCCAAACCTGTTCCATGGACAGCTATAAAATCACCCAAAGCAGCTTCAACAATCACTTTATCTAAATCTGCAATGGTAGTTATACTGGCCAATTTTATAGGAATAGCCGTTTCATCGTCATCAGAACAAGAAGTCCAAGACATTCCTATAAGAAGGGCACAAACAAAGTACATCTCCTTTAAACTTATTATCTTTTTCATTGTATTCTCCATTAATAATTAAACAATTACCATCCAGGATTATTTTTCTCAATATAAGGATTACCGTTAATTTCATCGGGTGGAAGAGGCATAAGCCAGTGTTTTTCTTCACGTCTCTTCAAATTACCATTCTCATCCATTCCAATGGCGTTCATTACAGGCAGATAAATACCCCAGCGGATCAAATCTGTACGGCGATTGCCCTCCACCGCAAACTCTTTAGCACGCTCTTCGAGGATAAACGAACGGAAAGTTTCCTTATCAAACGGCTTTTTCTTATGACGTTCACTCACCAATGTACTATTATTGCGCCTATTCAACATTTCCATCTTGGAGAATGCATCTTGAGTAGGGCCGTTCAATTCATTATCAGCTTCTGCATAAAGGAGCAACACTTCAGCATAACGCAAAAACGGCCAATTATAGTCTTTACGTGTACCATCAATTGTGCCCGTTACAGCCGTAAATTTAGTGAAACGAGAGCCAAAATATGCGCCATAAGCAGGCTGGTCTGTTTTCTGATAAGGCTCGATGCCTTCATATGGTGCTTCTTCACGATTCACATAGACACTATCTCTTAACGGATAGTAATACCAAGTATAAACTCCAGTTTCTGAATTGTAAGAACCAGGATAACGGTGTAGGATTCCCCAGGTAATGCGTTCATCATCCCAATCATCAAACATTTGTAGCCAATGGTCACGGTAGGTATAATACCCTTTACCCATCGTGCCATCATCATCCCAATACCCATAATAAGATTCACTTAAATAATTTCCAGACAAATTGTCTCCATCAGGATAAGTCTGAAGACAGAACAAGAATTCTGGACCATTCTTATTGGAAAGAGCCCACAAGTCTTTCTGGCTGGCAGCCAATGTACACTCACCTTCTGTTATTACCTCACCCGCCTTTTCTTTCGCCAATCTATAATATTCTTGTGAATCAAACTCCTCATAACCAGGAAGACGAATCTTATCATGCCAAATTTCCTGAGGCATTAGAGCAGACTCTGTACCATCAGGATTAGTCACTTTGCCGGGACCACCTTTGACCATAACCCTGCCACTCTCCATTGAAGCAGAACCAATCGTCGCATACACTAAAGCCAACAGTGATTTAGCAGAGGCACGAAAAACATGCCCTTTCTGATAATTGGCATCCGTACGAGGCATAAGCAAAGTTTCGGCTTCTTTTAGATTTGCAATAATATCTTCATATACCTCCTTAACAGAGGCTCTAGGCTGGTAAGTATCATTTCCCTCATTAATAGACGTTTTAAATATTGGAATAGGACCAAAGCGACGTACCAGCTCAAATTCGGCCCACGCTTTAAGGAACCGAAGTTCACCAAGAGCATTATTCTTCTCCTTTTCAGCCACATTAGTCATCGTACTTATCAAATAGTAATGATAGTTAGCACGATGAATGGCAGTCGAATAATATTCAAAAAGGTTATTAATACTACCATTGTTATAAAAGTTACCAGTTCCGGTTTCTTTAAAAGCCCAACCAGGACCTGTCTGATAATCATTATCATAATTAACCGCAGAGTCATAACTACCCCACTCAAACAACCAAGCCAATGGCTGATAAGCACCATTCACCAGCAGTTCATATTCACCGTCAGCAGCAAGATCCTCACCTGAAATAAATGTATATACTTCTTCATCCAATGAACAAGAAGTCATCAACATGGAACCCAAGCCCAATGTCATTAAAATATTCTTGATTTTCATACTAACATCAATTATTTAAAATCCAATTTGAATACCAAAGTTGAATGTGCGAGCACTCGGATAGGAAGCCATATCCACACCTCTACGTTTAGGGTCACTACCAAAAGAGTTCACATCAGGATCCATCCAACTATAACCAGAGATAGTGACCAAATTTGAGACACTGACTGCCAGATTGATACTTTCCACAAATTTGATAGGATGGCGGAAACGATAACTTAAGCTGACATTCTTACAACGTAGATAAGAACCGTCCTCAATGTAACGGTCAGAGGCCTTCATTGCACGTGTGCTGGTTCTACTGGCTCGTGGCCATTTAGCATTTGCCCTATTCTCTGCGGTCCAACGATTATTGTAAATAAAATAAGGCATATTATCCACACTGGCCATATCAAACTTCTTAAGATTGACATTAAGAATATCATTACCTTGTGTTCCCTGCAAAAAGAAACTGAATGTCCAGTTTTTCCATTCCAATGTATTGGTTATACCATATTGGAAATCGGGATTGGTGTCACCAATTATCTGGCGATCACGGTTGTCAATCACAGGATCCTCATCAAAATTCTTATATTTGACCTCCCCTACCATGCTCTTTACCTTAGAATCCGTTTCATTCCTATAATAAGGATCCGCACGTACCTCAGCCTCATTATCATAAAATCCATCTTCAACATAACCATACAACGTACCAATAGGCTCACCATTACGTACCAAAAACATATTTTCAATCCCCCAAGCAACATCCGAGTATTGATCTGAATCCAAGCCACCTACTTTATTGCGGTTAAAAGATATGTTAGCATCAATGCTCCACAAAAAATTGCGTACTTTGACAGGAATAAAATGTCCGGAAATTTCCAGACCTTTATTCGTCACATTCCCATATTTGGCGAGTATACGACTGTACCCGGTACTCATGGGGATAAGCTTGTCTAGCAACAATTCCTTTGTTTTCTTATAATAAGCGTCGACCGTCAAGTTTACACGACTATTCAAGAAAGCAATATCTAAACCCACATCGAACTGGTTGGTCGTCTCCCACTTCAAAAGAGTTGCAGCCGGACCGCCCCAACGGTCCTCAGCCATACCGCTCTGTAAAGAACCGCCCATGCCATAATCAGAAGTTACAAAGCGAGAACGGGTAGCATATGCACTGACACCTTGCCCTCCTGTCTGACCGGCACTGACACGCAGCTTTAAATTATCAAAAAAATTCAACCTTTTCAGAAAAGCTTCATCAGAAAGACGCCACGCAATGGCACCAGAATAGAAATTATCCCAACGATGTGATTCCGACAGTTTGCTAGATCCGTCACGGCGCATTGAAAATGTAAACAAATAACGGTCCAATAAATTATAATTAGCCCTAAACAAATAGGACATCAACTGAGATTTCCCTCTACTGCTCTCAATCCGGCGATCTTTAATACCGGCTTGAATCACATTGTCTTCATTCATGTCATTAGGGAAATTGGATGCCGCCATCCATTTACTGTGCCACATATATTTTTCATAAGTCATACCAAACATGGCATTAACAGCATGGATTCCAATTTTTTTATCAAAAGTCAATAGAGACTCTGTCGTGATACTTTCATAGGCGTCATCGGATTTCGTCGCATATCCATTAGTAGGAGAGATTCCGGAACCGGTCCAACGATTATTATAGGTATTACGTTCATAGTAACTGTAACCATAACCAAATTTTTGACGATATCTCAGCCAGTCAGTAAACTTCAGTTCACCAAAACTGGAAATAAAAACATTAAGTGTCTCCTGAATGTTCTTTTCCGTGTGTACAGTCAGATAGGGATTGGCTAAACCGGTAGAAAAATCTTCTGAGAAGCCTGAGTCTTTATCCGGATCAAACACAGGACGGGTCGGGTTGAATGAAATGGCAGCAGGAATCACACCATAAGTTTCACTATTAGTACGGGCAAAACGATTATCCGCTGTTGCGAAACTGATATTAGTACCTAACTCTAAAAAATCATTGATTTTACGGTTATTGTTAGCTCTTGCCGTATAACGCCTATAGTAAGAATTCACAATTACACCTTGCTGATCTGTATACCCGCCAGAATACATGTAGCTGCCTTTCTTATCACCACCTGATACGGTAACATTGTAATCCTGGCTAATTGCAGTCTGAAAGATCTGGTCTTGCCAGTTGGTTCCATAGAACATCTTTCCTTTATAATCAAAACCATTGCGGTAATCCCAAGGGCTGGGCTTATATTCCTTACCTACTACCACCATCTCACCTGTGATGGGATCGGGTTCCTTTATTTCAGACCAATATCCCTGCAATGGATATTCCAAAGAACTGTCAGCCTCCGAATAACCGTCATACAACAGCCCGTTCGTGATTCGTTCATTACGATATAAGGCATAGTCACATGCAAAAAGCACATCATATAACTTAAATGGATTAGTTATACTGAGAATAGAAGTGAGTTGATATTTAATCATTAAAAAAGACGCTGATTGGGTAGATATCAAAACAACCCCATTGGCTGCACGGGAACCATAAATGGCAGTAGCCGAAGCGTCCTTCAAAACCTCAATGGAGAGAATGTCCTGCGGACTGATGGTACTCAAGGGGTTATTACTTTGCTTCATGCCAAAGTCTGTAGAACGCCCTTCTCCCATGGAATACGGCATGCCGTCAACCACATACAAAGGTTCCGTACTGGTAGTAAATGAATTCGCACCACGGATCTGGATATTGATACCCGCACCAGGAGCACCGTCTGATTGAGACACATTTACACCTGCCATTTTTCCTTGCAGACCCTGGTTTATGCTCACAGGGTTGGTTTTTAGCAAGTCCTCACTTTTCAAGGATGATACAGCACCTGTAAGGTCACGTTTTTTCACACTGCCATAACCAATGACTACTGTTTCTTCCAGCATCTGGCTGTCCTCCGACAATGTCACGTTGACCGTATTTCTGCCCTTCACTGCGACCTCCTGTGTCCTGTAACCTATATAAGAGAATATCAATGTCGCATTTTTTGAGACACTGATCACATAGCGTCCATCGGCATTCGTGATAGTACCGTTCCTCTTGTCATTCTTGACACGCACGGTAACACCGATAACCGGTTCGCCCAGTTCGTCCAGAACAACTCCTGTTACTTTAGAAGCCTGGAACACCTCTGTGGTTTCGGCCTTCAGCCCGTTCGGCACAACCATCAGGACAACCAACAGTATGCCAACAATACATTTCATTGATGTGTGTAATCTTTTCATAGATTTTCTATTGATTAAATAATTAAATGAAGTTTTTCAATGCATTCAATGTCCGATTCCCATCTGTCAAAGATACGGCTCCATATAAACTACACTCTAACAGCCCTAACCTACTTTAAAGAAGGAAAAACACATTTAAACATTTTCCAAAGCATCAAAAGCAATCATCACTTAGCGCGCCCTTTCATCCAGATTCTCGAAGAACACCCCGTCAATCCAAGCATCATGCTTGTTGTTAGGAAAATACGGAGCATCCTTTATTGAAGCCAGATTATAAGTCTGGCCATCTTGAGAAGTGTAAACATAAACCTTCAAAGGAGCACCTATCTTTTCCTGATTATAGTTCAAAGTACGTACCAGCACCTTTCGAAGCGAAGTATTCTTTTGCAAATCAATCACTACCTCATGATGACCTTTTTCAAACCTTACCCAACGGCTGTCTCCACTATCCTCTTCGGCTACCCGACCATCTGCCAGTGCCTTCATGTCAGCCTTGCCAATCATTTCGGGGGTAGCAGAATTGCCCAATGCCTCAAGCAAAGCCGCTTCATACAATTTCCAAAAAATGTCCCCTTCTTTCCATGCCATATAATTGTTGTACAAATCATTAGACCAAACCGGATGCCCCAATTGGTAGGAGGACTTCGGATCTTCAATAATTCCACCGAACATGAACGAAATAATCCTATCAACACCGGCTGCAGAAGCCGCTGCCTGCTGTGACAGCAAACGGGGATAAGCAGCCGGAATCAAAGCAGACTGGCGGTCATTGGTTCCTTCCTCCCAAGTAAAGGTCTCGCAGTTAGCCCACATCTCAATATTCAGACGGTTGTGTATATCGCGCATCCTTTGCCAGTTCTTTTTCAAACGAGGAAGGGTAAACTTGTCACGCACACATCCCACCTCATCTTGATAGGCAATGATATCCACTTTCAACTTTGCCATCTGCTTCTCAAAATCAGGATGGTCGAATTCAGACAAGCCAATCCCGTACGGAGATATCAAGGTCTTCTTTCCGGGAGTCAAGGACTTAGCCTTCTCTGTCAGTGTATTTACTGACTGCACAGCATGCTCTGCAAAAATGGGGCAAATACAATCTTCAACCGGAAGATACCAGCCATAGAAAGCCTTATGATTTTTATAGAGAGACGCAAGTTCTTCCATAATCTGAAGCTGGCGCTCCCTTATTGCCGGATCAAGCAGGTTGTCATCCTGGTCTTTTGCCCAACCCGTACTCATGAATACCTTCATATCATGTCTGGCCGCCTCGTCAAGAATCGCGTCAACGGGGCTTTGCAATTTATCATTATATACCCACGGCATCAACTTTGACGGATAATACGCTTTCCCTTCATTGGCAACCTCCATAAACAACAAATATTCACTCCCCATATTGGACAATACACGCACTGTAGCAGTCCATAATTTAGGCTCCGTATTATCAAAATGTTGTGGATTAGTATACTTATTCCGTACGTCCTTGTAGGCCAAATTAATCCACGTACCTGTAATAGGCTGTATCACAGAAACCGATTTGACCATTTTTTCTTTTCGAGATTCGTCAGAGCCATTATTTCCTGCCCATACAGAAATTATTGGTAATGCAGCCAACAATCCCAACAGCCCCCACATTTTCATTTGTTTTTTTTGTCTCATAGTATATTATTTAAAAATAAAAAATTTAATTACCACCAGATACAATTATCAACCCCAAGCCTGAAAGGAAAAGTACCAGCATAAACGCAAGCAGCAAATTTATTGGCTTAGATGCGCCCTTGAATTCTTTCCAGATAAAAATCCCCC
>ENA-ORHU01000356-ORHU01000356.1-human-gut-metagenome-genome-assembly--contig:-NODE-356-length-10781-cov-5.64423_pt1 | contig 10781 bp, 9 predicted proteins | sample MGYA00243022_ERZ508730 | MGnify/ENA primary metagenome ERZ508730 (study PRJEB26277, sample SAMN04329827) | human gut metagenome | biome: human-associated habitat | host: Homo sapiens | place: USA...
TTATAATATGAAAAACAATGAAAATAACAATTCTACAAAGAAATATAGAATGGGCGAATCCTCAAGCAAATGTAGAGAGAGCTGATGAGGCTATTAATCGTTTGCCGGATGCCGATTTGTTTGTCTTACCCGAAATGTTCTCCACTGGTTTTTGTACCAAGCCGGAGGGTGTGGCCGAGAGTGCAGACAGTGAAACTTTGCATTGGATGCAGCGTAAAGCGGTCGAGCGTAACTGTGCTGTTGCCGGAAGTGTGGCAGTGCAGGAAAATGGAAAATATTATAACCGTTTCTATTTTGTACATCCTGACGGCTCGGTGCAGCATTATGATAAAAAGCATTTATTTACTTATGGAGGAGAGGATAAGCGGTTTACTGCCGGAACGCAAAGGGTGGTGGTAAACTATCGGGGTGTGCGTATTTTGTTGGAAGTATGTTACGATCTCCGCTTCCCGGTGTGGTCTCGTAATTTGGGCGACTATGATATGATACTTTATGTGGCCAGTTGGCCTACTCCCCGTGTAGATGCATGGAGTGCTTTGCTCCGTGCCCGTGCCATAGAAAATCAATGCTATGTGGCAGGAGTTAATCGGATGGGGACTGACCCGGCTTGTGAATATTCGGGTGGGAGCGCCATCATAGATCCATACGGAAAGACAATGGCCGAATGTCCGTGGAGTTGTGAAAGTGAAGTCACTGCAGAGATAGATATGGAGAAATTAGCAGCATTCCGTGAGAAATTTCCGGTGCTGAATGATGCCGATTCTTTTAGCTTGCTATAAAAAAGAACGGATAGAATCGAATAATAACTAATAAAATAAATAGATAATGGCAGAAAAAAGATTATTGTTGGGCGATGAAGCGATTGCCTTGGGAGCGATACATGCCGGAATATCGGGTGTGTATGCTTATCCGGGAACACCGTCTACAGAAATTACGGAATTCATTCAAAATAATAAGCTGGCACAGGAAAGAAATTTGCATAGTACGTGGTGTACGAATGAGAAGACGGCAATGGAGGCTGCCTTGGGCATGTCTTATGCAGGCAAGCGTGCTTTGGTCTGCATGAAGCATGTAGGTATGAATGTGGCTGCCGATGCTTTTGTCAATTCGGCTATTACGGGAGTGAACGGCGGACTGGTGGTGTTGGCTGCTGATGATCCTTCCATGCATTCTTCACAAAATGAGCAGGACTCCCGTTTTTATGGAAAGTTTGCGATGCTTCCCATTTTGGAACCGTCAAACCAACAAGAAGCTTATGATATGATGCATGATGCCTATACACTTTCGGAAGAATTGAAGTTGCCGGTATTGATGCGTGTCGTTACTCGTTTGGCACATTCACGTGCCGGTGTGAAAGTGGGGGAAGTAGGGGAAGAAAACCAACTGAATCCTGACAGTGAGCGTACCCATTGGGTGCTATTGCCGGCCATTGCGCGCAATCAATATGCTGCTTTGATAAAGAAGCAAGAACAGCTGGAAAAGGTTTCAAGAAAGTCGCCATACAATGGTTTGGAAAATTTCAATCCTGACAGCTCTTATGAGTTTGGTATTATAGCTTGCGGTATCGGATATAATTATGTGAAAGAATGTGACACAGACGATTCACCTGTTCCTGTATTAAAAGTATCACAATATCCTTTACCGGCAGAAGAGATTCAGAAGATGGCTGATTGTTGCAAATATATTCTGGTTGTAGAAGATGGACAGCCTTTTGTCGAAGAACAGGTGAAAGCTCTTCTTTCTAGCGATTATACAGTGAAAGGTCGTTTGACCGGTGATCTTCCCCGTACGGGTGAATTGACTCCTGACAATGTGGGTAATGCTATCGGTTGGGCTACCAAATCTCCTTTTGTCACTCCGCAGGTGGTGATGCCTCGTCCTCCGGCTTTATGTCAGGGATGCGGACACCGTGATGTGTATGATGCTTTGAATAAGGTTGCTGCAGAATATCCCGGTGCACGTATCTTTGGTGATATCGGTTGTTATACTTTGGGGGCATTACCTCCGTTCCGTGCTATCGACAGTTGTGTGGATATGGGGGCTTCTATTACTATGGCAAAAGGTGCTGCGGATGCAGGCGTTTTTCCTGCTATTTCTGTTATCGGTGACTCTACTTTTACTCATTCGGGCATGACCGGATTGTTGGATGCCGTCAATGATAAAGCGAATATCACGATTATTATTTCCGACAACCTGACCACAGCCATGACCGGCGGACAGGATTCGGCAGGTACAAATAAGTTTGAAGCTATTTGTCTGGGATTGGGGGTAGAACCCGAACATGTACGAGTGGTGGTTCCGTTGCCTAAGAATATGGAGGAAATAACTCGTATCATTCGTGAAGAAATAGAATATAAAGGAGTGTCTGTTATCATTCCGCGCCGTGAATGTGTGCAGACTTTAAATCGTAAATTGAGACAGAAAAGAGTAGAAAAGGCATGAGAAAAGATATTATACTTTCAGGGGTAGGAGGACAGGGTATCCTCACTATCGCTACTATTATAGGCGAAGCCGCAACTGTTGCAGGTCTTAACTTGAAGCAGGCCGAAGTGCACGGTATGAGTCAGCGGGGAGGTGATGTGCAGTCTAATCTCCGTCTTTCGGACGAAACAATCCATTCAGATCTCATTTCATTGGGGGAAGCGGATTTGATTATTTCTATGGAGCCTATGGAGGCTTTGCGCTATTTGCCTTATTTGGAAAAAGAAGGATGGGTGGTTACTTCTGCAAATACGTTTAAGAATATTCCCAATTATCCCGATGAGGAAGAATTGATGAAGACGCTGAATAGTCTTCCGCGTGTAGCCAAACTGGAAATAGAAGATATAGCGAAGGAAAATAATATGCCGAAATGTGCGAATGTCATCTTGTTGGGCATGGCTGCTAAATTTATTGGAATTCTGTCACCTGAACAACTGCGCGAAAGTATCGGTCGGGTGTTCGCTTCTAAAGGTGAGAAGATAGTGGAAATGAATAAGCGGGCTTTTGATATAGGTTTGGAAGCGGCAAAGAATCGGTAGGATGCTATGAAAATATTTAGTGAAGAATTGGTAGAAAGAGCTGTGTCGGAACTGCATATTGCCGACCTCTCACAGGCAACTATCGGCGATGTGCTGTTGGTTGCTCAATATTTGGAGAAAGAAACCGGTATTCCTTTTATTCGGATGGATCAAGGCTCTCCGGGGCTTCCTGCCAATCAAATAGGTATAGAGGCCGAGAAAGCAGCGCTCGACCGGGGGGTCGGTTCACAATATCCGGCCGCTGCGGGTGTGGCTGAATTAAAGAATGAAGCTTCTCGTTTTGTAAAGGCATTTATGAATGTAGAAATTTCTCCGCGTGCCTGTGTGCCGACTACGGGTTCGGTTGCAGGTTCGTTTGGTTCGTTTATTGCTTGTACGCAGCGCATTTCCGGAAAAAATAAAGTATTGTTTATCGATCCCGGATTTCCGATTCAGAAATCCCAGCTTCGCATTATAGGGGTGCAGTGGGAAGAATTTGATATTTATGCTTATCGGGGGGCTGCTTTGCATGATAAATTGGAAAGCATGTTGAGCACGGGCGAAATTGCTGCTATCGTATACTCCAATCCGAATAATCCGGCATGGATTTGTCTGGAAGAGGAAGAATTGGCTATTATCGGTGAACTGGCAACAAAATATGATGTGATTGTGATGGAGGACTTGGCTTATTTCTGCATGGATTTCCGTCGTGATTTGGGACATCCGTTTGAGCCGCCTTATCCTCCTACAGTAGCGCATTATACGGATAATTATATTCTGATGTTGTCTTCTTCCAAGATTTTCAGTTATGCGGGTCAGCGTATGGCATTGACATGTATTAGTGATAAGTTGTTCGACCGACAGTATCCGGCATTGGCAGAACGCTATAAAGATGCAGGTGTCTTCGGACCTACTTTGATAGCTTCCATTCTTTATATGATAACTTCAGGTTGTACGGCATCTACTCAATATGCTTATGCAGAGATGCTCCGTTTGTCTACCGAAGGTAAGATTAATTTTGTGGAGGATACGCGTGAGTATGCCCGTCGTGCCGAACGCATGAAGAAGATATTTACCGACAACGGTTTCCACATTGTTTATGATTATGATGCGACTCAGGTGGTTGGAGACGGATTTTTCTTCACTATCGGTTATGGCAAGATGAAAGGTGGTGAGTTGCTGCGTGAATTGTTGTATTATGGTGTGAGCAGTATTTCTCTTTCCACTACCGGAAGTGAGCAGGAAGGTGTGCGGGCTTGCACATCAAGAATGAGAGAGGAGCTGTATCCTGTCATGGAAGAACGTATGAAAGCTTTCCATGAAGACCATCCATGATAGATGAAAGACTAACACAAATAAAATCAATCTATTACTATGATTTGGAACAAAAATAAAGAATGTATGAGTCGGGATGAGATGCATGCGCTTCAAAGTAAGCGTTTGCAGAAATTGGTTGCACTGGTCTATCATAATGTCCCGTTCTATCGTAATAAGATGCAGGAGATGGATTTGTCTCCCGATGATATCCGTAGCATTGATGATATCGTGAAACTTCCTTTTACTACCAAACAGGATTTGCGGGATAATTATCCTTATGGGCTTCAAGCTGCTCCTGCTTCTGAAATAGTGCGTGTACATGCCTCTTCGGGCACTACCGGAAATCCTACTATTGTAGGTTATACCCGTCGTGACTTATCTGTGTGGTCGGAAGTAATGTCTCGTTGTCTTGCCGCTTATGGGGTGACCCGGGAAGATACGTTCTCGGTGAGTTATGGCTATGGCTTGTTTACCGGTGGTTTGGGTGCTCATTATGGTGTGGAAAATTTAGGTGCAACGGTTATTCCGGCGTCTACGGGAAATACTGAAAAGCATGTGCGTCTGATTCGTGATTTAGGTATAACCGGTATCGCTTGTACTCCATCATACGCCCTTTATCTGGCAGAAACGGTGGAACGAATGGGGCTTACCAAAGATGATATAAAATTGCGTATCGGTGCTTTTGGTGCAGAACCTTGGACAGACAATATGCGTAAGGAAATAGAAGAGCGGTTGGGCTTGAAAGGTTATAATCTGTATGGATTGAGCGAAATCATGGGGCCGGGCGTTTCCTTCGAGTGCCAGGAGCAAAATGGCTCTCATATCAATGAAGACCATTTCTACCCTGAAATAATCAATCCTGAAACATTGGAACAACTTCCCAGCGGGCAGCAGGGTGAATTGGTATTCACTACGCTCACCAAAGAGGGAATGCCGTTGTTGCGTTACCGCACAAAGGATTTATGTTCGTTGATGGAGGGTACTTGCGCTTGTGGTCGTACCAGTGTTCGTATGAGCCGCATCATGGGACGTAGTGATGATATGTTGATTATTCGTGGCATCAATGTCTTTCCTTCACAAGTGGAAAGTGTTATTTTGGGAATGCCTGAATTTGAACCTCAGTATATGCTGGTTGTCGACAGGCAAAATAATCTTGATATTCTTCAGGTTCAGGTGGAGGTTCGTCGTGACTTCTTCTCAGATGATTTAGGACGTATGCTTGCCATGAAAAAGACATTGAGTGACAAATTAAAGAGTGTGCTTTCTATCAGTGCGGATATTAAACTGATGGAGCCGAACAGTATCAGTCGTAGTGAAGGAAAGAGCAAGCACGTGATAGATAAACGAGTATTAAAATAAAAACTTTACGCAATATGACAATTAAGCAATTATCTGTTTTTCTGGAAAATAAAACCGGAAGAATTAATGATGTAGCAAAGACGTTGGCGAAGTATGACATTAATATGCACGCGTTCAGCATGGCTGAGTCTACAGATTTTGGAATCCTTCGTCTGATTGTTTCTGATGTCGATAAAGCAGTGGAAGTGCTCCGTGCAGAAAACTTTGCTGTAATGCTGACCGATGTGGTATGTATCAGTTGCCCGAATGTAGCAGGTTCGTTGTCGGCAATCCTGGAATGTCTGGCTGTCGAACAAATCTTTATTGAATACATGTATGCTTTTGCTCAGGGTGATACGGCAAATGTGGTTATACGTCCTAATGATTTGAAGAAATGCGTGCAAGTATTGGAGAAATGTCAATGTGATATTTTGAATAAAAATAATCTGTAAGATTTCCGCATATTCGTTTGGGAAAAGAAAAAGAGGCAGTCTCGCTGTGTAGGGACTGCCTCTTTTTTGCAGAGTAGGTTATTATTGATTATTCAGCAATACAAATAGAAACACGGTTTTCTTCAGCTGTTGAGAACGGCTGAACTGTGTCACCTTTGTAATCTACATTAATTCTGTTTTCAGTGATACCTTTAGCTTTCAAAGCTTCTGCAACGGCGTTGGCACGTTTTTGCGAGATAGTTTTGTTGTAAGCGGCAGTACCGGTTTGAACGTCTGCATAACCGGTGATAGTTACTTTAGCATTAGGATATTTATTCAAAAAGTCCACGATGCTGTTTACTTTACCCAGTTCGGCTTCTTTAATTTTAGAAGAGTTGATAACGAAGAAGATGTTTTCTGTCAATGCTTCAACTTTTACAGGTTTGGGCTCTTCCTTTACAACCGGTTGCGGTTTAGGCTCTTCTTTTTTAGGAGCAGGAGCTGGAGCCGGTTCATAATAAACAGGTTCTGTCTTCTTGTAAGTCTTGCCAAACTTGAATGTGAAACCTACCAATCCGTTGAATTGCCAGTCTGCATTACCTGCTTTCTTTGAATTGTATTTATCGGATAACGCATTGGCATTTACTTCTAAGTTGACGAATACATGGTCGCTCAAACGAATGTTTGCGCCTAAACCTCCGCGTCCTACAATAAAGTTTTTGCTGTCATTCCATAAATATCTTAACTCATGTCCCTGTGCGTTGATAGCCACAGCTTCGTCATTGTCAAATGCATGGTTGAAACCTACTCCTAAGAAACCATAAGCATTGAATACACGTTTGGGATTGAATTTGCAGAATAAAGCACTTAAGTCCAACATAGCATCTACGTTGCCCTGTACAAATTTATATTTATACACGGTGGAAGGAGAAGCCCATGCTCCTTTAGCTTCCCAAGCACTTACTCCGGCACGCAGACCAAATAACGGGCTGAATTGGTAACCCCCTGTAACTTGTGCAGCTGGTGATATCAAATCCGAGAAACTAGCTTCACCCAAAGTATGGCTGGCACCGCCTTGAATTTGCATAAACCAATGAGGGTTGAACACCACTTTACCTTCTTCTTTCACTTCCTGAGCAAAAGAACTAACTGTGCAAAGAGAGAATGCACAGATTAAGAATTTCTTTGTTAAATTTGATAGTCCCATTTTTAAAAATATTTTGGTGATTCTGCAAAGGTATAAAAAAATAATATATCAACACGTTTTTTCACAAAAATATGTTGATATACTAATAAAACCGGAATTTAAGCTTACCAAATGAGACTGTAATCGGTTTAGAACAAACTCCAGGCTACGGTTAATCCTGCCATAACAATGGCTACCATACTCATTAATTTAATAAGTATATTCAGGCTTGGACCGGATGTATCTTTAAACGGATCTCCTACTGTGTCTCCGGTGACAGTCGCTTTGTGTACTTCACTGCCTTTGCCGCCAAAATTGCCTTCTTCCACATATTTCTTGGCGTTATCCCATGCACCGCCCGAATTTGCCTTGAAAATGGCGAGAACAAAACCGGATGACAAACCGCCAATCAGCAGTCCGATTACTCCCGGAACACCAAATAAGAGTCCGGTGGCAATGGGAGCAATAATAGCCAGCAGAGATGGGAATACCATTTCGCGTTGTGCACCTTTGGTTGAAATTTGTACACATCGTGCGTAGTCGGGTTCGGCTTCACCGGTCAGAATCCCTTTTATTTCCCGGAATTGTCTGCGTACTTCTTCCACCATGTGGGCAGCTGCACGTCCTACTGCGTTCATTGTCAGTCCGCAGAATAAAAATGCCATCATGCTACCGATAAAAATTCCCGAAAGAACTTTCGGATTCATCAGTGTTACATCATAGTACAGCATATAATCGGTGAAACTTGCATTGTGTACTTCAACAGTAATGCCGTTGGGCAGTTCTAAAATTGTTTGTCCCAATCGAGTCAGTCCGATACGTATTTCTTCTATGTATGATGCCAGCAGTGCCAGACCTGTGAGCGCTGCAGAACCGATGGCAAATCCTTTTCCGGTTGCGGCTGTCGTATTACCCAACGAATCGAGGGCGTCTGTGCGCTTGCGCACTTCTTAACCCAATCCACTCATATCTGCATTGCCTCCGGCATTCTCGGCTAACGGACCCTAAGCATACGTAGCAAGAGTGATGCCCAAGGTGGAAAGCATTCCTACAGCGGCAATTCCGATACCATACAGCCCCATGGAAATATTGGCAAAATCAAAACCTGATGCGAGCCAATAAGAAAGGATAATTCCGACTACTACCGCCAAGACGGGGATAGTGGTAGATACCATACCCAGCCCGATACCTGAGATGATTACGGTGGCCGGACCGGTCTTTCCGCTTTCGGCCAAACGTTGTGTTGGTTTATATGATTGAGAAGTGTAATATTCGGTAGAACGCCCGATGATAATTCCTACTATCAATCCGACAACTACGGCAAATGAGATATTTACCCAATTTTGTAAATTCAGTATCCAAAGGATAAGGAAAGTTGCAACGACTATTAAAGCAGAACTTAAGTTTGTTCCGACAGCCAGTGAGCCTAATAACTCTTTCATGCCTGCATTTTCTTTTGTTCTGACGGAGAAGATTCCTATAATGGAAAGGAGAATGCCTACAGCAGCAATCAACATTGGTGCGATAACAGCTTTAAATTGCATGGTTGTATCGTTTGTACCTATATCGGCAGCAGCCACCAATGCAGCAGTGGCGAGAATCGAGCCGCAATAGCATTCGTACAAGTCTGCCCCCATACCGGCTACATCGCCAACATTATCACCTACATTGTCGGCAATGGTTGCCGGATTGCGTGGGGCGTCTTCGGGGATGCCGGCTTCTACTTTGCCTACAAGGTCGGCACCCACATCGGCTGCTTTGGTATAAATTCCTCCTCCGACACGTGCAAATAAAGCCTGTGTGCTGGCTCCCATACCGAATGTCAGCATGGTGGTGGTAATGATACACAATTTGGCAGATGGATTCATGACGTCTGCCGGAATACATTTATCCAGCAATAGATACCAGAACGAAATATCAAACAGACCGAGTCCTACCACCACCAGTCCCATGACTGCTCCGCTTCGGAAAGCGATACGCAAACCTTTGTTTAAAGAGCTACGGGCTGCATTGGCGGTACGTGCTGAAGCATACGTTGCGGTCTTCCTTCCCAAAAAGCCGGAAAGCCCGGAGAAGAACCCGCCGGTAAGGAAGGCACCGGGCACCCAGGCGTTTTGCAGATGGAAGCCGTAAGCCATAACGGAGAATAGAATAACCAGCCCCAGGAATACCATTCCCACTACCTTGTATTGCTGTTTGAGATAGGACATGGCGCCTTGACGTACATACAGAGCGATTTTCTCCATTGTAGGAGTTCCTTCGCTTTCACGCATCATTTGTTTGTAGAAATACCAAGCGAGTACCAACGCCAATAAAGAGGCGATGGGTACAATCCAGAAAAGATAGGTTTCCATACGCAGTATTGATTTAGAAGTTACTTCCCAAAGATAAAAAAAATAAGTGATATTCAAAGGTATAGGACCACTTTTTATTTGTTAAGGGAAAAAGAGAACCAGTTGGAATATTGTGGGTTATCAGGTTTATGGAATATGCCGGAGGTGCCTGAGGGAGGCTTTTCGGGTAGCGGAAGAATTTTACCGTTTCAAGCGATAAAGTTACCCGGATTCATCTAAGTATCCGGATGATAAAATAATAAATTGTATGGGAATAGTTATTTCCCATACAATTTATCTATCAAGTCACTGCGGCCTATCTTGCGTAATTCATTGATGATAGCACGGCGTTCTTCGGGTTTATACCAGAAAAAGAACATTCGTTGCGCCAATTTTTCCTTTTGCGTCTTGGCAGAAAAGACCGGTTGCAAAGTATAGGGATGATAGCCTGTATACCAGGCTTCGGTAGCAATGGTCATGGGAGTGGGAGTGAAGTCCTGTACCTGTTCCAGATGGAAGTCCAACCTTTTGGTGATAACTGCCAGCTCTGCCATATCTTCTTCTGTGCATCCGGGATGGCTGCTTATAAAATAAGGAATGATTTGCTGTTTCAGATTCAGCTCCCTGTTCACTTTATCGAATGTTTTCTTGAATTCATAGAATTGTGCGAACGAAGGCTTCCGCATGATATGCAATACTTGATCGCTGGTATGTTCGGGGGCAACTTTCAGTCGTCCGCTCACATGTTTGGCTATCAGCTCGCGTGTATATTCGGCTGTGCTTCGGTTTATCGCCGGGTCTTTACTTTGGTATTGCAACAGGTCATAACGTACACCGCTTCCGATAAAGCTTTTCTTTATTCCCGGTATGGCATCTACCTTGCGAGAGATGTCGAGCAGCGGGCGATGGTCGGTATTCAGATTCGGACATACTTTGGGATGGATGCAGGACGGGCGTTTGCAACGGCGGCATTTGTTTTCATCCATTCCGTGCATGGCATACATATTGGCACTCGGTCCTCCCAAATCGCTCAGATAGCCTTTGAAATCAGGCATTTCTGTAATCTCTTTCACTTCTTTCAGGATGCTTTCCTTGCTTCGGCTGACAATGACCTTTCCCTGGTGGGCAGAAATGGTACAGAAAGCACATCCGCCGAAACATCCCCGGTGGAGATTGA
>ENA-ORHU01000368-ORHU01000368.1-human-gut-metagenome-genome-assembly--contig:-NODE-368-length-10567-cov-5.99372_pt1 | contig 10567 bp, 9 predicted proteins | sample MGYA00243022_ERZ508730 | MGnify/ENA primary metagenome ERZ508730 (study PRJEB26277, sample SAMN04329827) | human gut metagenome | biome: human-associated habitat | host: Homo sapiens | place: USA...
ATCCAATTTACAGCTTCACCAGCAGCGGCAGCAATACCACCAACGATTCCACCTTTGGCGAATCCCTGCCCGATATTGCTTATAGAAGACATGGCATCCTGCACATTACCCATCGTGTCGGCCATACCCTCATTGCCCAAAGCATCGAACATGGAAGACATCTGTCCTGCAAAATTGCCGACAAGATCAGCACTTTCAGCGGCACTTTCTCCCAACCGTCCGATTTTCTTTTCCAGTTTGTCGCTGTCTTTTTCAGAAGTAAAAAGTTCTTTTACATTCTTCGCTAAGGTTTTGAATGGATTTACAGCCAACTGTGCATCTTGCAACTGGGGGATGGCTTTTATCAATTTATCCAACAAAGAATAAGCACCCTTAACATTTTCAATACTACCATCATCTTTCGTAAAAAAAGAAGTAAATCCATTGGGCTTTCCATCGCTATCATAGGAAACCTTTGCATTATTCTTGATTTCCCTTGCGATACGTTCAGCCTCTTTCAAATCAGAGAATGAACGTTGCTCTTTATCTCCAAATATTTTCTCCCATTCAGGTAACAATTGTAATAAGGTCGATTTTAATTCAATCAGCTTCTTATTATATTCATCAAGATAAGCCTTCTGAACATTGTTTAGACCTGACGTATCACCAACCAACTCCCCATTTTTTCCGACACTTAATCCAGTCTTTGATGCGTACTGTTCACTTAATATTCGTATCTTTTCTATCGTTGATCTTGCATTGGCAATAACCTTTGTATCATCAAGTGCAATACTTACCTTATCTTTCTCAAATGCCTCTTTAGCATCCTTCCACACCTTAAAAAATTGCTTATATAATGGGCTGTCTTTACCTCCTAATATACTTTCTGCTTCATCGTCACTCAAAGTGAATGGAAGATCAACAGCCTTTTCTTTGAGTTTCTTTTGTACTGTATCTATTAAATATTGCGCTTCATTCTCATAATCAGTCAAAAAACCAAAAGCATAAGTTGAAGCATCCTTCTTACTTGCACCGGCATTGATAAGCTGCTTGTATATATCCCATTTCTTTGAAACATCAGACACGTACCTTTCAAGTTCCTTTGTGGCCTTATCCGAAGCTTCTTTCATAGCGTTGGCATCAATATCCAAAAGCACTTTCCGTATAGAAACTTTCAATTCCCTACGCTCTTTGGTCTTATCGTCAAGCTGGTTAAGAATCTTATTCAATTCATCCCGATAATTTACAATATTCACCGGTTCTTTACCTTTAAATAAGGAATCAAAAATACCCGATTCTTTAACCTTGCTGGCAGCTTCTCCCTTTCCAACAATGTCAGTCCACTTCTTATATTCAGAATATGCCTCCTTTAGTAAGTTTACCCGTTCTTTCAATCTTTCGGCAAAGGCATCCTTTTTGCTCTTATCCTTATTTGGATCAGTGAGAGAAAAACCGATTTCTTTAGCTCCTTTCTCACCGGCTTGCATTGTGTCGAAAGCCTTTTTATAATCTGATACAATTTGCTTCTGCCAGTCGGGAAGTTTTGACAAGTCAATAGCTCCAATACCTGACAAATCTATTCCGGCTTTAATCAATACCGGCTTCAATTGATTTGTTGTCTCTTTAGCTTCCTTGTATCCTTTTTGTATTCCTTCAATGATTTTCTCTGAATCTGTGGAAACCTTTATTTGGGCTTCAAATTGCCCATCTGTGGCTTCATTGAACTTTTTCTGCAAATCAGAAAAACTTTGACTGGCTTCTGTATATTCAGCATTAATCTTGATATTGAACTCTTCTTCAAGAGTCTTCTCGTTAAAGAAGTCTCGCATATATTTCGGCATCTTCTCGAACGTATCAAAGAAAGAACTTATATCCAAACCGATAGCTATTTTCTGCGCATCACTCAAATTCTCCAAATCCCAGCCGGCAGCTTTCAGCCTCGACTTGTACCCAGATAGGAAGTCTTTCATATCCGGCAATACATCTTCCATATAAATACGCTTAGAGTTTTTCCACGCTTTCCGCAATTGAAAAATATCATCTCTATATCCTCCAGTGAAAGGCAACTCATTATTCAGGCTGGCCAATGCTTTGGGGTATTCTTTGAGAATGGATAGCTGTTCTTTCAGCGGTTTACCCGAAGCGGCTTTGGCAAAATCACCATGTTTGGCTATAACTTTCTGCATGGCGGTGGAATACTCGATATAGCTGCCTGACATGCGGCCAATAATCTTGTTTACCCGTTCCTCCGCATCAATGTAGTCATTGATATTTTCAAGAAAACTGTCATCAAAATAACCGTCAGTCGCTTCATTGGCATGTTCAGACGTACCTTTTATGGCATTCAACAATCTATAAGCCTCTTTTGTATCATTCAAAGCATTCCGAAGCAATATATATTGTTCTGCAAGGCTTTTAACCGTATTTCCTTCATCATCAGTCTTAAACGTTTCATTAAAAGTGTCTGCCCAAACTGGAGAATAATCCTTTAATGCTGTTTTCATTTCTTCAATAGAAGAAATCAGTGAGGCATCATTCGCCTTAAAAGGATCAACATCAGCAAATTTTTGAGCTTCTTTCGTTAAATTCTTGAAACCGTCTTGTGCTCTTGTTGTCAGCTCGGAAATACGCTCGTTCATTTCGTCAGCCTTTTGCCCGGACTTATACCATAATTCAGTAATGGCAAAAAGTCCAGCGAACAAATACATGTATGGATTGAACAAACCCTTAAAAGCAGTCCAAACTTGTTTGGCTCCATAACTAAGCATTGTCATTGCCACACGAGCTTTTCCAGCTGACATAGCCACTTGAAGTTCAGCTTTTGATATATTAAGTAATTGGGTAATATGTCCTGCCTGACCTGATTTAATTTTCCCAAGTGTTATCAACCTCAACGCTTGTTCTTTGTTCAATGCGCCACTAACAGCCAATGCCCTCCATTCTGCGGTAGTCATAGCATTTCTTGAAGCAATCAATCCTTTTTCAGCGGCAGTTAAAGTGCGGTAATTGGAAGCCATCACTAAATCCGCTGCTGTTTTCTGTTTAGCTGCGAGTGTTCCTTTTATTAATGTAGCATTTGCCACTCCCATGGCACGTGATCCTGCATAAACCGCAACCCGATATGTTCCAAACGCAGCTGTGGCCGCTGTTATAAAAGGTACAATTTCTTTCCAATTTTGAGCAAGGGTGGTAAGGCTTTCGGCAGTCCATTTCAATGTACTACCCATTGACTCCGCAATATCACCAAGCATAATGTCAATCGCATCAGCCAAGTTCTTCCATTTGGACTTAACTGATTCTGAAAGAACTTCCTGCATATTATTAAACATGCCACCATCATCCGTAAGTTCCCAAAGAACATCTTTTACATCCTCAAACGTAACCTTCTTTTTCGAGATCATATCAAGCACTTCACCGGCACTGACAATGCGGCCTTCCAACTTGCTGAATCGCTCGGCCAGTTTATCCACCATAGGAATGTTCGCTTCCGTCAATTGTCGTAATTCCGTTCCTTTCAAGAATTTAGCAGCCTTTATCTGACCGTAGGCCAATATGATACGTCCCATATCAACACCTACACCGGCTGATATATCAGCCAGCCTTTTCATGGTATCATACAATTCATTGTATGGTATAGAATACGCGGAAAGTTGTTTGGCATACTGATTCAAGTCCATAACCCCGAACGGAGAAGCAACAGCCAGTTTCTTAATCTGATTGAATATGGTTGTAGCTTTGCCTTCATCTTGCAAGATAGAGGCCAATGCAATTTTCTCATTCTCCAACTCACCACCAATATCAACCACTGCACGTAAGAAATTTTGTGCCGCATAAATGGAGTATAGCCCCAAAAATTCATTTCTTAATTGTCCGACAATACTCAACTGGCTGTTCATTGCTCCATTCATATTGAGAGTGGCTGTCATGTGCCGCCTTGCTGCATTGGCTGATCTCTCACGGGCATTAGCCAAATCCAGTTCCGCTTTGGCGGCACGGGCGGCTCTTTGTCGCGCAAGCTCACGTGCAGCTGCGGCAGAAGCCTCCGCTTTGGTTTGAATGGCTGCGGCTTTGGCGGCGCGTAAATCACTTGCTGTAAAGTTTGTATTCAACCCGGCGGCTTGCAAGGCGGCACGGACAGCTTGTGTGGTACTGGCCTTATCCACTACCACATTGATCTTAAACTTCTCACTTTGAAGCAAAGTCTTCATATCGCCAACCAACTTCTTCTTGTCAAAACCCACATCAAGTTTTGCCTGCAAGTCTTTGGTGATTTCCGCTTTCAATTTTTTACGTTGTTCCGCTGTCTTATCACGGAACAGTATATCAAAATATAAATTACCGAGATCAGCCATATATTATTGTGTTTGTGTTACTTATAATCATTAATGTTAATTGCTGTTTCTCCATTGCCATACTTATCTTTCCAGCGTTTGGCAGCATCCTCTATTTCGCTTACGGAAGGGGATTTGAAGTTCTTCGTATCGTGCTTCTTTTCCTTGTTGTCCTTGTCACAATCTGTAACCACAATAGACACATCCATTGCCAATAGTTCAATTTGTGCATTTGTAAGTACCCAATAAATACCAAACAAGGGCTTGCTTATTGGAATCCCAAATACTCTCAAAGGCTCTGTCAGCCACGGATAGGACTTGCCTATTTCCCACGTTTGTCCGTAGCTGGTTCGTGAAGGATATGCTCTGCTTCCTCTTTTGTCATTGTCATCATCGTGTCCTTCATCGCGGTCAGATATATGGTAGCAGTCAAGTAGTCTTCCACTGGAATTTTTTTTGCCGACAGCTATAACCTTCATCAGCTCATGATCTCCATATTGTTTGATATAAAAGAACAAACGCCACACAAGAAAGGATAGAAGAACTTGATCTTCCAATATCCGTTCAAAATGATAGCGGCTGCACATTGGCAACTGATCTTATCATCATTTCCCGATTTCTGCATGGTACTGGTGAATTTGCGTATAGTCCCTCTTTTCAGCCATGAAATACCATATTTCTTTCCTCGGACTTCCACATAGTCCACACTGTCTTCCAACACATCATTCAATAGCCTTTCATCCTCCGGTGTAGGAAGTGTTATGTCATTCTTCTTTGTCATATTTTATCGTGTTTTATACGAAAAAAGGTGGTGGCCGGTATCAAGTAGCTCACCACCTTTTCGCTGATATGAATTTTGCAAAGTGTTATATCCTAAGTTTTTTATTCGGACACTTTTTTACGTAAAATGTAAATAGAGGCACCCTTAGCATCATTCAACGGAGAAACAGATACATTAAAGTACCCCGGCTTATCCTGCTCGCTGACGAAGTTGCTATACCCCTCAACATTCGGTAAGAACAAGGCTGTTTGACGGTCTTCACTACGCATGAAGAGTCCTCCGATTACTTTCTTCGGTTCGATATTGTAACCTTCACCTTCATAAGTCTCACCATCAATGGTAGCAGTCATAGTCACCGTTTCCGCTTTCTTGTTCAGTAACAAGTCATTGATCTTTCCTGCCACGGAAGGTACTTGAAACTGAATATCGGAATCTCCAGCATTAGCAATAGAAGTCCAAGTTGCTCCGGTTGTCAACTTGATCTTGGAAACATCGGCAGCTCCGGTATCAAATGTAACTCCGTCAGAGAGTACCGGCAGCTCCATATCAAAAGCCGCTAAAGTTGCGAGGTCACTATTGACTTTGGACACATAATAAACCTCCTTCATCTGATTAAAGAGCACCTTTAACTCTTCCAGTTTGGTAGTAATAGAAATCTCTGCCATAATCGTATCTTTTTAAGTTTGTGTCATTTGTTTATTATTAGCTTCGCTTGTATTATTAAGGAATGAAAACCGAGTCCGTCATTTCCTCCGGGAAGCAATCGTGGACTTACAGCTGAAAACAATTCCGTCACTATTGGAAATTTTGAAACCACTTCCATTTGCATTTCATCCAAACGGACTGTATTCTCAATACCGTTTGAGCGATCATGCGCAAAAACGTTTATCTGACAGTAAGTGTCTTGGTAGGTACTTCCTTTATCTTGGATAGTTTGTGGCAACCGGATAACAACAAAGTCCTTCATCGCCTTTTGTTCAGCAGCCGGACGATCTGTTATGAAAACCTTTTCACCAATGCCGGTTACTGCATCAGCGATTTGTTTTAATATATCCATACGTCTATAAACTGTCCGTCCCATCATTTCATTGGTTTAAAGTTCTTGAATAATGTATTTTGTGCCCTTTGAAATGTTCCGGTCAGAACATCTGCATTCAACACATTCTCCAAATAGGTTGAATATTCAGTACCCGTGCACATTACTATCTCAAATCCTTTACGTGATTCCGACTTATATCTTTTCAAGAAATCAAAGGAGAATGCTTCGCCATAACCTTTATCAGTTTCTATTGTTCCAGTAAAACGTCTGTTCTGATTATCATAACTGACACCTACAAATGATTCACCTTTAGTCAGCTTTACTCTCACCGGTTGTTTCATTGAATCTCCACTACAAACGAAATAGGAAAATCTACCGTCCATGAATAATCCGCACGCATAACTGGTTATTGTATTACCCGTAAGATTCCGAAAGCCTGACTTGTTATCAAGTGCATCTTGGATAAGTTCTTCACAGCATTTAGTCAAGACATCAAAGATATATCCTGAAACAAGCTCCTTTGCCTTCCTTATTCCTTCATCAAACAATACTTCATTGCTCCGGTTATCCATGCGTTAATTTTTTGCAAGATTGAAATACACAGTTGTTCCCAAATTTCCGGCATAGCTATCAGTAACCATACATTGAGTGAAAGTGCCTTGTCTGTCCGTGACATCTATCAGATCACCGGCCAATATTCCTTCAACAATTCCGGGAAGGCTCAACAGATAATCGCTCTTTATCACATTATCGGTTTTGAATGTCCGCAAATTTGTACTACCTTCCTTTCGGCATATACCTTCATACAAGATCACCTTCTCACCATCACTGAAAGAATCCTCACCTATAATTCGGTAAACAGTACATTTGTGCGGATGCCGTGGATTATTTACTTTCATACTCAAAAATTGACTATTCTGATTTTAGTGCCCTTTACAACTTCTTCATCCCATTTCTCATACAGTTCTTTCGCCATTTCACGGAGTTGCCGCTTGTCGTATGCGCTGGTCTGCCAACCACCTTCCTTATGCTTCCATCCCCCGTCACTGTCTTCGGTATCATTCTTACTGCTTGGAGTGCTTGCACACCACATATAAATATCGGCAGTGGCTAGATCAAGTTGCCTTTCGGTCAGTTCAAATACCATTGTTCCAAAAGCGATTTTCCGCTTGACAAGAACCCTTTTGAGGGCGTTATCCGCTATTTCATAAGCGGTTGCGCCACTCAAAAAGTCTTCAATGGTCATATCTTCCGTATGAGAAAGTTCCTCACTCATTCTTGCATGAAGTTAAGAGTTACACAGTCACAGTAGAAATGAACATATACTGCGGCATTCTCGGCACACACATTTGGGCGGCTTCACTTTCAATATAGATTGAATGTGTTTCAGGATTGGCTCTCTGTGTCAGTTTCAAACGTCCACCGTCATAAGAAGCAACCTTGTTTGCCTCATATCCCAAAGTCAAAGGTTCCACACCTTGAATTGTACCAATCTGACCTACCGGTATAAAGGCGATATTGGTAGCCTTGAAGTTTTCCACTTGTTCAGTGATAAGATCAGGCTGTCCGTCTGCATCCTTACCGGGCTTGTCAACAAAAGCATAGCTGTCACGTGGTACGATTTCATCCACTTTAACCAGTTTCTTGAAAATGGCTTTCAGGCGGTCTTCATCTTCATTCTGTGCATTGGCAATAACCGTACTATCATCCGTCACAGTCGGATAGAGAGAATGACCGATACGTTTAAGAACCGCAGTATGAGTCATTAAATCATCCCACAAGTCCTGCGCCAGCTCCATCCTGATCTTGCCCAAATAATGATATTTGCGGCGAATCTCTTTCACTCTGTTCTTTATATCCATAATCGGATCAGAGGCAGAGCCTTGATTTGCCGGAATATGTTCATCCTTAGTCCACCAACGGCTTGTGCCGGCCAATACCTGGTAATGGTTTTCAGGGATATTAAAGTCAATAGTGATACCCTTCAAACCACGTGGGTTGTTATCAGTATCAATAGTGAACTTACCCGTGGAAACAATTCTCATTCGCTGGTGAGTAAGCGCATTGTAGTACGATCCGATAAGACCGTCAGCACTTTCATCAAGCAAGCCCAAGAACACATTCTGCATCTCTTCCGTCAATGCGGACATGCCTACCCGTTGCAACAGCTGTAATTGTTGTCTCACAGTCACACGGTTCAAACGGTAGAACTTCTTTTGAGTCGGGATATTACCCGTCCTTCCTTCGAGTTCTCCCAATGCAGCTTCATAACCCGGACTTTCCGGATCAACGTAAGCTGGCAGCGTTTTCACGCCGAGGCTCGTAATAAGCTGGGAGAAAGTATAATCCAACTTGGTTGCTTCAAATTCAAAACCATCAATTTGAAGTAGGTCATACTTCTCCTTGTAACGGTCAATAAATTCTTGCCAAGTGTCCCCACCAAGCCCATATTCGATAACCTTGTACAAATCAATAGGAAGTGTATTCATACAATTGTCGTGTTTTAAATGTTATTTTCAAATTCTTCTACTGCACCCATACAATTTGAGGAAGTGTAGTAATCTTTTGCAGGATAGCAACCACTTTTTCGTCAAACATGTACTGATAAATCTCTCCGGCATAGACTACTGTCCCACTGGCCTTCGTGTTTTCACTGGCTACAAGAACATCTTCTTGCAAATAGCCATTAATACCAAGAGTGGTAATATCTGATTCAGCCGCCTTAATCTGTTCGTCCGTATAGGCTTTAAAAGTCTTGCCTGAAAGATCAAACTTCACTGCTGTACCGGCAGGAATCTTGCCAACCGCAACCCAATCGGAAATGTTACTCACCATACCACCGCCCGGATAACGGTGACGGATTTCACGCCACACTTTACGGGCATGTCCGTATTTCACGGTGTTCACATCAAACGTGTTACCCATTGTTCCCATACATTTATTGTTTTAGAGTTAATAATTTCAATTCTTCTTCCAGCCTTCCTTCTTGCCTTTACGTTCAAAGTATCTGCTGGCTGCATTGTGTTGTGTTCCACCTGAACCGTCAGAAGTTCTTGGGGCGGTGCCATAACCCCTGCACGCCTTATATTCTGCATCATATTTCGGCAGAAATTCAGTAACCAGTTCATCCACAGTTTTCTTGGTATCGAAAGTTACCCCTTGTAAGGTCTTGCTCAACACATAATCATCATTCGCTTGTTTGGCCTTCATTGCAGCCGTAACCTTCTTCAACAAATCAGCTTGAACCTTTTTGCTGTCTTCCGCGTCTAAACGTGCTTCCAGTTCTTTCAGTTTCTTCTCCAGTTCATCATCGTTTTTCGGTGGTACCGGTGGAGTTGGAGGTGTCGGGGGAGTCGGTTGGGGCTTATAGTTTTTCTTAAAGTCCTCAACTCTGGTTGCGACATCATGGTTGTACTGTCCTTGCATCCCTTTCAGAATATTCACAGCCTTGTTCCAATAAGCCTCGTCAGGCTCCGAACCTTCGGCTATGGGATTAAGTTCTACATACGTCTGTAATGTCTGCGGTGAAAAACTGGTTTCTCCAAGTTTCTCACTTAATGTGGATAAGATTTTTTCTTGTTCCATCGTGTTTATTTTGTGTTTATGTTGAATAAAAAAAGAGTCAGACAATGCTTTTTGCATCAATCTGACTCTTTGGTCTTATTTTCCATTTAATAGTGGGCAGTATTGGACTCGAACCAATGAAGACGAAAGCCAATAGATTTACAGTCTATCCCGTTTGCCACTTCGGTAACTACCCGTTTTGCGGAAGCAGAAGGATTCAAACCTCCGAAGCCTTTCAGCTTGCCTCTTTAGCAAAGAGGTGGTATCGTTCACTCACCCATACTTCCAATATGCGACCTACAAGATGTCTCGGTGAAACCACCGCATTTCCCTTGTATTTCGGACGTTATTCATTCTGTGTAGCGTATCAGAGAATCGAACTCTGGTTTCCACCGTGAAAAGGTGACGACCTAACCGTTAGTCGAATACGCCATTTGTTGAGATACAAGGATTTGAACCTTGAATAGCAGAACCAAAATCTGCTGTGTTGCCATTACACCATATCTCAATATGCGCGAAGAGAAGGACTCGAACCCCCGTCAATCAGGTTTTGAATCTGACGTTCTTCCAACTGAACTATCTCCGCTTCATTGCGCCCGGTGATAGAATCGAACTACCGACCTTTACATTAACAGTGTATTGCTCTACCAATTGAGCTAACCGGACAATATACCTATACTCACCTAACCTGCGATACCCCATTTCAGCGTACCTGTGGGAATTGAACCACACCGAATAGGTTTTGTGGAAAGAGATGAAATCGAATCACCTTAACCGGATTTTCAGTCCGGCGCATACACCACGTCTGCCATCTTTCTATATTCTCCCTTTATCCCCATTCGCCACATCGAAGGGAGAAACAATGCGGCAACT
>ENA-ORHU01000384-ORHU01000384.1-human-gut-metagenome-genome-assembly--contig:-NODE-384-length-10288-cov-5.90648_pt1 | contig 10288 bp, 7 predicted proteins | sample MGYA00243022_ERZ508730 | MGnify/ENA primary metagenome ERZ508730 (study PRJEB26277, sample SAMN04329827) | human gut metagenome | biome: human-associated habitat | host: Homo sapiens | place: USA...
TATCCTCCGAAGACGACCGTTTTGATGCGGACGATACCGGATAGTATGACTACAACAAGGACCAGAGCTCACACTACAAGCATTTGAACGATATTATCGCCGCCTATCTGGGATATGGACTGAAGGTGAAGAGACTTTCGGGCCGTTTGGGATTACGCTACGAGCATACCATCCAAGATGTGAAGTATCTGGTGGGCCGCGGTGAGGATTTCACAAAGAACTTTGACGACGTAGTGCCTTCCGCTTCCATCGGCTACAAGCTGACGGATATGTCCAATCTGCGTTTAGGATACAACATGCGTATCTATCGTCCGGGAATCTGGTCTCTGAATCCTTATCTGAATGATACGGACCCCTCCTACATCAGCCAGGGTAATCCGGAGCTGGACAGCGAGAAGAGCCATGCTTTCAACTTGAGTTACAGTAACTTCACACAGAAGTTCAACATCAATATCTCGGCCCGTTACTCGTTTACCAACAACAGTATTGAGAATGTGACAAGGCTCATGCCCGATACGGAGATTGAGGGATTGAAGAATCCCACGGGCAAGGATGTGCTTTATTCTACCTATGCCAACATCGGCAAGACCCGTTATGCCAGTGTGAACGGCTACGTCAACTGGAATGCCACTCCACGTACACGTATCTACATGAACATGAGCGGCAATTACTCTTATCTGGAGGGCAGTGAAGGCATGCGTAACGATGGCTGGAGCCTCTTTGCCTACGGCGGTGCACAGCAGACGCTGCCCCATGACTGGCGCATCAGTCTGAATGTCTTCGGACAGACGCCGTGGATTATGCTGCAAGGTAAGGGCAGCAGCTTCTTTGATTATGGCTTGAGCGTCAACAAGTCCTTCCTGGACAAGCGCCTCACCTTGTCTGCCTTTGCCAGCAACTTCTTCAAGAAGTATATGGACCAAAGCTCCACCACCGAAGGCAGCGGTTTTATACGGGAAAGCAATTATAAGTACAGCCGCCAACGCTTCGGCATAAGCGTCAGCTACCGTATCGGTGAGTTGAAGGCAAGCGTGAAAAAGGCTGCGCGCACTATCAGCAATGATGATGTGAAGAGCGGTGGCAGTGGTTCCGGTGGCGGCGGTGAATAGGTTGTAAATACATCCCCTTCTGAAACTTGTACCTCGCTATTCATCAGAGAATACAAGTTTCAGAAGGGGATTTTTTATGATAGTAAGTTACTTGCTGACTGTTGAGAACCCCAACTCCTTCAACCCTTTCTGCACATCCGGATGACTCATGAAGAGCTTCCACAGCAGTCCCGACCGATAATTCTCGAGCATGACGGCTATCGGGCCCTGGTCAATGGCGAGGTAGCGCTGCGGATACCAGTTGTCCGTTTCGCTGAAAGCATCGTAGAAGCCATAGGGGCCGAAGACCTTATCTCCCATCTCGTAGAGGTGACGCATCACTTGCAACGACTGTTCCGGGGTATAGACGATGGATGACAAGGCGGCAGGTGGAGAGATGACTCCCTGGTCGTCGCGGTCGTTGGGAGCGTGGGCGGCATATCCGTTGACGGAGTAGCTGGCTGTCAGTCCCCAGCAGTCGGGCCCGAAACCTTTGTAGTGCTTGGGGTTGCGGACACAGTAGGCACGGTTCACAAGCGTCAGGTTACGCATCTCGTCGAAGTAGTTGGCGCAGTATTCATCCTTCAGCCCGATGGGGTCGAGGCCGAGAAACGAGTATTGTGCCCAGAAGAGCGGTCCGGCTTCTGTGCCTTGTTAGCGCAGATGCAACTCGATATTCTCCACTTTATGAGGGTCTACAATGGCCCCGTTCTGCGCCCAGCCCTCGTGATAGACTGCTGCAGGCACGCCGTGGGTAGGCGAGGCGGCGGCAAGGATATACATGATGAGGCATTCGTTGTAACCGTGTACGGGAAAGTTCATTTCCCAACCGTATTCCGGACTCCAGTGCCAATAGAGCACGTTCTGGCCGTTCTGGCGGTAGAAGTTCCAGTCCACTTCGCGCCACAGCTTGTCGATGCGGGCGGCGAGGGCTTGCTCGGCGGGCGAACCGTCGATGTAGTACTGGTGGACGGAGAGCAGCGCCTGCATGATGAAGGCTGTTTCTATCAGGTCGCCGCCATTGTCTTTCTGCCCGAAGGGTTTCACCTTGCCCGTATCGCCATACCACCAGTGCGGGTAGGCACCGTGGAAACGGTCGGCGGTATCGCGGAAGGAGACGATTTTCTCCATTCGATCCAGCCCTTCCAGGCGGGTGACATATCCGCGGTCTATACCGGCAAGTATGGCCATGATGCCGAAGCCGCTTCCGCCGGACGTGATTACGTTCTGGTCGTTCTCCGGATAGACACCGTCCATGTGGATGCGTTCGCGTGCCAGTCCGCTGTTGGGCTCGGCACCTTCCCAGAAGTAGTTGAAGGTACGGCGCTGTACGGTGTCCATCAGGGCATCGTCGCTCAGCCGGTCTTCTTTGGCGGCGGGGCTTTTGCATTGCGTGAAACCGAGCAACAGCAGGAACAATAATAAACTGTATTGTATTTTCATTGTACCAATGCTTACTTGTTTTTTTATCATTTACTTATCTATATTCATTGCACGGTCAATTCAACAAGTATAGGACAGTGGTCGGAAAGGTAGCTGTTCTCCGGTTTGTCTTGGATAACGCGGTAGCGGTCTATCTTTGCGCTTTTAGTCACGAAGACATAGTCCAGCAGTACGCGTTCCTCCACCGGCAGACGGCCGAAGTCATGGAAAGACCAGGACGGACCGTAGGTGACGGCAGCTGTCTTTGCGGCATTTTCCATTCCTCCCTTTTCCAGCGTTTGCAGAGGTTCTTCACCGGGCGTACAGTTAAAGTCACCAGTGATGATGGCGGGCATGTCCGGTGCTATCTCCTTGATTTTGTCGAGAATGAGTTGCACGCCCTCTTTGCGGGCTGTCTTTCCGTCGTTGTCCAGATGGGTGTTGAAATATACAAACTTTTGTCCGTTGTTCTTTTCCTGCAGTATCGCCCAGGTGGTGACACGGTTGTAGGAAGCGTCCCAGCCCTTGATGCCGATAGTTTCGGGTTGCTCGCTGAGGGAGAAATTACCGTATTCCACCAGTGTAAATCGGTCGGTCCGGAAGAATATCGGGCAGTATTCGCCTGCTTCCTTGCCGTCGTCGCGCCCCACACCGAGTGCTGTGTATTGCGGCAGCCCGCGTTTTAGGTCTTCCATTTGGTTGTGAAGCACTTCCTGCATGCCCAGCAAGTCGGGGCTGTAGTAGGCTATCATACGGCAGGCGTCACCCTTGCGGTAATTCCAGTTGTTTACACTGTCCGAAGGAATATCCAGGCGGACATTGAACGTCATCACTTCCAGCGGCTGTCCGTTCTGTGCGGAGGGCTGGCTCTTGCAGCTGCCAAGGAGCAGAATGCTGCAAAAACAAAGGAGTAAAGTAGTATATCTCATGTTTTCTTGTTTTTAGAGTGCAATATTAAATATTTTATTTTATTTCAGTGTCAGTCGGGCTGTCTTTTCTGCCTGGCTGCTGCCACCTATCATCACATCGAAATCTCCCGGCTCGGCCACGTGGTTGAGGTCGTAGTCGTAGAAGCGGAGCAGCTCAGGGGTAATCTTGAAGGATACGGTCTTACTTTCGCCCGCTTTCAGGAACACCTTTTCAAAGCCTTTCAGCTCGCGTACGGGGCGGGTAATGCTGCCTACGAGGTCGCGGATATAGAGCTGCACGACTTCTGCGCCGTCACGCTTACCGGTATTGGTCACGGTGACTACGGCAGTGGTGGAGCCATTTTGTCCCATGACCGGGGTACTGAGGGCGATGTCGCTGTACTGGAAAGTGGTGTATGAGAGCCCGTAGCCGAAGGGATACAGCGGTTCATTGTCCACATCCAGATAGTTGCTGCGGAACTTCTCGAACCAATTGCCGGCAGCCAGCGGGCGACCGGTATTCTTGTGGTTGTAGAATAAAGGTATCTGCCCTACGTTCTTCGGGAAAGTCATGGTCAGCTTACCGCTTGGGTTCACGTCACCGAACAGTACGTCGCCGATGGCGTATGCCGCTTCACTGCCACCGAACCATACGTTCAAGATAGCGGGCACATGTTCCTGCTCCCAGGTGAGCGTCAGCGGTCGGCCGGTGAAGAGGGTCAGTACAACGGGCTTTCCGGTCTTCAGCAAGGCCTCCAGCAGGGTGCGTTGCACGTCGGGGATGCCGAGGTCGGTACGGCTCGAGCTTTCACCGCTCATTTCGGAAGACTCGCCCAGGGCGGCTACAATCACGTCGGCACCGGCGGCCACCTTCAAAGCTTCGTCCCGCAGTTCCTTATCCGTACGGTTGTCCCGGCTCAGCGCTCGGCCGAATAGGGTGGCGCGTTCCTCGTAGGCTACATCACCGATGAGGTTGCTGCCTTTGGCGTAGGTGCTGTTCACCCGGCCGGCTGTCATCTCCTTCAGTCCTTCGTACAGAGAGGGATAGTCATCCAGGCGTGCGGCAACACTCCAGGTACCGGGCATGTTGCTGCGGGTATTGCCCAGAGGGCCGATGACGGCGACGGTGCCTTGCTTCTCTAAGGGAAGGACAGGACGAGAAGACTTCTTGCCTTGTCCCTCAAAAGGTTTGTTTTTCAGCAGCACAAAGCTTTCGGCGGCAATCCGGCGGGCAGCGTCGCGGTGCTTGCGGGTGAAGATGTCGCGTGCGGGACGGCTGAGGTCGCAGTATTTGTAAGGGTCATCAAACAGCCCTAACTTGTATTTCGCTTCAAGGATGCGGCGGCAGGCTGCATCCAGCGTCTTCATGGTTATTTTGCCTTCGGTGAACGACTTTTTCAACGTGCCCACGAAACCTTCGCTCACCATATCCATGTCCACACCGGCGTTGAGCGCACGGGTGGAAACGGTCTGCAGGTCACCGATGCCGTGCTCCACCATTTCGGAGATACCAGTAAAGTCGGTCACCACAAAACCGTTGAACCCCCATTGTTTGCGCAGCACGTCTGTCATCAGCCAGCGGTTGGCTGTTGCGGGCACACCGTCCACTTCGTTGAAGGAGGCCATTACACTGCCCACTCCGGCATGGACGGCTGCTTCATAGGGGTACATGTATTCGTTGAACATGCGGTTGCGGCTCATGTCTACGGTGTTGTAGTCGCGTCCGGCTTCTCCGGCACCGTACAGTGCGAAGTGCTTGACGCATGCCATGATTTCGTCGTTCCGTTTCAGTTGGTCGTTCAGGACTTTTCCCTGATATCCCAACACCATGGCGCGGGCGATGGCGCCTCCGAGGACCGGGTCTTCGCCCGAACCTTCGGATACACGTCCCCAGCGTGGGTCACGGCTGATGTCTACCATTGGACTGAATGTCCATGAGATACCGTCGGCACTGGCTTCTGTAGCGGCTATGCGGGCAGACTGCTTGATGGCTGCCATATTCCACGTGCAGGAGAGGCCGAGGGGGATGGGGAAGATGGTCTCATAGCCATGTATCACATCCATGCCGAACAGCAGGGGGATGCCCAGGCGGGAGTTCTCTACGGCCAGTTTCTGTACGTCGCGTATCTTGGCCACTCCTTTCAGATTGAAAAGCCCTCCCACGAGCCCCTGCTCAATCTTCTTGGCCACGTCGCTGCTCTTTGCCTGACCGGTGGTGATTTCTCCGGTCACGGGCAGGTTGAGCTGGCCGATTTTCTCTTCCACAGTCATCCGGCGCATCAGTGCGTCGATGAAGCGGTCCATGTCCTGCGGAGATTTCTGCGCCTGCACGGTGGCGGTGCCACCTATTAAAGCGGTTGCGAGCAGCAGACTTGTTCTCTTGAAAATTTTCTTCATATTCATATTGAATTAATTGTTTGTAAGTATGTTCCCTTCATTGTTTTTAGATTGCCGTCACTCTATTGCAGTGGTGCTATGACTTCTTTGCAACGGTGCTGCAATTTCTCTGCAGTGATACTGCAAACGATTTGCAGCGCTACTGCAACTGCTTTGCAGCGACACTGCAACTGTTGTGCAGTGCTACTGCAACACTTTTGCAGTGCCACTGCAAAAAGTTTGCAGCTCTTTGCAGTAGCAATGCTTTGATTGAAAGCAAGTTATGAAATAGACCTTTTGCCATTGATTGGGTCGGCTGTTTCCTTTGGCCGGGTATCAATAGTCGGGGTTCTGTACCAGTACTCCGTTCGATTTGTCTATCTCTGTCTGGGGCAGAGGCAGTAGTGCATTCTTGTCCTGGTAATTCTTTCCGGCAGCTTGCAGCACTTCTTTGGCAATGCCCCAGCGCACGAGGTCGTAGAAGCGGTCGGGTTCCAGTGCCAGCTCTACGCGGCGTTCGTGGCGAATGGCGTCACGCAGCACAGACTGGCTGGCAGATTCTACCTTCGGAAGCACGTCTGCCAGTGTGCCGCGGGCATGGGCGCGTACTTGTTCCAGATACCCGGCGGCTTCGCCCGTCAGCCCTTTCTCGTTGGCGGCTTCGGCAGCCATCAGCAGCACGTCCGGATAGCGGATGAGGCGGATGTTTACCCAGAAACCCATACGGCTGTACTTGCGGCGCAGTGTCGGGTCCGTGTAGGCCTTCTTGTTGAAGTAGGCACCCATGGCGGTGGATACGGGTGACTCGCCATAAGGCTGGTTGGTATTCTCCGGTGTGATGGGCTCGTCCGTGCTGCGGCGGAAGTAGAGCAATGTGGCGTTCCGGCGCGGGTCGCCCGGCTCAAAGGCTTCTCCCATCAGTTTGGTGGCCATGTGCCAGCCCCATCCCAGGTCCCACTCGCCGGCTCCGCGCACCCCTTGCACCTGACAGAACTGGCTGCCGATGCTGGCATCCTCTTTCATGGCATCGGTGGCTTCGCATTGCAGTTCGAAGATGCTCTCACCGCAATTCTCCCCTTCTACGGTGAAGACTTTGTCGACCGGTGTATTCAGGTTGTAGATGCCCGACTTTATCACTTCGGTGGAGGCTGTGTACATATTGTCCCAATCGTTCCGCATCATATAGGAGCGTGCGTGCAGGGAGCGTGCGGCGCCCCAGGACAGCCGACCCGAATAGTCACTGTCCCCCCGCAGGGGCAGGCATTCTTCGGCTTCGGTCAGGTCTTTGTCAATCTGTTCGTATATCTTTTCCGCCGTGGTCTTGGGCACGTTGGCATCGGAGGCTTCCACTACCTTGATGGTGACCAGCGGCACTTCGCCAAAGGCGCGTACCAGGTTGAAGTAGCACCAGGCACGGAAGAAGAGCGCTTCGCCGCGGTTGCGGATGGCTTCGGTGTCGTCCTTGTGTCCGCTCTTCTCAATGTCGTCCAGGATTTCGTTGCACTGGTAGATGATTTTGTAGTTCTGTCCCCAATAGGCGCTGAGCGGCCCGTTGGAGGCAGTGTATTCGAAGTCGTCCCACATGGCGGCCTCGTTGCTGCCGTCGCCGGCGTCACTGCCTTTCTCGGAGTCCTCGCTGCGCACCATGTGCACCATAAAAGCAGGAATACCGGCAGTGATGTCGTACGAGCGCATCAGGTAGTAGACGTTGAATATCTTCCCGCCTACAAGGGCGTTGGGAGAGTCATCTTCCGTGAACTGCCCCAGCGGATCGCGGTCCAGGAAGTCGTTGCAGGATGTCAGTGAGAGGGCTGTTGCACCCACCAGCAATGTAAATATGTATTTTATCAGTTTCATAAATTTATATTTTTCATTCCCCGTTCCCTTTGAAGGAGTCGGGGGAGGTTTGAAGTTACTCTTTTTTAGGGGAGAGGCTTTTAGAACGTCAGATTAAATCCGAACGTATAAATCGCCGGCATCGGATAACTGCCGTCGTCCACCCCGAAGGCGATGGCGCTTCCGCCCAGTTCCGGGGTATATCCGGTGTTGTGCTTCCACGTCTTCAGGTTCTGTATGTTCACGTAGAGCTTCAGCGCCTGCATGCCTATCTTCGAAATCAGCGCCTTGTCGAAGTTGTATGCCAGCGACACGTTACGGATGCGGAAGAACGAGCCGTCCTCTATGTAATACTCGGAGTTCAGATTGTTGATGGTATGCTTGGTGTTCAGCAGCGGCTGGGTGTTGCTGGTCCCTTCACCGTGCCAGCGGTCCATGCGTTGCTCCATAAAGTTGAACTGGCTCCAGTTGTAGTTGTCCCAGGTACGGTAAATCTGATTGCCGCCTTGTCCCATCATGTCAACGGCAAGCTCCCAGTTCTTGTAGCCCAGGCCGAGCGTGAAGCCGTAGGTGACATCGGGTGTAGGATTACCAATCATCGTACGGTCTGCCGTGGTGATTTCACCGTCACCGTTCACGTCGCGGAATTTCAGGTCGCCCGGGGTGACGGTTGCCAGTGTGTTCTTGGGAGAGTGCTCAATCTCCTCCTGGGTCTGGTAGACGCCTTCCACCTTGTAGCCGTAGAAGTAGCCGATGGGGTATCCTGCCATTGTGTAGCTCTGCTGCTTGTCTCCGGCTATGATGGAGTAGCCTTCCTGCACGAGGCTCAGTACCTTGTTCTTGATGGTGGCAAGGTTCATTCCGATGTTGTAGTTCCAGTCGCCTATCCGGTCGCGCCAGCTCAAGGCTAGCTCTCCGCCTGATTTCTCGATGGAGCCAAGGTTTCCGATACCCGGTACGGTGCCCGAGATGCCCGGCACTTCGGCCAGCAGGTCTTTGGTTTTCTTCTTGTAGTACACCCCTTCAAAGTGCAGGCGGTTGCGGAGGAAGTTGGCTTCTGCACCGGCTTCCCAGGCTTCCACCTTCTCCCAGCGCAGTTTGGGGTTGGGCAGGTAGGCAAGCTGGTAGCCCGGATAGATGGCAGACGGGGTGCCGAACACGGCGGAGTAGGCATTCGTCAGCAACGGTTCGGCGGGATAGACGCGGTCCAGGTTCTGGTTGCCCAGTGTGCCCCATGAGCCTTTCAGTTTCAGCATATCCAGCCAGGTGATGTCCTTCATCCATGCTTCCTCGCTCATCAGCCAGCCCAGGCCGACGGAGTAGAAGTTCTGCCACTGGTTGCCGGTGTAGGAGAAGGCGGAAGAACCGTCGCGGCGGTAGGAGCCGTTGAACAGGTACTTGCCCTTGTAGTTGTAGAGCACGCGTGCCAGCACGGACACGGTGGAGCGCTCCCACTGCGTACTGCCGATGGTGGCGGAGGCTGCGTCGCCGATACTTACGTACCATTTGTCGGGATTGTCCGGAATGACCAGGCCTACCCCTTGGGTACGGGCGCCGTTCAGATTCTCGAGCTTGTTGTAGTAGGTGGTGAAACCGGCTGTGGCCGTCACGCTGTGGTCTCCCCAGGAGTTGGTGTAGGTCAGCAGATAGTCGCTCTGTACCTTCATTTCCGTTTCTTTGGCTTGGGACACTCCGGTCTTGCCGTTGCCCAGCGTGGCTATGTCTCCCTCGACGCTTGCGTCATATACCTGGATAACCGGGGTGTATGTCCGTGTGCTGTTCGAGGCATAGTCCAGGGAGAACATGGCCTAGAACTGAAAGTGTTTCAGGAAATCCCATTGCCCGTACACGTTGCCCGAGCCACGGTAGTTCTCGGCTTTCGTGGTATTCGCCTTCAGGTCTACGTCCACCATCGGGTTGTTCATCTGTGCCTTCTGGAATCCGGGCAGTGAGGTGTAGAGGCCGTACTCGGAGTTGAATACATGCGCCACCGGAGCTGCGCGCAGGGCTGTAGCCACACTCTTCGTGTCGGCGGGCAGCATGCGTGCCCCGTTGAATTGGAAACCTACCTTGAGGTTGTCCGTCATTTTATAGTCGTTGCTGATGTTCAGCGTGATTTTGCTGTACTTCTCGTGCTTGATGTTGCCTTGCTCGTAAGCATAGCCCGCACCGAGATAGAAGCTGTTCTTGTCCGAGGCACCCGTGATGCTGATGTTGTTGTTGGTGATGAACCCAGTCTGGAAGATTTCATCCTGCCAGTTGGTGTTTCCCGTCCAGTCCGAGAAGTTGTATTCCGGGTTGCCTTCATTCCTCAACTGTTCGTTGTACAGCAGTTTGAAGCCTTCGGCATCCGTCAGTGCAATTTTGTCGGTGATGGACTTGAAACCGAACGAGCCGTTGATATTGACGCGTGTCTGTCCCTCTTTCGCCTTCTTGGTGGTGATGATAATCACGCCGTTGGCACCGCGCACACCGAAGATGGCGAGCGACGACGGGTCTTTCAGTATCTCCATGGATTCGATGTCCTGCGGATTCAGGAAGTTGATGTTGTCGTTGAACAGTCCGTCCACCACATAGAGTGGCTTGTAGCCGTTGATGGAGTTTGTTCCGCGTACACGGAATTACTGGTCGGCGACAGCCTTGCAAGAGTTTATAAAC
>ENA-ORHU01000387-ORHU01000387.1-human-gut-metagenome-genome-assembly--contig:-NODE-387-length-10252-cov-6.40375_pt1 | contig 10252 bp, 8 predicted proteins | sample MGYA00243022_ERZ508730 | MGnify/ENA primary metagenome ERZ508730 (study PRJEB26277, sample SAMN04329827) | human gut metagenome | biome: human-associated habitat | host: Homo sapiens | place: USA...
ACGATTCCTTGCGCAACCTCAGGCTCTAACACGAAGCATTAACGCTTGCACTTGAAGGAGGAAAAACCTACGCCTGGTTTTTCGACGGAACAACAGCCGTGTTCGACCAAGCTTTCTGCGAACTGACCAACCGTTCCCAAAACCTGTTGGAAATAAAGGAAATAGCCAACTATGTACACCCCGGCGACCAAGCCCAGTTCAGAAAAAACGTATCCAACATATTACACCGGCCACGAAGAACAGCTCAATACCGTTGCAAATTCGACGACACCGGTTACCAATGGTGGGAATTCAGATACAGCGTGTTGCAGCATTATGAACAAAATCCTATCATCACCGGACTTCTGGTAAACATTCAGGAGATCAAAGACTAGGAAGAAGAACTGATACGTGCCCGCAAACTGGCGGAACAGGCGGAACTGAAACAATCCTTCCTGGCCAACATGAGCCATGAAATCCGTACTTCGCTTAAGGCCATCGTGGGATTCTCCAACCTGCTCACTACCGAGAATAACATCTCGGAAGAAGAGAAAAAAGAATTTGCCTCCATCATAGACAACAATACCAGACTCTTGTTGAAACTGGTCAATGATGTGCTGGAACTATCCCGTATAGAATCCGGCAATATGTCCTTTCATTGTGAGGATTGCAGCGCGCATCATTTTGCAGAAACGGTCTATCAGACCCATCAGGTAATTATTCTCCCTCCTGTGGAATTCATCAAAGAATTTCCCGACGAGGATGTGACCATACACATAGACCGTATGCGCCTCACCCAAGTCATCACCAACTTTTTGGGAAACGCCAAGAAGTTCACCTCCCAAGGACACATCAAACTGGGTTATTTCTGCGACAAAGAGAAAAAGGAAATCCATTTCTTCGTAGAAGATACCGGTGCGGGAATCCCTAAAGAAGAATTACAAATGATATTCGAACGGTTCTACAAGCGGAATGAATTTGTACAGGGTGTAGGACTGGGACTCGCCATCAGCAAGGTCATTGTAGAAAAAATGAACGGACACATCGATGTGCAATCCGAGGTGAACAAGGGCAGCCGTTTCACCGCCGTACTGCCCTATCTGTAATTTTATTCCTGTGCAGGCTGTTTAGGCAAGGCGAACTGCAAGACCAGATACGCCAGCACACCCGCCAGCACCGTTCCCAGTATGACACCCATCTTTGCCTGCGTCAGCAACACCGGCGAATCCCCGAAAGACAGGTTGGCTATAAACAAAGAAACCGTAAAACCGATACCGCCCAAAAGACAGACACCTGTCAGGTTCACCCAGGTCATGCCTTTCAGCAGTCCGGCGAACCCCATCTTTATCACCAGCCAGGTAAAGAAATAAATGCCGGCAAACTTACCCGCCAGCAATCCCGCCAGCACCGCCCAAGTAGCCATCCCCACTTCCAAGCCACCATGATCCGCCGTGAGCGAAACACCCGCATTGGCAAAGGCGAACAAGGGAAGAATAATATAATTCACCATTCCATGCAGACTGTCTTCCAATGACTGCAAGGGAGATATGACACGGTCCGAGGAAGACTCGATGCTTTTCAGCACATTGATCTGCATCTTGCTTAACACAACACCTTCCTTGTCACTGGCAGGAAAGACAGCAATGTTCTCCCGGATGCGGTTAATGTACTTACCTATCTTGTAATGAGGAGTGGCGGGAACCGTGAAGGCTGCGACAACTCCCGCAATGGTAGCGTGGATGCCGCTCTGCAAAAACAGATACCACATAATCACTCCCCAGAAAATATAAAACCAACGGTTGCGCACCCGGAAGAAATTCCCGCCGCAAAGTATCAGCAGGATACCCGCCGAAGCAATCAGGTAGTTCACCGCCAGATGAGAAGTGTAAAAAAGAGCGATGACCAGAATGCCGCCGATATCATCGACCACAGCGAAAGCAGTCAGAAAGACTTTCAAGCTCAGCGGAACCCGCTTGCCGAACAGGCTGAGCACTCCCAGCGAAAAAGCGATATCCGTAGCCATCGGTATGGCCAGGCCACTTTGGGCCGGAGTTCCCGCCGTCATGAAATAATAGATCAGCACCGGAACCAGCATACCGCCGCACGCCGCCACGATGGGCAAAAGCGCCTGCCGGAAACTGGACAATTCGCCCACCAGTATCTCACGCTTTATCTCCAGTCCCACACTGAAGAAAAAGACAGCCATCAAAGCATCGTTGATAAAAGTCATCAAGGTCATGTGATGCCCGTTATGACTAAAGAAATTAAATTCTCCTATCTGAAGATGCACTTCGTAATTCCAAAAGGAGGCATAAATATCCCCCCACGGAGAATTGGCCAGGAACATAGCCAGCAAGACTACCCCCATCAGCAACATCCCTCCATTAATATGATAGTGCGCCGCCCGCTGGAAGGAAAAGTTCAAGTTCAGAATTTTCAGTTTTTCCATATCAATTGAATTTAAGAGTTTGTGATAAATTGCCATCAAAACACAAGCCCTTTCTGTTATTGACTTTTTAATTTCAACTAACAGAAAGAGCCCGCTTATTGTTTGCTCCTCAGAGCTTGTTTTATTCTTGAATTAATCCAGCTTCAGAACGGCCAGGAACGCCTTTTGCGGTACTTCCACATTACCGATCTGTTTCATTCGTTTCTTACCTCTTTTTTGTTTTTCCAACAATTTACGCTTACGGCTCACGTCACCGCCATAACACTTCGCGGTCACATCCTTGCGCACCGCCTTGATGGTTTCCCTTGAGATAATCTTGGCCCCGATAGCTGCCTGGATAGCAATATCAAACTGCTGGCGCGGAATCAGCTCTTTCAGTTTCTCGCACATACGCTTGCCCAGGTTATAGGCATTGTCCACATGTGTCAGGGTAGAAAGCGCATCCACCGGCTCACCGTTCAACAAGATATCCAGCTTCACCAGTTTGGAAGGGCGGAAACCCGACTGATGGTAGTCAAAGGAAGCATATCCTTTCGAGATACTCTTCAGCTTGTCATAAAAATCAATCACGATTTCACCCAGCGGCATCTTGTAGTGAATCTCCACCCGGTTGCCCGACACATAATTCTGCCGCACCAGTTCGCCACGCTTGCCCAGACACAGCGTCATGATAGGGCCGATGTAATCGGTGGCGGTAATGATCGTGGCGTCAATGAAAGGTTCCTCGATGTGGTCAATCAGCGTCGGATCGGGCATACCGCCGGGATTATGTACCTCATTGGCATGTCCCTGCTTGTCATATACCATGTACGACACGTTGGGCACGGTCGTGATCACATTCATATCAAACTCGCGGTCCAGACGTTCCTGAACGATTTCCATGTGAAGTAATCCCAGGAAACCGCAACGGAATCCGAAGCCCAGAGCCAGTGAGGACTCCGGCTGGAAAGTCAGCGAGGCGTCATTCAGCTGAAGTTTCTCCAGCGAGGCGCGGAGGTTCTCGTAATCTTCCGCCTCGATAGGATAGACTCCGGCAAACACCATCGGCTTCACTTCCTCGAATCCGGCAATCGCCTTGTCACACGGACGGGCAATGTGAGTGATGGTATCCCCCACCTTCACCTCGCGCGAAGTCTTGATGCCCGAAATGATATACCCCACATCTCCTGTGCGCAGTTCCGCACGGGGAATCATATCCATTTTCAGCACACCGATTTCATCTGCATCATACTCCTTGCCGGTGTTGAAAAATTTCACCTTGTCCCCTTTGCGGATCACGCCGTTCTCTATTTTAAAATAAGCGATGATTCCACGGAAAGAATTGAATACCGAGTCGAAAATCAAAGCCTGTAGCGGCGCCTCCTCGTCACCCGTCGGGTGCGGGATACGTTCCACCACCGCTTTCAATATCTCCTCCACACCCATTCCGGTTTTGCCGGAGGCACGGATAATATCCTCACGTTTGCAGCCCAGCAGGTCGATGATTTCATCTTCCACTTCATCGGGCATGGCACTCGCCATATCACATTTGTTCAGCACGGGAATGATTTCCAAGTCATGCTCCAACGCCATGTACAGATTCGAGATAGTCTGCGCCTGCACTCCCTGCGAAGCATCCACAATGAGCAGCGCCCCTTCACAGGCGGCTATGGAACGGGATACCTCGTATGAAAAGTCCACGTGTCCCGGAGTGTCAATCAGATTCAGTACATACTTCTCTCCCCCATACTCGTATTCCATCTGGATGGCATGGCTTTTGATCGTAATACCTCTCTCCTTTTCCAGGTCCATATCGTCAAGCATCTGTCCTTCGGTTACCTGAATGGTTTTTGTGAACTCTAACAAACGGTCGGCCAAGGTGGACTTCCCGTGGTCTATATGTGCTATAATGCAAAAATTACGGATATTCTTCATCTTTAACAGCTATCTATTTAAAAAACAAGTTTCTTGCTTTCCGGGCGCAAAGATACGTAAAAAGAACAAGATTTTAAAGACTATAATAAATTTATAGCAGACAATTCCCTACTCAAAGACTGTATGCCTTTCTGGATCTTTTCCAACTGCTGCCTGCGAGGTTTATGCACTCCGGCTGCATAATGCCACAACTGACGTTCATTGATTCCGGTAATCCGGCTCAAAGCAGCCTTGGTGAAGATGCTGCTATAATAGTTGATAAAAGTAGCAGCATCTATCTTAAATTTCAATTCAAACTCTCCCGACAAGACTTCACAAGGATTCGGATTATCTTCCAGATACAACTCAATTGCCTCCTTCATGTTATCCTCAATCTCCTTTATGTCATTGCCTACAGTAATAACGGGAGCACCTTCGATATAAGCACTCAAGTTCTTTCCTGCGTGTTCTACAATCACTTCCACTGTTTTCATAATACAAAACCGTTTTCCAGCAACATCGTTACAACGTCTTTCACTGATTTGTAACTCATAACGTTTTGGGCTTAATTACCCTGCAAATATAGTAATAATACGAATACTATTCAAAGAAAAGATTCATCATTTTACTATAATATACAAAAAAATGCGTTGACAACATACAAAACGATGTGCCAACGCATTTTTTTATGAGTTTAAAATCTTCTTCTTACACTAATTTTACAAAGATCTCGCCTTCCACTTCAGAAGTAACGACCTTATCTTCTCTCAGTAACCAGCCCAGCCCCAGGAAGAAATCCTTGTCAGCTTTCAATTTGGCTGCTTTCTTGATTTGTTTTTGTGTCAAACCTTCAGTTCCATTCAATGCTTCCCAGATCTGTCCGGCCAAAGCACCTGCTTTTTCTTTCAACATTTTCAATTTGCTTTTAGTTAAACGTTAACCGCACCCACACATTCCTATGTGAATGTTTGTGTTTCTTATCGCTTGCAAAGATACACAAAATTATGTTATTCAACACTTTTGCATCAAAAAAGTTTGTATTTCTATAAGAAAAAGCGATTTTTCAACCTATTTTTTTTGTTTTTCGAGGTGTTCGCTCCAAATCCTGGCCGCTTCCTCTACCATTCTTGCACAAGGACGCTTGGCATAATACTGTTCCGTCCTTGCTTCCGGCGTGGATACTACCGGCTCTTTTCTGGACAATCCCAGCAAATCGGCACACCGCAGGGCGCCGTTCCGCTTCTTGAATTCTTCGGCCAGTTCCTGCACCAGAGCGTAATTCGCCGTCTTGCTCTCACGGTCTTTCCCCTCGACGGCGCACTTCTCCAGCCCGGCCAGCAGGAACATGCCGCAAGCAGCACCGCAGGTCTCACGCATCCGCCCTATACCGCCGCCGAAAGAGGCGGACATGTGCAGGGCTTGTTCACGGGTGAAACCATACAGATCGGCAAAAGCCGTCACTACGGACTGGGAGCAGTTATATCCTTCCCTGAACAAAGCTACAGCCTTTGCCACTCTATCTTCTTCCCTAACTTCCGGATGCAAACCCAACGTATTCTTGTCTTCCTCCATTCTTCTCACCTCCTTCTTTTCTTCCCGTCTTTTTCCTTTGTTCTCATTCCGCCACATTATTTACAATCGCACCCTTGATAAATCCTTTCAAGTTCCCCACCGCAATCTGCATCAGCCGGACACGGGCTTCTTTCGTGGCCCAGGCGATATGCGGCGTAATGAAGCAGTTCTTCGCCGTCAGCAAGGGGTTGGTATATTGGGGAGGCTCGGAAGAAAGCACGTCCAGTCCGGCAGCCGCTATCACGCCCTTGTTCAGTGCGTCGGCCAGGTCTTTCTCGTTTACCAAGGGACCGCGGCCGGTATTTATCAGAATAGCTGTCGGTTTCATAAGGGCCAGGCGGGTGGCATTGACCAGTTCTTTGGTATCGGGGGTAAGGGGGCAGTGCAGGCTCACCACGTCACATTCGCGGAAAAGCTCATCCAGCTCCATTTTCCGGATTCCTCCGGGAAGTTGTGACTGCGGCCTGGAAGTATAGGCGCATACCTGCATTCCGAAAGCGGCAGCGATGCGCGCCGTCGCCTGTCCGGTGTTTCCCAAGCCGATGATTCCCAGCTTCTTCCCGTCCAGTTCCACCAGGTCGGTATCCCAATAGCAGAAGTCGGGATTATTTGCCCAACGCCCGTGACGGTTGGCATAGGCATAATGGCCTACACGCTGGGTGAAGTTCAGTATATGCGCAAAGACCATCTGGGCAACGGAAGCCGTGCTGTTGGCAGGTATGTTGGTGACAATGATGCCCCGCGCTTTCGCAGCCTGGATGTCCACAATATTATATCCTGTAGCCAGCACGCCGATGTATTTCAAGGCGGGCAGAGCGGCCATATCCTCCGCCGTAATCACCGTTTTATTTGTAATCAGCACTTCCGCTCCGGCAGAACGCTCCAATAACTCGGCAGGGGCCGTGCGGTCATATACCGTCAGCTCGCCCAACGCCTGCATCTCCTCCCATGACAAATCACCGGGATTCAATCCGTAACCGTCTAAAACTACTATTTTCATATTTTCAAAAATTAAATTTCATATTTTGTTCATTTATTCGGTTAGATTGGAACGCGAATGACGCAAATTAACAGCTGCACAGCATGGATATAAACCGGCCGGAAGGTTGGATTTATGTCATTTGCGTTCCAATTTTTAATTTTATAGCACAGGATCAATGCAATTCATTTTCATTCCTTGAACCGTTCCCCCCAGAGGCTCTGCATCCGTTCCTTTATCTTCGCTTCCTGCGCATTGTTCTGCGGATGCCAGATGCGGCTGCCCTTCACCTCGTCCGGCAGGAACTGCTGCTGCACGAAATTGCCCTGATAGGCATGTGCATACTTATAATCCTTGCCATAGCCCAACTGTTTCATCAGCTTGGTGGGTGCGTTGCGCAGATGCAAGGGAACAGGCAGGTTACCCGTCTGCCGCACCAGTTCCAGGGCGCTGTTGATCCCCTCGTATGCCGAGTTGCTCTTAGGGCTGGTGGCCAGATACACCGTAGCTTCCGCCAGCGGGATACGCCCCTCAGGCCATCCTATCTTCATCACGGCATCAAAAGCAGCGTTCGCCAGAAGCAATGCGTTGGGATTGGCCAGACCGATATCCTCGGCTGCCGAAATGACTAGCCTGCGGGCTATGAAAGCCGGGTCCTCTCCGGCCTCCACCATACGCGCCAGCCAGTAGAGCGCCCCGTCCGGATCACTTCCGCGGATGGACTTGATAAAGGCGGAAATGATATCATAATGCATCTCTCCATCCTTGTCATACGCCAACGGATTCTGCTGCAGACGCTCGGTCACCTTCTCATCCGTAATCACAATGGTTCCGGCATCCGCATCCGCTTCCACCACCAATTCCAGTATGTTCAGCAACTTGCGGGCATCGCCTCCCGAAAAGCGGAGCATGGCATCCGTCTCCTTCAGCTCTATCTTCTTTTCTTTCAGTATCACATCCTTTGCGATGGCATTATGCAGCAGTTCCAGCAAATCTTCCTTCTCCAATGATTTCAACACATACAACTGACAGCGGGAGAGCAAGGGCCGGATCACCTCGAACGAAGGATTCTCGGTGGTGGCGCCTATCAGGGTCACCACTCCCGTCTCCACCGCCCCCAACAAGGAATCCTGCTGGGACTTGCTGAACCGGTGGAGTTCATCAATGAACAGGATGGGGCTGGCCTGCGAGAAAAAACGGTTGCTTCTCGCCTTCTCTATCACATCGCGCACATCCTTCACACCGGAAGTGACCGCGCTTAGTGTATAAAAAGGAGTTTCCAGCTTGTTGGCTATGATCTGCGCCAGCGTAGTCTTTCCCACCCCCGGAGGCCCCCAAAGGATAAAGGAGGAGATGCGTCCCGCATCACTCATCTTGCGCAAGACAGCCCCCGGCCCCACCAGGTGTTTCTGACCTATATAATCGTCCAATGTCTTCGGACGCAAACGTTCTGCTAAAGGTTGTGCCATATCTTCATCTTTATTTCGGATAACAAAAATACAGCATATTTTCCGATGAACAAAGCCCAGGGCAACAATATAGGATTTATTTTTTTAAGGCAGAAAAACAAAAGAACATAAAAAACAGGGGCTCATATAAAATGCAATACGGGTTCTTTGTTCATCTGATCTAAAACAATTATTTTTGCAACCCTTTTTCAAAAGAGTGATTATTTCAAATTTAAATGTAATTCTAATAAAGACAGACGATGAAAAAACTTTTTTCCACCAGCCTGTTGATTTTAGCAGGTATGCTTTTACTGCTGGGCGGCTGCAAAGAGGACGAACTTCCGGTTTCCGGAGAAGGAAACGTGGCAAACAATGAATTGCCCGTCCGGCTGGCCGAAACGGATTATAACCCGGGCAACACGTATTACCTGCTGAATGACAATGAATCCCAGGATGTTTATTTCGACTCCAGCCAGCGCAGCTTCTACGTCAGCCAGCCTCTTCAGTTCGGAATGGACGACGAGCACTGTTTCCAACTCCGTTTCTATAGTCCCAGAGCCTTGAAAAACGTGACTTTCTGGGCCAGGATAGACGGTTACGAGGAAGAATTCAAGTTCATGTCGCTGGAAAAGATCATGCCTTTCCAGCAACTCCGGGTACACATACCGTTCGCCACCAAGGACCTGACCGCCTATACCCGCAGCGGAAAGAAAATACGGATCATGGCAAACCCCTACCTCACGGAAGAAAACCTGACCTTCACCGTAGAGTGTGACGACCCGTACTGGGCAAGGCTGCAATCCATCCGTTGCAAATGGTACATCGCCTTCGGCAGATACAGTGACACCCAGGACAGCTGGAAGTACAAGATGAAGGCTTCGCACACGCGTGAGGCGGTGGCCATCGCGCTGAACATGGGATATATGTTCTCGTCGGAACGGTTCAAGACCGCCCTGTACGAGTTCGGCCCGCTGCACAGCAACAATGACAAGGCGGAAATAGACAAGACCGCCCTGCTGGCCAACGTGCTCAACCACCGCGGACTGACCTTCGGCTATACCACCGGCGTGATGGGACTGGGCGGAGGAACCACCTTCGGCATGCATGAAGTGTGTTATCTGGAACACTATGCCGATGACAAAAGCATCACCGAAACCATATTCCACGAGTTTGCCCACTGTGTGGGCTACGGCCATGCGGGAAACATGACCTACGAACAGACGGGACCGGTGTGGATCACCCTGTGCAACAACGTATATGTGGCGCTGTCGCTGGACAAGGAGCTGCCCGTCTATTCCCGCCGCTTCCTGCACACCCGCTGGAACAGGAACCGTTATTTTGATGATATATACGTGGCTTCGAAACACATTATCGAAGACCCGGAACTCGATGCGCTGGACGGCGGCCTGTCTCCCCTGCGCGGAGAGACCGACCGGGGAGGAAACGACGGGGAGCCGGTGGCGTTCAAGCTGGATTATACCGACTTGCCCGGCGCTACGGGAACCACCTTCCGCCCCAAGGATGTATATGTGTACGGAGATACCCTGTATGCCGTGAACGATGCGGATAACCAGTACAGCGTAGCGGTGTTCGACCTTGCCGGCGGCGGCAAGAAGCACTTGGGAAGCATCAAGGAATGGAAGCACGGAGAAGCTACCGGGAAATTCGGCGGCCGCCCGAACGGTATCACCCGTGCCCACGACAAGATTTATGTCACCCACGAAGGAAGCCGTACCGAGATTTTTGATGCGAAGAGCCATCAGTTCCTTACCTGCATAGGCAATGGAAGCTGGGGAACGGGGCCCACGCAGACCGTACATGCCTTCGATGTGCTGCTCTACAAAGGGCTGGTCATGATACACGCCAAACGCTACGTCAACTTTGTAGAAGAGCAGGCTAGACAATCCGGAGTGACTCCGCGGATTTATTTAC
>ENA-ORHU01000399-ORHU01000399.1-human-gut-metagenome-genome-assembly--contig:-NODE-399-length-9833-cov-4.78564_pt1 | contig 9833 bp, 9 predicted proteins | sample MGYA00243022_ERZ508730 | MGnify/ENA primary metagenome ERZ508730 (study PRJEB26277, sample SAMN04329827) | human gut metagenome | biome: human-associated habitat | host: Homo sapiens | place: USA...
TGTCATGGCTTCCATCCGTTTTTTTCCGGCTTTCAGGACTACCAGTATGCCGTCAATGATGACGATGGCATTGTCTACCAACATACCCATTGCGAGGACAAATGCGGCCAGTGATACACGCTGCATTGTTCCGCCTGCCGTATATAGAAACATAAATGAACCGAAGACGGTGACCACCAGACTGATTCCGATAATGACCCCACTTTTGAATCCCATAGCCACCATCAGAATGAGCACTACGATGATGACAGACTCTATCAGGTTGATGATGAATGTCCCCACTGAAGCGCCGACGCGTTCCGGCTGGTAGAAAACCTTATGGCAGTCTACGCCTGCAGGCAGACGGGTTTCTTTGAGCTGTGCTAACCTCTTTTCTACTTCAGCGCCTACTTTCACAATGTCTGTTCCGCTGGAGGCGGCAATCAGGATACCTTGTGCCCGTTCGCTGTCGAAGAACATTTCGTTGCGGGTAGGCTCTTCGTATCCTTTTTCTATCTGTGCGATGTCGCGCATGCGGAGCTGGTCGTCGTCATGTCCTTGTATAAGCATGTTGCCGATGTCCTCCACAGTCTTGAATTTGTCGCTTACAGTTACACGGATGCGGTGGTCACCATTGTCGTAATAGCCGCTGTAAGTGGTCTTGTTCTGCCCGTTCAGGGTGGCAAGCACCTCAGCTGGTTTCACACCCAAATTTGCCATGCGGTCTTGCAGCAAGGAGATGTTGATGCACTCGGAGCGTTTTCCGTAGAGTTCCACCCGGTCAATTCCTTCCATGTCGCTGATTTCCCGCTTCACGAGTTCCGCATAGTCGGACAATTGCCGGTCGGACAAGCCGTCACCGGTCAGTGCGTAGAACATACCATATACATTCCCGAAATCATCTTTGACGATAGGTGTACCGGCCCCGTCGGGCAGTGAGGCACGGGCATCGTTCACTTTGCGGCGTAGCATGTCGCAGCATTGTTACACCTCATCGTCTCGGGTGGTTGTTGTCAACTCGATCTGTGTCAGTGAAAGGTCGTTGTAGGAGTAGCTTTCCACATTGTCTATGTGGCCCATGCTGCGGATGCTCTTTTCCAGTACATCCGTCACTTCCAGTTCCACTTGATGAGCCGAGGCTCCCGGATAGGGTGTCACTACCATGGCGAGTTTCACCTTTATTTCCGGATCTTCCAGTTTGCTCATCTCATAGCTGGAATAAGCTCCTCCCAGCAGCAGGACAGCTACTAGGAAGTATATCAGATTACGGTTCTGAAATGCCCATTTACTTATATCCATAGTTTTTTAGGGATTAGTGGTTACAATAGTCCTCCAATATTTGTTCCGCTGGTTCCGGCGAGCGGTTTTACGGTTTCTCCGTCTTTGATGTGGTGGACTCCGGAAGACACGACCAGTTCGCCCGGTTTCAGATGGTTGGAGCTGATGAGGCTGCGACCGTTGCTTGTCAGGCGATGGAGGGACACTTCGCGGGCGGTAATCCGGTTGTCGGACGGGTTGTAGTCTAATACCTGCGCTTTTCCGTCTATTTGCAGTTCGGCGCCTCTCGGAACGGACAGTTGGCATGAATTCTCTTCGTCGTACTGGATGGTAACCATCGTATTCATGCCCGGAGAGGGTACGGGCTGCTGCTTGTCGGCAAGCAGTTGCAGGCGTACGGTATAGAGCTGGTTGGCATTGGCTTTGGGAGTGATGCTTATCAGTTTCAGCCGGTAGGTCTTGCCTGGATAGACATCGAATGAACAGTAATAGCTGTGGAACTGTCCGCGCCGGATGTATTCCGCTGCCGGAAGATTGATTTCCACTTCGGGCATACTGCTGCTGATTATGGAGAGAACAGGCATACCGGCGCCTATCGTTTCGTGCGCCTCAAAAAGACGTTTCTGTACAAAGCCGTTGAAGGGGGCGTAGAGCTTGGTGTAGTTGAGCTGGTCCTTGTGGTGCCGGTATTTGGCTGCAATCTGCTTTAATCCATATACCGCCTTGTCGTTGGCGCTGGAAGTTGTGACGGAGTCTTTGTAAAGTGACATCACCCGGTTGGCATCCGCCTTAATCTGATGATATTCTGCTTCTGTGGCATCCAACTGCACCTGATAGTCTGTCGGGTCGAGTTCGGCGAGCAGTTGTCCCTGACTTACGCGTACACCGTTCTCCACATATATTTTCTGGATGGTTCCGCTGACTCTGAAAGCAAGGCTGATATCCTGTGCTGCTTTCACTTTGCCTGGATATTGCAGATAGGTCTGTTCGTCTGCTGAAATAACTGTATCTATTTTCACTGTCTGGCAGTCTCTTGCCATCTTGACCTTTCCCTTGCAGGAAGCCAGTGAGAGTAGGGAAATGCCTACTATAAGCCAATAGAACTGTTTCATTGTATATTATTTAATCATATGTTTTTATATATTTACAAATATACCCCGATACTGTCAAATGGAAAAGGTCGGAATGTATTATAATATGTTCTATCTTGTACATCCGGATATAAATATCTATTTTTGTCGGAAGCATCGGAAGTGCAAATATACAAAAAAGCAAGTTTATGGAAACAATTCGGATTCAGCATTATCGGTCTCCTTATGGCGAGTTGATGCTCGGCTCTTTAGGAGACAAACTTTGTCTGTGCGACTGGGTAAGCGAAAAGCGCAAGGAGAAAATCGGCAGGCGGATGCGGAATACGCTGCATGCCGTTTATGAGGAGGGCACTTCGGAAGTTATTTCAACGGCAATCATTCAGTTGGATGAATATTTTGCCCGTAAGCGGACGGCGTTCGACATGCCGTTACTGTTGGCAGGGACGGATTTCCAGAAAACGGTATGGCAGGAGTTGCTGAATATTCCTTACGGGAAAACGGTGTCCTACGGCGAGCTGTCCCGAAAGTTGGGCAACCCGAAGGCCGTACGGGCTGTAGCGGCTGCCAATGGGGCGAATGCCCTCTCCATATTCATTCCCTGCCATCGTGTGGTGGGCAGCAACCGTCAACTGATAGGCTATGCCGGTGGACTGGCAGCAAAACAAGGGCTGCTGGCATTGGAAGCAGACTCCTGCGATGGATTGCCGAATTCTCGTGTAGTACAGCTGTTTTAAGGTCAGATTTGTTTCTGGTATTCTGCCGGTGTCATCCCCGTCATGCGTTTGAAGAACTTCGAGAAGAACGACGGATTGGGAAAGTTCAGTTCGTCTGATATTTGAAACACCAGTAGATTACTGTGTTTCAGCAATACTTTGGCTTCGAGGATAACTGCTTGATTAATCCATTGCATCACGGTTTGCCCGCTTGTTTCACGTATCACCGAACTCAGATAGTGCGGTGTCAGGCATAGCTTGTCGGCATAGAAGTTGACGCTGCGTTCGTGCTTACTGTGTTGGTTCACCAAAGCGATGAAGCGGCGGAATAGCTCTTCCTGGCGTGAAAGACGTGCCGGAGTTGACTTGCATGTGTGCTCGTGGATATACTTAAGGTTATAGAGAAGTGAGACAATCAAGTGCTGTACGGTTTCGCGGCGGTAAGGCGAACTATGAAGTATGTCCCATAATAAAGAGATAAAGTGGCTGATGCGTGTCCATTCCGTGTTGTTGCATGAAAAGAGAATCCCGTTTCGTGTGTAAGCTTCCGTAAGAATGGAATTCTGTATCACAGGCAGAAAATGGGCGGTAGGCATGAGGACTTGGAATTCATAGTCGGGACTGATTTCCAGTATCTCTATCAGCGAGTTGTCGGGAATGATAATAATATCATGGGCTGTGGCTTCGTATTCGATAAGATTGATAGATATCCGGCCACTGCCCTGCATGATACGTATAATCCTCCCTTCTTTGGCACGGTAAGGTTGCCCGGTACGGAATAGTCTAGAGCCCATGGCAAAGAAACTGATAACCATTCCCAAATCATCATTTATAAATCTGTATTCAGAATGATCTATAAAATCCGGATTGTTGCGGATGTCCTCGAATGCGACGCTTATCGGTTTGTTCTTTTCCATATCTTTCCCGTTATGAATAATGTATATTTCCACCGCAAAGATAATAAAGTGTTCCTATTATTTGCCTTTTCCTACGAAATGTCGTACTATTAGAACATCTTTGCGCACAAATGGATTGTAAGGGTATAGGATTATGCCTTTATCTTTGCATGTGTATAGAACAAAACCATGTAGAATAAACAAGAAACAGAATGGATATGAAACGAACCGTTTTCTTTTTTACCCTTTCTCTTGCCGCCATGCTGGCACATGCCCAGCTCACGTTGGAGGAGTGTCAGCGCCGGGCGCAGGACAATTATCCGTTGGTCAGGCAATATGGACTGATAGAAAAGGCACGCGAGTACGACCTCTCTAATGCCGGAAAAGGTTACTTGCCCCAGTTCTCCCTATCCGGCAAGGCCACGTACCAGAGTGACATCACCCGGCTACCGGTCGAAATCCCTAATCTCGACATCAAGACTGCTTCGATAGACCAGTACCAGGTGATGCTCGAAGTGCAGCAGACCCTCTGGGATGGTGGGGATATACGTTCCAGAAAACGATTGACGCGTGCAGCCTCGGAAGTGGAACTGGAAAAACAGCATGTAGACATGTATGCCTTGACTGACCGGGTGAACCAGCTCTTTTTCGGCATCCTGCTGCTGGACGAACAGCTGAAACAGAACAGCCTCTTGCAAGAAGATTTGGGCAGAACCCACAAGCAGGTAGCCGACTATATAGCCAATGGCATCGCCACCCCGAGCGACCTGGATGCAGTCAGCGTAGAGCAACTGAACACCAGGCAGCACCGTGTGGAATTGGAGCCCACCCGTCGTGCATACCTCAGCATGCTTACTGCCTTTACGGGCAAGGCTCTCTCTTCCGAAACGGTTTTATTGAAACCGGCTGCCGAAGAAAACATAGACCGGCAGATGAACAACCGTCCCGAACTTCGTTGGTACGATGCGCAGGGAGAGCAACTCCGCCAGCAGGAGGCAGCCTTGAACACCCGGTTGATGCCGCGTTTCGGCCTTTTTGTACAAGGAGCATACGGCAATCCGGGGTTGAATATGCTGAAAGATGAATTCAACGCCTATTACATGGCGGGGGTGCGCATGTCCTGGAATTTCGGCAGTCTGTATACGTTGAAGAACGACCGCCGCAGGATAGACAATACCCGCCAACAGATAGAGACCGGCCGGGATGTGTTCCTTTTCAACATTCGCCTGCAGGCTACGCAGCAGGATGCGGGCATTGTATCCATGCGCCGCCAGATGGTGGATGATGACGAGATTATCCGTCTGCGTGGGAATATCCGCCGTGCAGCCGAGGCCAAGGTACAGAACGGGACAATGACCGTGACCGATATGCTGCGGGAGATTACCAACGAAAGTATGGCACGACAGACTAAGGCATTGCATGAGGTGCAGTTGCTGATGAACATCTGGCAGCTGAAATATACGCTGAACAATTAGTGACTATAATCCGTAATTTATAACTTGAAATAGTATGAAATCATTGAAATTATTTCCTTTTTTATTTCTCCTTGCCGCCTGCACCGGCGGTGCTCCGAAATATGATGCGACGGGAACGTTCGAGGCTACCGAAGTCATCGTTTCTGCCGAGGCGTCCGGAAGACTGCTGAGTTTCGACATCGAGGAAGGCACGACACTGAAAGACGGGCAGGAAGTAGGCATTATAGATACCGTCCAACTCTATCTGAAGAAACTCCAGTTGGAGGCCAGTGTCAAGTCCGTGGAAGGCCAGCGGCCCGATATCCTGAAACAAGTAGCCGCCACTCAGGAACAGATTGTGCAGGCACGGCGCGAACGCGATCGTGTGTCCAACCTGCTCCGTGTGGGTGCCGCCAACCAGAAGCAGCTCGATGATGCCGAGTCCCTTCTCGAAGTCCTCCGCAAGCAGCTCGACGCCCAGAACTCCACCCTGCGCAACAGCGACCGCAGCCTCACTTGGCAAAGTTCCTCCGTCGGCATCCAGGTGGCGCAGATAGAAGACCAGCTGCGCAAATGCCACATCACCTCTCCGCTGACGGGAACCGTCCTTGCCAAATATGCCGAAGCCGGAGAGCTGGCTGCTCCCGGTACCCCTCTTTTCAAAGTGGCGGATATGGAGCAGATTTACCTCCGTGCCTACATCACCTCCGAACAGCTTGCCGAAATCAAGCTGGGGCAGCAAGTGAAGGTTTATGCGGATTATGGCAAGGATGTGCGCCAAGAATATCCTGGCGTTGTCACCTGGATTTCCGATACCTCCGAATTTACTCCAAAAACTATCTTGACGAAAGACGAGCGCGCCAATCTGGTCTATGCCGTAAAGATTGCCGTGAAGAATGACGGGATGCTGAAAATAGGAATGTATGGAGGCTGTAACTTTAACTAATATCTCCAAACGTTACGGCAGCGTGGAAGCCCTGCGGGGTGTCTCTCTGTCAGTAGCTCCCGGTGAGCTTTTCGGCATCATCGGGCCGGACGGTGCGGGCAAGACATCGCTTTTCCGCATCCTCACCACCTTGCTGCTTGCCGACGGAGGCGCGGCTTCGGTCTGCGGCCTGGATGTGGTGAAGGACTACAAAGCCATCCGCAGGCGGGTGGGGTATATGCCCGGACGCTTCTCCCTCTATCCGGACTTGACGGTAGAGGAGAATCTCAATTTCTTCGCCACCGTTTTCCACACCGCCATCGAGGAGAATTATGATTTGGTGCGCGACATTTACCGGCAGATAGAACCTTTCCGCAAGCGCCGCGCCGGAGCGTTGTCCGGCGGCATGAAGCAGAAACTCGCCCTTAGCTGTGCTCTTATCCATAAACCGGATGTCCTCTTCCTGGACGAACCCACTACGGGCGTCGACCCCGTGTCCCGCAAGGAATTCTGGGGAATGCTCTGCCGGCTGAAGGAGCAGGGTATCACCATCATTGCTTCCACCCCCATCATCGACGAAGCGCGCCAATGCGACCGCATCGCCTTCATCAACGAAGGGGAGATAAAAGGCGTCGATACCCCTGACCGCATCCTGACACGTTTTGCGGGCATCCTCTGCCCTCCGGGCTTGCAGCACGAACGGGTGGAAAACCACGAAAACAATGTGATTGAAGTGGAAGGGTTGACCAAGCGTTTCGGCAATTTTACCGCCGTAGACCACATCTCCTTCCAAGTCCATCGGGGCGAGATTTTCGGTTTCCTGGGAGCCAACGGGGCAGGCAAGACCACCGCCATGCGCATGCTTACGGGGCGTAGTCGTCCCACCGGCGACAAGGCGTGCGTGGCAGGCTTCGATGTGGCTTCCCAACCCGAAGAAGTGAAGAAGAACATCGGCTACATGAGCCAGAAATTTTCCCTTTACGAAGACCTCAAGGTGTGGGAGAATATCCGCCTCTTTGCCGGTATCTACGGCATCCCCGAAGCGGAGATTGCTCCTAAAACGGCGGAGCAGCTCCTCCACCACGGGTTGGAAAAGGCACGTGACACACTGGTGAAAAGCCTTCCACAGGGCTGGAAGCATGAGCTGGCCGTCTCCGTCTCCATCTTCCACCGTCCCAAGATTGTCTTTCTGGATGAGCCTACGGGTGGGGTAGACCCCGCCACGCGCCGCCAGTTCTGGGAACTGATTTACCAGGCTGCCGACGAGGGCAGCACCGTCTTTGTCACCACCCACTTTATGGACGAGGCAGAGTATTGCGACCGCATCTCCATCATGGTAGATGGCGTCATCCGTGCACTCGACACTCCCGGGGAGCTGAAACGGCAGTTCAATGCCACTACAATGGACGATGTATTCCAACAACTGGCTCGCCAAGCCGTGCGAACCGCCGACTGAGAATCCGTGAAATCCGCGTTATCCGAGCCTAAATATAAATATAGACAATGAAACAATTCATATCTTTCATCCGAAAAGAGTTCTTCCATATCTTCCGCGACCGGCGCACGATGCTGATTCTGCTGGGCATGCCCATCGTGCAGATAATCCTTTTCGGTTTTGCCATCACCACCGAGGTGAAGAACGTGCGTGTGGCGGTGCTCGACCCGTCGAATGACGTAGTTACCCGCCGTATCATCGACCGCATGGATGCAAGCGAATACTTCACCGTCATCTGCCGCCTGCATTCTCCCGCCGATATGGAGGCTTCTTTCGGAAGAGGGGAGATTGACATGGCGCTTGTTTTCAGCGAGCGTTTCTCGGACAAGCTTTATACCGGCGAGGCGCGCGTGCAGCTTGTCTCCGACGCCACAGACCCCAATATGGCGACTATGCAGGCAGGCTATGCCGCAAACATCATTTCCTCTGCCGGGCAGGAGATGCTTCCGCCGGGAGTGCATGCCGCTGCCATCGTACCCCAGCTCAAGCTGCTGTACAATCCGCAGATGAAGAGTGCCTACAACTTCGTGCCGGGTGTCATGGGGCTTATTCTGATGCTGATTTGCGCCATGATGACCTCCATCTCCATTGTGCGCGAGAAGGAGACGGGGACGATGGAGGTCCTGCTGGTTTCTCCCGTCAAACCGCTTTTCATCATTCTGGCAAAGGCGGTGCCCTATTTTGTGCTGTCGTTTGTCAACTTGACCACCATTCTTCTGCTTTCGGTCTATGTGCTCGATGTTCCCGTGGCGGGCAGCTTGTTCTGGCTGGTGGTGGTGTCGCTGCTATTCATCTTTGTCTCCCTGGCGCTGGGGCTGCTGATTTCCACGGTCACCCGGACGCAGGTTGCCGCTATGCTGGTGTCCGGACTGATGCTGATGATGCCCACCATGTTGCTTTCGGGCATGATATTCCCCATTGAGAGTATGCCCGTTATCTTGCAGGCCATTTCAGCTGTGCTTCCTGCACGCTGGTATATCCAGGCGGTGCGTAAGCTGATGATTGAGGGAGTGGATGTTTCGCTTGTGCTGATGGAGGTCGGCATACTTGCCACGATGGCGGTATTGCTGATAACGGTGAGTTTCAAGAAATTCAAGCATCGGCTTGAGTAAAGAGCGGATATGAATTTTATATTAATTATTCAGGCAGAAGAACATAAGGACAAAAGGATACGGGAAATCTGTTCTTTTGTTCTTATGTCTAAAATCTTTAAAATATCGTCTTATGATAAAGTTTCTCATTGAAAAGGAATTCAAGCAGTTGTTCCGCAACTCCTTCCTGCCCAAGCTGATTTTCATTTTCCCGTGCATGATTATGATACTGATGCCCTGGGCCGCCAATCTGGAGATAAAGAACATCAATCTGAATATAGTGGACAATGACCACAGCGTCTTGTCCCGCCGTCTGGTAGATAAAATCGGCGTATCCACTTATTTCCGCCTGACAGCGCTTTCCGATACATACGATGAGGCTTTGCTCGCCATTGAAGCCGGTTCGGCGGATGTCGTGCTGGAGATTCCCCGCGATTTCGAAAAGGATTGGGTGAAGGGAGAGGCGCCCCGTCTGCTGGTGGCGGCCAATGCCGTGAACGGTACGAAGGGCAGTCTGGGAGGTTCCTACTTGTCTTCCATCATCAGTGACTATACCCGTGAACTGGGTTCGGAGTCGTCTTCGCAAGGGCTTGCCGGGAAGTCGCTTCCCCGGGTGGATATCGCTACACAAAACCTTTACAATCCCACTCTGAACTATAAGCTTTTCATGGTTCCCGCCCTTATGGTGATGCTGCTGACCATGATTTGCGGTTTTCTCCCGCCCTCAATGTGGTGGGCGAGAAGGAGGCGGGCACCATCGAGCAGATAAATGTCACTCCCGTCCGCAAGTTCACCTTCATTGCCGCCAAGCTGATACCTTACTGGCTGATAGGCCTGGTGGTGCTCACCATCTGTTTCGTGCTGGCATGGCTGCTTTACGGCATTCTGCCGGCGGGGCATTTCCTCACTAT
>ENA-ORHU01000400-ORHU01000400.1-human-gut-metagenome-genome-assembly--contig:-NODE-400-length-9789-cov-5.14496_pt1 | contig 9789 bp, 4 predicted proteins | sample MGYA00243022_ERZ508730 | MGnify/ENA primary metagenome ERZ508730 (study PRJEB26277, sample SAMN04329827) | human gut metagenome | biome: human-associated habitat | host: Homo sapiens | place: USA...
ATATAGCGGAGATGAATGCGATGGGATTTGCCAGTATGGAGGATGCTTATGGACGAAGCGAAGCACCGCTTTGGATAAGATTCAGAAATGGGGTAATGGATGAGGGAGGAACCAAACTAATGCCCGTGGTAGCTGTGATAGATGACTATTATCCCGCCCATCTCACCCAAGGAGTAAAGCCGATGGCATTTGTTGTCGGAAAGGAAGACGTCAGCGGTGACTTCATAATAGCCACCAAGCCCGGTAAGGAGAAAGAAGTGATGGAGCTCCTTAGAAAAATAGAAAAAGAAGTATACAACACGGAAGAGTTCAACCATTCCTGGCTTACGGATGAAGTCAGCGACTTATACTCCGAAGATAGAGAAACGGCTCATATTTACTCTGTCTTTGCTTTGATAGCCATTGCTATCTCTTGTCTAGGCCTGTTCGGATTATCCCTGTTCGCCATCCGGCAGCGTTATCGCGAAATAGCTATCCGCAAAGTGAACGGAGCCGGCATGAAAGATCTTTATCTGTTGCTTTTCCGTAAATATATCAAGGTGATAGGCGGTGCAATTATAGTAGCTGTACCTCTCTCCTATTATCTCATACATATCTATACGAGGACATTCATCATGAAAGCTCCTGTCGGCATCGGCATCTATTTCATTGCTTTATTGGTAATCCTCCTTATCTCATTGGGAACCCTGATATGGCAGATACACAAAGCCGCCAACATAGACCCTGCAAAAATCATAAAATCAGAATAATCAATCATAAATTAAGACTATGCTTCAACACTATATAAAAACGGCCTTTCGCCATCTGTTAAAATACAAGACACAGAACCTGATATCCATTCTCGGGTTATCTGTAGGCATTTTATGCTTTAGTATCTGCCTCTATTGCAGCCGGTTCATCTACTCTGTCGACCAATGCTTCACCAATAAAGAACGCATTGCCAATGTAAACCTCTATACACCGGACGGCGACATCTATTCGGGTATTCCCGCCAATCTGATAGAGAGCCTGCGCCAAACACCAGTTGACGAAGCAGAAGACTACACCTTCGTTGGCTATCCCCGTCCGCGCAGTTACAATGTAGAAACGCCCGAAGGAAAGGAGTTGCCCTACGAAGACTTATACACCATGGAGGTAGATTCTTCCTATAACAAAGTATTCACTCCCCAAATAGTGCAAGGTTCATGGGAAACGGCTTCGAATACCCCAAATTCCGTAATACTGACCCGCTCACTTGCGCGGAAAATATTCGGCAATGATGAGAGTCCGATAGGGAAACGGATGATATTGGCACAACGATTGTCCACCTCACCCTCCACCACGCCACGCACAGGAGGCATCTCCTACACCATACAAGCCGTGATAGAAGATATCCCACTCAATACCAGTCTGAGTTTCCTGCATCAAATTGATATGCTTACCCTGAACGACAGTGAAGGTGTATTGCAGTTTGAAAGTAATAATAATATGACAGGCGGCTTGGGATTCGCCCTTCTCCGTCCGAGTAAAACGCCTACCCAGCTGGAGGCACGCTTTCGGGCAATGAACCTGAAACATACGATGTTCAAGAAAGAGAATGACGTGACAGCCTCTCCCTTTGGAAAGAATTTCCTCGAAAAATCCATCGCCCCTTATTTTGCCGGGATTACCTCCGTCATCGGCCTGCTGATTTTACTGACCGGTTTGCTCAACTTCTTCCAATTCCTGACAGGCAGTTACCTGAACCGCTCACATGAGTTCGGCATACGCAAAGCGACAGGAAGCGGTGACAGACAATTGTTCGGACTGCTCTTTACCCAGGCCGTATTCATCTCATTGATTGCTTTTCTGTTCACCTTCAGTATGATAGAAATGCTCAGTCCGTTCCTGTCTTTTTCATTGTTCAATTTCACCTTGCTGGTGGAACGGAACTTATTACTGACACAGACTACAGAATATATGGCAGGTATCCTCCTGCTGTGTTTATTATTGTGTCTGATAACCGTATGGCGAATAAAACATATTTCCATACAAACAGGCATTCGCGGCAGCAACCCCAAACGAAGCCGCCACAGCATACGTAATATCCTTTTGGGCATTCAGTTTTTCATCTGTTGGCTGTTCGTCGTGTTCACAACAGCTCTTTATCTGCAAGCCGACAAGACCGGAAGCACCCTGTTTCATACACTGACAGAAAAAGAAAAATCCGAAATCATCAGTCTTCCATTGGATTACCGCTTTATGAAGAATAGCGAAAAACTGGCCTTGATAGAACGTATCAGCCGCCATCCTTCCATTACAGACAAGCTGCCGGCAGACATAAATTATCTGGGTGGCATTTCGGGTACAGGTATGTATACTGAAAAAGGAAACCGGGACAGCTATATAGAAGTCAACATTATGAACATATCACGCAACTTCTTCGAGATTATGAATATCCCCGCTATATAGAAGGCAACATTATGAACATATCAAGCAACTTCTTCGAGTTTATGAATATCCCCATCCTGAGCGGACATACTTTGGAAACAAACGAACAGATGGTGGCAGACCATAAACTAGCGGAACGCATGAAGAAAGATTTATTGGGAATGACTTTATACAACTATGAAGACGGATATACCGTATGCGGCACTTGTTCCGATTTCATAGCAGATACCTATAACCAAAGCCAGGGATTCATCTTTCTGCCCTGCAACTTCAATGAGTATGTGGGCCATTGCTATCTGAAGTGTAAACCGGGCAGTGTGGAAGAAGTAAAAAGCTTCATAGAAGAGACATTGAAAGAAAGTTTTCCTCCAAGCATACAACCCCGGATTTCCACCTTGCTGGATGACATACATCAGGAACAAGCCATAGAAAACAAGATGAAAGGCATTATTTTCTTCTTCTCTTTTGTCAGCCTGATTATCACTTTATTGGGCGTTTATTCAGCTATTACTCTGGATACAGAACGCAGACAAAAAGAAGTAGCTATCCGCAAGGTGAACGGTGCCGGACTGAAACAGATTATCCTGTTGTTTGCCCGTATGTACATTTATCTGCTGGCATTTTCCGCCATCATAGCCTTCCCCATCTGTTACGTCGTGTTCCAGCTATGGAAAAATATGTATATTGTGTTCTTCAATGACGGACCACTGTTTTGGACTTCTATCTTTATGGGAGTAGCCGCCATTACGATACTGACCATTATTTTCCGTATTCTGAAGATTGCAAAGACTAATCCTGCCGAAGTTATTAAAAACGAATAAAAACGACTGCAACAATGATAACACATTATTTAAAAGTAGCTTTAAGAAATCTGCTAAAATACAAAGCTCACAGCTTTATATCCGCTATCTGTCTGGCAATAGGCATCACCTGTTTCTGTCTGACGAATTATTTTATTGATATTGTAACCGCACAAACAGATTTGCCGGATTACGAGCGTCGCATCAGCCTGGCCTGCTGTTCGGAGGATACCGCAGCCGACATCTATTGGAAATTGGATGACATCCGTTATCTGGATGAACAATCCATAACAGGCATGGACAGCCTTGTAACAGCTTCTTTTCCTCGCAATACAGAAATCACGGTCATCAACAAGAACCAGCAGGAACTGCCTTTCATCATCAAATACCAATGTGTTTCCTCTTCCTTCTTCCCCTATAAGGTCATCCGTCCGGTCAGTGGAAAAGGAAAACTCGATGCCCCCGATGAAGTCATTATTTCCCAAGAGTTCGCCCACAAAGCGTTTGGGAAAGAAGACCCGACAGGCATGATCATCCATCTCGTGCCAACGTATAAAGAGTATCCCGAACAGATAAAGGATTACAAGATTGTCGGTGTAGTTACCGGCCAAGACATCGATTGCTATTTTCCCTTATCCATGGATCCGTATGCATCATTCAGTGTCGGTACTTTCCTCATGGGAGAAACCACTCTGGAAAACCTGAACAAGCAACTGAAACAAACAACTTGGCAGCGTGGGGAACTGAATGTACATGCATACGCCAGCCTGAATGCGGCACGCAATGATGATTTGCAAAGAAACATCACCATGCTGCTTTTCCGCTTTGTCGGTTCTCTTATCCTGTTGTCGGGACTTATCAATTTCCTGAAATTCATCATCCAAATGTTTTATAACCGGCAACGTGAGCTGGCACTGCGCAAATGTCTTGGGTCGAATATCAAGGGACTGTTCTCGCTGCTCTTTGCCGAAATATTCTGGATGCTGTCCGTTGCTTTCCTTCTTTCATTAATCATAACAGAGGTTGTAGTATCTTTGGCATATGTCTATATACCCCAAGAAGACATGATTTCCCTGCCTATGCCAAAGATATACGGCATGCAACTGGGACTGTACATGGTGTTGCTGTTGGTATGTATGTCCGTCATACTGTACCCCATTCACCGGTTGCGACAATTGAGCATCATTCATTATATCGTGCAAAAACGGGAACGGCACGTGTTTCGCAACATCATGATAAGTGTACAATTGGCTATCTCCATTTTCTTTGTAGGGGGCGTATTCGGAATCACACTCATCTTTAACGATATGTTCGACAAAATGTACAGCCCGTTATCTTCTGAGGAAGAGAAACAGATTGTATCTCTGTCGGTAAACAGCATTCGTATGCGGCAGAACATGGATGCCATTCTTTCGGATATCGACCGTCTGCCCGATATCACGGACCGGATATCCCTTTCCCGCTCCTTCGACATCCAAGCATTCACCTATATGAATTACATCAAAAACGGCCGACCCCAAGGACAAGTGCTCATGGCTACCGGAGATCCGCACTATTTTGAGTTCTTCAAGATTCCGATGGAAGGAAAACTAGTGGACAAGAATGACCGGGGAACGGTGTACGTCAGCGAGCAGTTTAAAGAACAATTACAAAAAGACAGCATAGAAGGCAGCGTCACGCTGAGCGGAGATGAATATCGCATAGCCGGTACTTTCCGTGCATTATATAAGGAAGGCGGACAACGCAATCTGTCCGGTTCCGTATTTTTAGCAGACCCCTATCCTTCCGCTTATTACTTCAAGACCTCCGGCTCCGACGCTACCTCAAACGTAATCAAAGAGATAACGGAAATATGCCGCCGCTATGTACCTGCTACACTTCCACTGGATATTCACGATTTCAGTGACTCCAAGCAAACCGTCATGGGCGCTGTAAACCTGATGCGGAGTGCATTCATGTTGCTGGCCATTGTCAGCCTGCTGCTGGTGATACTCAGCATTTATTCCGCCATCTCTATGGATACGGTCAGCCGGCAGAAGGAAGTAGCCATTCGAAAAATAAACGGAGCCACACCTAAGGTCATCGCCCTGTTGTTCGGCAAAACCTACTTAATTATTTATGTTCTCACTTTTTGCTGCGTCTATCCCATATTAAGACTGACTTTGGCAGAGTTGGCCGCAGACACTACTCTTGGGAATATTTATAGCTGGGACAAAGGCATGCTACTGTTCCTTGCCATCGCCCTGCTGATATTCTTGGTAACGGCTTACAAAATATATGAGATGATGCACCTGAACCCGGCAAATATCGTAAAAAAGGAATAAAAGAAACGTTCATCGTGCGCTATCGCACACGAATAGTGCAAAAGCGCACGATGAACATACACTAAGGCATTCCGTATAGCTCTTATTATCAACCAAATACATTTCAGGCACAGTTATTGTATATTACAATAAAGAACAAACACTTAAAAAACCGCTTTTATGATTAAACATCTCTTGACCATTACCCTCCGCAACATGACCAAACAGAAAGTAAGGAGCATCATATCCATACTTTGCATCACGGCAGGGATGCTATGTTTCAGCGTTTGCCATTATTATAGCACCATCATGAGCCGAGGTAATAAATTCTTGGACACCTATGAACGCATGGCAGTCATTCGGGGTAAAAACCATCCCAACATGTACATAGGATTCAGTCCTGACAAGATAAAAGGATTGGGCAACGAAGAGATACTGGGAATGGCATTCTTCACTAATGGAACTACTAATTTTGAAACACAATCGGATGCCGTCTATCGTGTTTCTACCACTTTCTGTAACCATGACTATTTTCTGGTTTTCCCTCCAAAACTCATTGAAGGAAGCCTGAAAGACTTCGACAAACGACCGGACATCATTGTCGTGACCAGAAACTTCATCCGAAAATATGCCGATGCAGGCACTACCATCGGTTCTTCCGTCACCATCAATAAAAAAGTTTATACCATAGGAGCCATCATAGAATCTTATCCGGCCGGCATGAATAACTACATCACCTCGTATGATTTATTTGTCCCGTCCCCTGAATCATACGGTGATAAAATACTGTTACTCAGAAATCCTTCGGATATAGAGACTGTGAACAAGCGGTTGGCATTGCTTGACTGGGAGGGCTACCGAGCAGAACCTCAATGCTATCTGATGAGCCAACTCCCCCACAGAGCGGGTATGGAATTGTATATCAGCATCATCGGATTGATTATCCTGATTGTTGCACTGACTAATTATTTTTCATTCAGCATCAGTTCTTTTGTCAACCGCACACGCGAAATAACCCTCAGACAATGCCTGGGAGGAAAGAGCAACAACATCTTCGGATTGTTATTCATTGAGCAATTCATCATTCTGACTTTCAGTTGCATTCTTACACTTGCCTTGTCCGAAAGCCTGTTACCGGCTTTCATCAACAGCCTGAGCTATGACATCCGGCGGGAATTGGAAATCGACATTCCTTTTCTGTTAGCAAGCGAACTAAAATATACGGTTCTCATCTTGGGAGCCTCATTCCTTCTGTGCTATGTGTCTGTCACCAGAATCATCCGCCATATACACCGCAAGGGGCTAAGCGGACGAGCCGGCAGAGGGAAGCATCTGCTGCGCAATATCTCGCTGGGGTCACAATTCTTCTTTTCCTTTCTTTTCCTTTTCGGAATTGCAGGAATATATATGCAAATGCAAAGCTATTCCAGCAGTACCACTCCCCTATTAACAGATGACGAAAAGGAAAACCTCATTATCATTCCCACCTACTCGTATGACAACAAATTAAATAAGGAGCTAACAGAAGTTTGTGACTACTTTCGTGCTAAAAGTTGGTGCGAATCATTATCTTTATTCTGTTTTAATACGATGAATATAGGAAAGAAATACGTCATCGTCCATCAAGTGACTGAAGAATATCTGAACCAGATGAAAATAGAGAAGCACCACAAACCGGGAGAAAAATTTGCTTATATCACACCTACCATCGATACTGAGATAAGAAGTGACAGCAGTTTCCAAACCATCCGGTTCAGAGAAGAATTGGAATACCCCATCAAGGGACAGTGCCAAGTATTCCCTCAACCCCAATACGGGACTTCTTATTTGACAGTACTTCCTTTTGAAAAAGGATATGAACCGGACAACATCATCTTACAGTTGAAAGAGGGTGCGAACCGCAAGCAAGCCCTGCAGGAAATAAAAGAGAAAATAAATCCTTATTATCCGGCAAATGCCACATATGAAGCAACAACGCTTTATGACAATCAGGTAGAAGGTTTGAATGTCTTGCGAAATCTGTTCATCGTCTGTGCCATCATATCACTGCTAATTACCATTTTGGGAATCTACCATTCCATACAGATAGATACGGAACGCCGACAAAAAGAAGTAGCCATCCGAAAAGTCAATGGAGCCCACATCAGCGATATTTATTGGCTCTTTGGCAAAAGCTATGTAATGCTTTATCTGGTGGCAATGATATTGGCCGTACCGATATGCCTCTTTCTGATGATTATGGCAGACAGCATGATAAAGTTCGACTACAGGCATCCGATGCTATGGAGTATTCCAATGCTTGTTGCCGCCATGGTCATCCTGCTGACCATCAGTTGGCGCATTTACAGGATAGCCCGCATCAATCCGGCAGAAATTATCAAAAACGAATGATATAATAACATTTAAAAATAGAACAATAATGATTAAGACAGTAAACTTGCAGAAAATCTTCAAAACAGAAGAAGTTGAGACATGGGCATTGAATAATGTCAGTCTGGAAATTAAAGAAGGCGAGTTCGTCGCCATTATGGGTCCTTCGGGTTGTGGCAAGTCTACCTTATTGAATATTCTCGGATTATTGGACAATCCGTCGGGAGGCGAATACTACCTGAACGGCACAGATGTGTCTAAATTTACCGAAGCGCAGCGTACCAACCTTCGTAAAGGTGTCATCGGTTTCGTTTTTCAGAGTTTCAACCTGATAGACGAATTAAACGTTTACGAAAATATCGAGCTACCCCTGCTTTACATGGGCATTCCGGCTTCCGAACGTAAGAAACGGGTGGAAGAAGCCATGAACATTCCGGCTTCCGAACGTAAGAAACGGGTGGAAGAAGCCATGAACCGAATGGCAATCGCCCATCGTGTAAAGCACTTTCCGCAACAACTTTCCGGTGGTCAGCAACAACGTGTAGCCATTGCCCGTGCCGTAGTAGCCAATCCCAAACTAATCCTTGCCGATGAGCCTACCGGAAACTTGGATTCAAAGAATGGCAAGGAAGTGATGGAACTGTTGACTGATCTGAACAAGGAAGGAACAACCATCGTAATGGTTACACACTCCCAACATGATTCGGGCTATGCGGGAAGAACCATCAACCTGTTTGACGGGCAGGTAGTAAACGAGGTAAAAATCTAGACCGCATTTTTCAGGAACGAATGGCACGGAGTTCACGGAACAAAAAAAAGGAATCCGTGTATCCGTGCAATTCAGTATCCAAAAGAAAGTGTATGAAAAGAAGCACTGTCAGAAGGGAAAGCCTCCAATGATTTAATCTTAAATGTTCTGAACCTAAAAGATACAAAGAAATGAACACCATTGCCATCTTTAAAATCATCTTCCGCGGTTGGTGGAGAAATAAACTGTTTATTCTCATCTCCCTCATCAGTCTGACAGTGGGACTCGGATGTACCAACCTGCTTGTCACTTTCTTTATTCACGAGTATAACATCGAACAGCAGACGCCCGACCGCCATCTCATCTTCGCACTGCGACAAGACTCTCCGATGGAAGAAGGTGTAAAAGTATCCTACGTCAATGCGAACACCGCCGAACAAATAAAGGGAAAATATGCTGAAATCACAGACATGCTACGCCTGAATGGGATGTACGCGGACATCTGTAAATACAACGGAATAAAATATGAGCACCCGTTATTTATCTGTGCAGATTCCACATTAAATAAGTTCTTTCACTACACCACCCTGGAAGGTAATCTAAGCACAGTCTTGACAACACCGGACAAAATCGCCATCAGCGAAACCTTTGCCCGTAAACTATTTCACGGTCATAGCGGAATAGGAGAAATGATTGAGATTATTGACGCAGATGGTAAGACACAAAAATATGAAGTAGGTGCTATTCTGAAAGAACGCCCACAATCATTCCTGCATTTCGACTTGTTAACCGGCATAACAGGAGAATTTTGGGGAGGCCCAACTCTTCTAAAGTTACACCCCGGTGCTTCCGCATCGCTCTTACAAGAGAAAATAAGAAAGGATAAAATACCGACTCTTACTCCCGGAAGTACACAATATTATGTAGATGCTCTCAAAAACCTGTATTTTAATACCAACAAGAACAGCAAGCAACAAGAGCTTCCCTATTTCCAGCAAAGCGACGTACCTTTACTCTACATCGGCCTGATTTCGGCCCTGCTGGTACTTGCCATTGCCTGTTTCAACTATACCAACCTGAGCCTGTCACGCACCCAGCAACAGATAAAAATGATACATATCGAAAAACTGATGGGAGCTCAACTGAAGGAAATCCGCAG